>Ga0308165_1004533_pt1 | contig 13614 bp, 12 predicted proteins | sample PhyWR2_FD_201032 | JGI IMG/M metagenome (GOLD analysis project Ga0308165, IMG submission 201032) | Phyllosphere microbial communities from UC Gill Tract Community Farm, Albany, California, United States - DLSLW.R2 | ecosystem: Host-associated > Plants > Phyllosphere > Unclassified | place: USA...
GTACAGAAGAAAGCCAAAGGCGGCGATAAAGATGCGAAGGCTGAACTGGCCGCGCTGGAAAAATGTCTGCCACAGCTTGAAAACGCGGGCATGCTGCGCGCGCTGAACACCCTGACCGATGAAGACAAAGCTGCTATCAAATACCTGAGCTTCCTGACGCTGAAACCAACCATGTATATCGCCAACGTCAACGAAGATGGTTTTGAGAACAATCCATACCTGGACAAAGTCCGTGAAATCGCCGCTGGCGAAGGCTCTGTAGTTGTTGCCGTATGTGCAGCCGTTGAATCCGATATCGCTGAACTGGACGACGCAGATCGTGACGAGTTTATGGCGGAGCTTGGCCTGGAAGAACCCGGACTAAACCGCGTTATTCGCGCCGGTTATGAGCTGCTGAACCTGCAAACTTACTTCACCGCAGGCGTGAAGGAAGTACGCGCATGGACCATTCCTGTTGGCGCAACCGCTCCACAGGCAGCCGGTAAAATCCACACCGATTTCGAGAAAGGCTTTATCCGCGCGCAGACCATCGCGTATGAAGACTTCATCACCTACAAAGGTGAGCAAGGCGCGAAAGAAGCGGGCAAGATGCGTGCAGAAGGTAAAGACTACATCGTGAAAGATGGCGACGTGATGAACTTCCTGTTTAACGTCTAAATCAGCCGTCTCAGGGGCGCCGATCGGCTCCAGCCTGAAATAAAAAAATCCACGCTCCGGCGTGGATTTTTTTATTTCATAGTGTCTCAGATGATGTCGTGAAAACACAGACAAAATTGGGTACAGAGGTGAGTACAATTAACTTTCATCTTCATTTCAGGTGAGTGCAATAACGGTATAAGAATATACAAGGCATCGTTATGCTCACTGATACGCAATGTCGCTCTGTCAAGCCGAAAGAAAACCTCTATCGGCTCAATGGCTTCAATGGTCTCTACCTCGAAGTGAAACCCAATGGCAAAAAGGCATGGCGCTATCGGTTTAAACTCAACGGTAAATCCAGCATGTTTGCGTTGGGTGAGTATCCAGCGGTAAAACTCGCCGAAGCACGAGAGAAATGCGAGCAAGCACGAAAGCAAGTTGCAGATGGGATAAACCCGGCACAGGCCAGGCAATTAGATAAGATCCGCAAGGTCAACGGGGCATCCAACACCTTTGAGCTTATAGCCAAAGAGCGGTTGCAGATGTAAGACTGGGCAGAAATCACCAAAACGCGCCGCCTTGATATGCTGGAACGAGTCGTCTTCCCCGCTATCGGCAAACTTCCTATCAGGGAAATAACCCCGCACCACATTCTTAAAATTCTTCAGGAAACTGCTAAACGAGGAGCGCCGACAGTTGCTGCTGAAGCCCGTCGCACCGTTTCATCAGTTTTCGAGTTGGCAGTGGCGACACTCAGAGCTGGTAGCGATCCTGTCTGGCCTGTGCGCAACGCTACAGGGATTAACCGGACATCGGCAGCACCTTTTTCCGGGCAGGGATAATCCGCCAGGTCCAATGACATCGCACTCTCTACGTCAGCTACTTAAAAGCCTAGGCTGGAGTGGTACTTATAGCTCACCTACCACCAGAACTACCGATAGTACTCGTTTAAACGAGATGGGATATCGACCTGATGCTATCGAGGCTCAGCTTGCGCATGCCGATAGCAATAATGTGCGCCGCACGTATAACCACACAGCTTATCTCGATGAGCGAAAGGCTATGATGCAGAACTGGGCAGATAAACTTGATGGATGGGTAAGCAGCACTGACAGCATTGCTGATGTTTCGTAAACGATAATGCATTGGTGTGTTAATGCTGATAAATAAAGATTATTTATATATAATTAGTAAAAACTACGTTTTAGCCTGCACTTACATAACCACTTGATTTATCTGTTGTTACTACCCTGCTGTACGTTCATAGATTAAAGTACGGTTTACAAAGCACCGTATAGTCACACCATAAGTGAATGTACAGATGAAATTTTAAACTATTTTATCCACTCGAAATGCTGGTCACGCTATGGCCCGCTGCCAATAATTGCACAGCCTGCTGCATTCGAGCGGCATCACGCCACCACACGATTGACAGACCAGCCTCGGTCCGAAACTGGCGCGTAAGATTGCGCCTGGACATACATGCCAGCGCAGTCATTTCGTCAAGAGAGTTGGCTGCTGCCAGGTCATCGGTAATTTTTTGCAATATCTTCAAGCCTTGAAGTCTTTGGAAAAGGCAAGCACATGGACTGAGGTGGCAGCAAACTTAACTCGTCGAGAAGGACCTCCAGCAGGCGAATCTCACGTTTATCGCTCGCTGAAGACGCTTCCCCTGCAGACAATCTTTCAAAAATTGCCGCCGATAAAGCACTTTGTCTAAAAGACATCAGCCGACCAGGTAGGTTCGCTGACAGGTCGAAAGCAAGATGGCCCACCCCAACCTGACATCGTCCCGTGAACACGTGCGCTGTGTTCCACGTTGGGGGGATTCACCCGATTTGCCCCGACGCAGGTTCCGGTTTCGGCCTGTTTCAGCGCAAAAACTATTTTTTTAGTATAACGGGTCTTTTTCATAGCAATGAGCCTCTCTATAAGATGGAAGAAAGACCGAATACTTCAGCTTAGACTGGCATTGTTTTCATGGAGGAGATCAAACGGTTTACTGCCTTTGTAAATAGCTATATTAAGTGATGCGAATTCCTGATAAGTGCGTTGACAGTATTATTATAATTGTTTGACAATCAACAAAAATCTTGTTTAGAGTATACGTATGGAAAATAATACCTTTAGCATCAAAAAAGTACAGAAACGAAGCGCTGAAGTTCAGGCGGCTGATGTTCTTCGCGAAGCCATTATCTCTGGTAGTATCCCGCTGGGTAGCCGCCTGACCGAAATCAGTGCTTCTGAACAACTGGAAGTGTCAAGAAGTACTATTCGTACCGCTTTTCACCAGTTGGTGCAGGAAGGTTTACTTATTCAGGTGCCCTATACCGGCTGGACAGTAATGACGTTAAGCCCTGAAGATGCCTGGGAACTCTACACGCTGCGTTCAAGTCTGGAGGCGCTGGCAGCTAATCTGGTTGCGACCCAGATTAAAGAAGGTGAAAGAGTCGACTTTATCCGCCGCTCTTTAGATGAAGCCTTTTTAAATCTGAAAGAAGCCTGTCTGCAGGCGCAAAAGCGTGTTATTGCCTCACATGATATGAATTTGCATAAAAAAATCGTCGAGCTGTCCGGACATAACCGCCTGCTGGATCAATACACCCGTATCCAGCATCAAATTCTCATTTACATCCAGTCAAGCAATGCGCTTATGACCGAGCCGGAACTGATCATTGCCCAGCATCAGCCGCTGATTGAGGCCTTAAAAGCGGGAAACGTTGAGAGCGCGACAAAAGCAGCCATACTGCACAATGAAACTGAAGGCGAGATCCTCGTCGACTATCTTAAGAAACATCTCCCGTTCGGTCAGATATAAAAATTTTAGCTCTCAAGATTGTCAGACAATCGATTGACATCAAATTTAAGCTGTTATATGTTTTTTTCATGTTGAATTGCTGTGCGCGTAGCAAGACATCATGCGTTTCCGGACAAGACCCCTACATTTCTACACAGATAAGAACAGGTATCCGAGAATGAAAAAAATACGTAACGCCACTGAAATCCTCTCCTGCGGGGATATCGATTCAAGGAAAGTGGTACTGGAAGTAGCTGACCGCACTTTGGATCGGCTCGATAGTTATCGCCGCATCAGAAATATCATGCGAAGAGAGGGAGATATCCTGACCATTGGCAAGCGTTCCTGGGATTTAGCAAAAAAACGCAATGTTTATCTTTTCGGCGCTGGTAAGGCTTGTAATCATATGGCTATGGCTGTGGATCACGTCTTAGGCGAGCGGCTAACAAAAGGTATTGCCATCGTAAAAATCCATGAAGTCACTGATATTTTTCACAATACTGAAGTTTTTATCGGGGGACATCCCCTTCCAAATGAAGAGGGATACCGTGCCTCTAAAGAAATTATCAACATCGTAGACCAGGCTGGACCGGACGATCTCTTTATCGTGGTTATCAGCGGTGGAAGTTCTGCCTTGATGTCATGTCCCTTACCAGGAATCAGCCTGCAGGATGAAATAGATGCGTCTGATGTTTTGCTGAAATCTGGAGCGGGAATTTATGAGATTAATGCTGTCCGCCGTCATATTTCCGCACTAAATGGTGGGATGCTGGCTAAACGTATTCAGGACGCTGGAGCTGAATTAATAGGCTTTGGAATTAGTGATGCGGTTGGAACGCCTGCAACCGGCGATATATCCGTCCCCTATGCCGACTATAAAAGCACGCCGATTGGCCCTGATGCCACCACTCTTAATGATGCACGTTCAACCATCATTAATTTTAATCTCGCCGATAAACTACCAAAAAGCATCGTTAATTATCTGATGAATGCAGGACCCGAGGCGGAAACGCCTAAGTCGTTTCCTGAAAATACTTATTTCCTGCTTAATACGCTTCCTGACTCCTGTATTTATGCCAAAGAGGTTTGTGAAGAGATGGGCATACCGGCCGTCATTCTTACCTCTTTCCTTGAAGGTGAAAGCCGGGACGCCGGAACGTTTATGGCTTCGCTTGCTCGTGAAATTCAGGCATATGGACATCCGGTCAAACCCCCTTGCGTGCTGCTGAGTTCTGGTGAGGTTACTACACAGATTCCGGACAGCAGTGTAATTAAGGGGCATGGCGGGCCTGGCCAGGAAATGACTATCAGCTTTGCCATCACAGCTGCAAAAACAAAAGGGGCGTGTCTGTTATCCATTGACAGTGAGGGTACCGACGGTACGTCAAAAGTGGCTGGAGGCATCACCGATTCAACCAGTTTTAATGCCGCAAAAGAAAAAGGTGTCAGCCTGTATCAGGCCCTGCGTGAACATAGCTGTTTTGAAGCGCTGGAAGCAATCGGAGCAACTGTATTTACCGGCAATACAGGTACTAACCTCTGCGATCTGAATATTCTTTATGTCCCGGCTGTCTCGGAGGGTCACTAAAATGATGGAGGATAAAATCACCTCAGTCCGGGCGCAGCAAATAATAGACTGCAAATGTCGTCCCGCCGTAGAAGTTGAGATCAGAACAGAAAGTGGGGCCTTAGGACGCGGCGCTGCACCCACCGGGACATCTGTCGGCATGTACGAGGCTTATGTTCTGCGCGATGGAGATCCCGGTTCCTATAACGGTCTTGGTGTCCGCACAGCAGTTCGGAATGTAGAAGATATTATTGCTCCGGCGCTGCTAGGCATGAACGTTTTTGATCAAAAAGCTATTGACCAAAAAATGATTGAGCTGGACGGGACGCCGAATAAACAGCAACTTGGTGGTAACACCATTTATTCGGTTTCCATCGCTGCATTTCGTGCTGCTGCCGATCGCTGTCGCATCCCGCTTTATGAATATATTGCGGGAGGGGAGATTAAAACTGTCCCTGTACCCTGCTTTAACGTCATTAATGGCGGTCGTTACGACGGATTTACTCAGGCATTTAATGAATTTTTGATTGTACCTTACGGCACTGACAGCGTTGAAACCGCCGTTGAAATGGCGGTCATGGTTTTCCAGAAACTCAATGATGTACTGACATCCTTTCTGGGAACAAAACCTCAGGTTGCAAGTTCGTATGGTTATGCGGCACCGTCTGATGACCCTGAAGTTTTACTGAATTTGATGCTGAAAGCGATTGAGCTATGTGGATATTCCGGACGCATTGCCTTCGCACTGGATTGTGCATCAAGTGAATTTTATGACAAAGAGAATCACACCTATTTATTGAAGGGTAAAAGGGTATCAACAGACGAATTGATCGAATATGTCAAAGGACTGACGGAAAAATTCAATTTTGTCTTTATTGAGGATCTGCTGGATGAAAATGACTGGGAGGGGTATCGCAAAGCGACACAACAAATTAAACGGACGATAATTTTGGGCGACGACCTTACGGTTACGCAACTGAGCATGCTTGAACGTGCATACCGAATTCATGCCGTTGATGGCTTTATCCTTAAGCCCAATCAGGTGGGAACCATTACTGAGGCGATGGAAGCCTACCATTTTGCAAATGAACACGGTCTGATCACCGTGCCTTCAGGGCGATCCGGTGGGGTAGTTGATGACGTTGTGATGGATTTTTCCGTTGGCCTGCAGGTTCCGTTCCAGAAAAATGGCGCTCCGCGCTCTGGCGAACGTATAGAAAAACTTAATTTTCTGATGCGCGCAAGTGCCAGAAGCCCGGCGTGTCAACTCTATGACATTCAACCTTTACTTAAATTCTGACGCAAAGCTCCAGTGATGCGCCAGAATCTCTCAACCCGATAAAAAAGGTAGAACTATGTATCCTAAAATTGATTTTCTGTATTTGTCTGAGCCTGACATGATCGAAGCCGGTGTACTTGATGCCGGACGTTGTGTAGATGTCTGCGAAGAAACCTTTAGCCTGTTAGGTAAAGGAGATTACTTGATGGGGGGCGCCAATCATAACAGCCATGGTATGAATATCGTTTTTCCGAAAACGACCGAGTTTTCTAATATGCCGGTTGCAGGACCGGATCGCCGTTTTGCCGCTATGCCCGGTTACCTTGGGGGACGATTCGATGTCTGCGGAAATAAATGGTACGGCTCGAATCATGCCAATGCAGAAAAAGGTTTGCCACGTTCCATTTTGACAATGATGCTCAACGATAAGGATACCGGTGCTCCTTTAGCTTTGATGTCGGCAAATCTGCTGAGCGCGGCAAGAACCGGTGCTGTCCCAGGCGTAGCCGCCAGACATCTGGCTAATCCGGATGCAGAAGTGGTTTCTGTCGTAGGCTGTGGTCCTATTAATAAAGCGTGCTTCACCGCTGTTATGACGCAGCTCCAGAATGTGAAAAAAGTTATTTGCTTCGATCTTTTCCTCGAAAAGGCCAACGAGTTTGCATACTGGGTAAGTGAAACTTACGGGATTAAAGCCACCGGAGTTAACGACACTGAGGCTGGTTTCCGTGAGGCCGATGTTATCACCATTGCTGCATCACGACTTAAGCCGCTTCATTTCAAAGACGAGTGGATCAAAGATGGCGCGACGCTTCTGGTGTCCGGACCGGTGCTTCCAGAAGAATCTTTCCTGAACAGTTGCAAAATCGTTTATGACCATACGGCATTGCATGAGGCATATGTAGAGGATGCTATTGGTTCCGGTGACAAAGAAGCCTATTACAGTAGTGTTATTGGTGGTCCTTTATATCGACTGATTGATGCAGGGAAAATACCTTCGCTTAAAGAATCTACCGGGCTTGGCGATGTTGTAAATAAAACTAAATCAGGGCGTGAAAACAAACAGGAACGGGTTATTTTTATTGCCTGCGGCATGTCTGTATTTGATATCAGCTGGGGTTATGATCTCCTGCAATCTGCGCGTCAGAAAGGGATTGGTCAAGAGCTTAATCTCTGGGAAAGGCCGCTACAGGGTTAATAAATACTGGCTGCGGTTATATCTGCATAACCCGGTTTAATTAATCTGTAATTAATTAACGTTTCGGTTATCACAATGTGGTAAGGGTTTTCTGCAAGTAAAATCCGGGAAAGCCCTGCCATAAAAATAATGAAAGGTGACATGATGAGTTCGCTTTCGTACGTTTCTGTAGATGATAACTCTCCCTGGGCAACTTACCTTGCACAGGTGGAGCGTGTGGTTCCCTACTTGGGGGAACTGTCTCGTCTGGCTGATACGCTTCGCCATCCCAAGCGTGCATTTATTGTCGACATTCCTCTGGAAATGGATGACGGTACTATTCGTCATTTTGAGGGATTCCGGGTTCAGCACAATCTTTCCCGTGGGCCTGGCAAAGGTGGTGTGCGTTTTCATCCGGACGTTAATCTTGAGGAAGTGATGGCGCTTTCTGCCTGGATGACCGTCAAATGCGCAGTGCTGAACCTGCCTTTCGGTGGGGCAAAAGGCGGTATTCGCGTTGACCCAAGAGAATTATCTGTCGAAGAGCTGGAGCGCCTGACCAGACGTTATACCAGTGAAATCGGCATTATCATCGGTCCACAGCAGGATATTCCCGCACCGGATGTCGGTACCAATCCTCAGGTTATGGCCTGGATGATGGATACCTACTCGATGAATGTCGGTGCCACCACCACAGGCGTGGTCACCGGCAAACCTATTCATCTTGGCGGCTCACTGGGACGAGCCAGTGCCACCGGACGCGGGGTTTTCGTTACCGGTCGGGCAGCAGCAGGCCATATCGGTCTGGAACTGATGAATAGCCGAGTTGCGGTTCAGGGGTTCGGTAACGTCGGTAGCGTTGCGGCCCTTCTCTTTGCGGAAGCTGGCGCGCGCGTCCTCACCATTCAGGACCATAGCGCGACGCTCTGGAACGATCGGGGAATAGATATTCCGGCACTGATAGCGTGGCAACAGCAGCGGGGCAGTATTGCAGGATTCCCGGGGGCTGATACCATTCCTTCGGATGAGTTCTGGACGCAAAAATACGATATTCTTATTCCTGCCGCGCTGGAAGGCCAGATCACGGCAGAACGTGCCAAAAACCTTAACTGTAAACTGGTACTGGAAGGGGCTAACGGGCCGACCCTCCCTGTTGCTGATGATATTATGCGCGAGCGTAATATTACTGTAATACCTGACGTTATCTGTAATGCTGGCGGCGTTACAGTCAGTTATTTTGAGTGGGTTCAGGACTTTTCCAGCTTCTTCTGGACGGAAGACGAAATCAATGCCCGACTCGATCATATTATGGAGCAGGCATTTGATGCGGTCTGGCAGAAAGCGAAGAGCCTGGGGGTAACGCCGAGAACGGCGGCTTTTGCTGTTGCATGTGAAAGAATACTCTTTGCGCGCAAAGAACGTGGCATATATCCATGATAAAAAATTAAATGATTTTTACCGAATAAATATTTAAGGTTATTAACCGTAAAGGCGGGGGCTGATTTTTGAACCCGCCTTTTTTATTTCTAATTGAATATCACGTTTTGGGGACGAGGTTATCGGCTTTTTAGAGCTGTCAGTAATGCTACTCATGGGAAAATCCATATCAATTATAGGAATAACAGATGCGGATTTTCCCATGAACAGGTTCGAAAAGGCTTCGCATGTACTGTGGCATGGTCAATACCATAGTCCGGACATAAGGGTATCAGCTTTGAATACTGAAGATTAACCGAGGGAAAAGGATCCAAAAAAATCAGGGCGTTAAACGTGCAGCTTTACATTGAGTTAGCGGGATTAAATATTCAGTCGCTGGTAAAGATCCCACCGAAACTATCAGTGCCGCAAGTGATAGGCCATTTGAAAGGCAGGACAGCGATACGTTTTTCAATAAATTCCCTTGTTTAAAAAAAACACAAGTTACAGGAGATCACTTTGGGACGAAGGGGAACTGTGGGAGCACTGTAGATGTAAATGCAAAATGGCCCGTAATCATATAAAGTAGCAACAAAAAAACCAACAAGAAGGGAATCAATTAAGACTGAATGGAATGTGAAGCGAAGATCTCTCGGGTCAGAACTTAGTATACCCCTGCGGGACGCCAAAGCAGTGCCACTTTCTACGAAGTTGGATTTTTATTCTCTGCTTCTGCAGCTGCGTTCATCTACCTCTTCTCAAATGACCCGATGTCTCAAAATATTTTCAGCTTTCCCTACAACAGAAAAACTTTAGCTTGGCACTGTCTATTCATGAATGTATTAATTGCACCAAACATAATGTTATGATTCATAAACTATTGGTACAGTGATAAGAGAAAAATAAATCGCAATCAGATTTGTTGGATATAAAACAAGGACAGGAAACATAAATCAGATGTTTATATATTATGTTGGACTTTTAGCGAGTGGCAATCATGAGTTGAGCCAGAGCTTTACCCTGGCTCAGGAACGTGCTGTTAATGTGAAAGCAATTTCTTAGGTATACGTAAGATTAATAACGCCCCAATCAGAACACATCCAGCAAGAATATAAAGCGCTATGTCTGTACTATGAGTTGTATCTTTAATCCACCCAACAAGATAAGGACTGAAAAATCCTGCCAGATTACCAATAGAGTTAATCAGTGCAAGCCCGCCCGCCGCAGCCGCTGTTCCAAGCATTGCGCTTGGCACCGTCCAAAACATGGGAAGGGCAGTTAAAATACCCACGGTTGAAAGCGTCAGGCCCGTCAGCGCAATGTACGGGTTATGTGCAAATTTAGCGGCAAGCATCAGGCCTGCCATTCCTGTTAGCATAGGGATGACAAGGTGCCAGCGGCGTTCTTTATGCAGGTCGGCCGAACGGCCTGTTAAGACCATAACTATGCCTGCCAGGAGATAGGGAATAGCACTAAGTAAACCAATCAAGCTGAGATCCTCAAAACCAGACGACTGAATTATTGTCGGCATCCAGAACCCAATTGCATATTCACCCATTTCGATGAAAAAGTAGATTAAACAAAAATACCAGACCATCGGGGAAAACAGAAATCCGAGGAGGGAGTTATTTTCACAATTAGTGTCCTTGCGTGAGTCCTCTTTAGCAAGCTCCTCATTGACCAGCCTTTTTTCATCCTCGTTAAGAAAAGGTGCTGCATGATGACTGTCTTGCATAAAGTAGAGCACCGCGAAGCCAAGCAGTATCGTCGGAACCCCATAAAGCAAAAATAGCCATTCCCAGCCGGATAAACCCATTTGGTTTTTATTAAAGACATCCATAATAATACCAGATATAGGGCCGCCTATAACGCCAGACAATGGGATAGCAGCCATGAACAGTGCTATGACTCTGCCACGACGCTCACTCGGGAACCAGCGAGTGAAATAATAAACCAGGCCCGGGAAAAAGCCAGCTTCCGCTACACCGGTAAGGAAACGCAACACATAGAATTGCATCGGCGTTTTTGTAAACAAAATGCAGGTGGAAAAAATACCCCATGATATCATCAGAATGCATATCCAGTATCTTGCGCCGATGCGTGACAGGATAATATTGCTGGGAACGGCAAAAATCAGATAACCAATAAAGAATATGCCAGCGCCGAAACCATAGGCGGTCTCTGAGAGGTGAATGTCAGCCAGCATTTCAAGCTTTGCAAAACTTACATTTACTCGTGCAAAATAGGCGAATATATAGCAGACAAAAACAAAGGGCACTATCCGCCAGGTGATTTTTCTATAAAGGTTTTTCAACTTATCTTGATGTTCTAGTTCACCGTCAACTATGCTGGTCATAGCTTTACCTCTGGAGTTGATTTGGTTGCATTACGCCAGTCCTGAATTTCACTTAATAGGCATGGTGATTTCCCAAACGTAATGGAGTAAATCCGTCGTCAGGATGAAATACCGTTTATTTATTAATCTCAGGTTGTATTGTACATAAATTCAATAGACTCCCGCCCTAATATATGGTGTGTTATATTTATTTCGCTTTAATTTCAACTACGCTATCACGCCATTATGAAATGACATTTTATGTGATACTTTTAGAATATTTACAAAGTCATGGATAGTAACAATGAATCGTTTTTTCTTATTATCAATTACATACGGTTGTAGTAAAGATAAGTTTTTTAGTTGAACGCTCCGCGTTGTAAAATCCTTACTCATTGCCGGGCCTTTTCTTAGAGGTTGATTTAGCCTCTTTACCTCATAATCATCTTTACCGGCAATTAACAAGTTGACCATAAAGAAGTTAACCACTTTATATAGCCTGACCGCGCTCATAGTAAACGAAAAGGGGATCATCATTTAATTCCTACCTGTAACCATGCGGGATTTACAATTTGAAGATGATTTTTGCATCATGGTAGATTGTCGACAATCGATCAACATAAAAGTGAAATTTTTGTGAGGGAATCGTTATTTTTTTTATTTTTAAGGTAAAAGTCATGCAGGGCTTAATTCTATAAACTAAGATAATTTTAGTTTATAATGCTGGATATATAATCTTTATGAATATTAAATAACTTACTCGACATTTAATTTGAAGCAATACGTTTGTTTAGTTTTATATTAAAACAGAGGTGCGAGCCCAAAAGTAAAAAGCCCGCTTAAGTTTTCTTAAGCGGGCTACTCAAATTTGGTTCTCTGGCTGGACTGCAAGGTTAATTTAATCTCCTGTTTTATCGTGATAATTATATAGGCGTCCTTATTCGTCGCCAGTGACAGAGTGTAATCACTGGCCTCACTCCATACTTCCCCCGAACAATGGGCCTCGCCTCCTGCTCAAGTCCTGCTTCTTCTGGCCTCCAGTTTCATGACGTGCTTGCCCGTGAAGACTGGCAAAACCAGACCATTACGCACCTGAACCGTTTAGCGGCTCACCCCCACTTTTGCCAGTTGGTGCGATCTTTACGCTGCCAGAGAAAAAAGATTTCAGCACATCGCCGCCTGTTGGATGGCCAATGGCAGTTCTCTTATGCCCGTAGCCCGTTTAAAGTGGACGCCAGCTGGCTGGAAAGCGATCTGGCAGACAGCCGCAGTACGCCTGTTCCCTCGAATTGGCAAATGGAAGGTTATGACGCGCCAATCTATACCAACGTACGTTACCCCATTGAAACAACGCCACCACGGGTACCAGAAGAGAATCCAACCGGCTGCTACTCGTTGACATTTAGCGTCGAGGAGAACTGGCGGGCTGAAGGTCAGACGCAGATTATTTTCGACGGCGTGAACTCGGCTTTCCATCTGTGGTGCAATGGTGAATGGATCGGTTACTCACAGGACAGTCGCCTGCCCGCAGCCTTCGATCTTAGTGCCTCTCTTCAGACGGACGAGAACCGTCTTTGCGTCTTGGTAATGCGCTGGAGCGCGGGCATCTGGCTTGAAGATCAGGATATGTGGCGAATGAGTGGCATCTTCCGTTCCGTCTGGTTGCTGAATAAACCGGCGCTGCACCTGAGCGATGTCGGTAAAGAAGGCTAACCGCGCTCTACAAGCGCGGCGCTTCAGTCAGCCCCTTTTTCGATAAGCTGACAGTCCATATTTATAAGGATTTCATAGTGTCTTAGATAATGTCGTGAAAGCGCAGCCAAAATTGAGTACAAGGGCGAGTATAACCAGCTTCCGACTTCATTTTTGAGAAGTACAAATAGCGGCATAAGAAATGAACAAGAAATCGTTATGCTCACCGCTACCCTATGCCGTACTGCCAGACCGAAAGAGAAATTGTATCGGCTCATCGAACTCACAGCCAGAAGCTAACATGGCTAATACCACGGTGCATTAACCGATCAGGCGCAGGTCGTGCTTTAGGTTATGGCATTTGGGTAGCAAAATTTACCAGCCGATATGTTGTACGTTGCGCATCCTGTACCCGGGTCGGGGCGCGAAGTTAAGCCAGGTCGTATTTTATTAACCTTACAAGCCAGTGGGTTACTGATCCTCTTCTATACTTATCCGCGTCCGACTGAAAATCCAGCTGCTACCTGCGCTGCGATCGCCTTCTTGTTTTGCCACAGTTAGAGCGAATTTCAGTCGGGAAGTAATAACCTGACAAACCATATTTAATTGAAATCACTACTTTCAACAGAGGATAGGCTGGCTATGTTGCAATCTCGATCGTCACGCTGGGGCTTCATACTGCTGCTTCTGGCAGCGGTAGCTGGCTTCGCGC
>Ga0308165_1004534_pt1 | contig 13612 bp, 6 predicted proteins | sample PhyWR2_FD_201032 | JGI IMG/M metagenome (GOLD analysis project Ga0308165, IMG submission 201032) | Phyllosphere microbial communities from UC Gill Tract Community Farm, Albany, California, United States - DLSLW.R2 | ecosystem: Host-associated > Plants > Phyllosphere > Unclassified | place: USA...
TTTTGAGCTTTTTAATGTGATCACCTCGAAAAGACGTACCTATCAAGGTTCAACAGATCCATTCTATATCTATGGGGGATCTATCAAGAAAGATATTTTGAAGAAAAAGGGAAGTATTGGTCTTAACGTTCTAAATCCGTTCACGAAAGATTTACATATTAAAACAGTAAACAATGCGATAAATGCAACAGGTACGATTTACCAAAGTGCTAATATTTATTATCCTCTACGTTCATTCGGTGTTAACTTCAGTTATTCATTCGGTAAGCTTAAGTTTACCGAGAAGAAAAAAATCAAAAATGACGATGTGAAGCAAGATCAACAGCAGCAAGGTGGCGGCATGGGTGGTGGCGTTCAACAGTAAAAACCCAATCTAAACATAGATTAAAAGTCTTCCTGGTAATTCGGGAAGACTTTTCTGTTTAATTACAGGTTAATTTATTTACTGCGTAAAACAGATAATAAAGCAAAGGGATAATCTTCTTTTTTTACTGAAATAAGTGGTTTTGCCAATTTTTTTGCGTTTTTGTTCTGTGTATCTGCGTGTTTTTGCAGGGACTAGACTACTTGTATCAAAAATTGTACGAAATTTAGCTTGTTTTACCGTGTTTTGTGCGTGTTCTTGTTCCTAAAAACCTTATATTGCAATAACTAACAAATCTTTAACCTAAATAATTGAGATATGAGAAAAATCTTTACCTCACTTTTTTTCCTATGTATTTTGCTCACTGGCTTTTCGGCGCTGGCGCAGGTAAAAACCATAACAGGAAAAATAACTTCTACTGATGATGGAGGCCCCTTGCCCGGTGCAAGTGTGAAAATTAAGGGCACCACAACCGGTACATCTACCGATGGCAATGGTAGTTTCACCATTCAGGTGCCATCACCAAATGCGGTGCTTGTAATTAGCCTTTTAGGATATAAAACGCAAGAAATCACTGTTGGCAGTAAAACAACTGTTAATGCAATTTTAGCATCAGATGCTCAGGATCTACAGGAGGTTACCATTTCAACCGCTTTAGGAATTACCCGTCAGGCTAAATCGTTGGGTTATGCCGCGCAGTCTGTAAAATCTGAAGATCTTAATTATAACCATCAGTCTAACTTGGTAAATGCATTGCAAGGTAAAATTGCAGGTGCAACTATATCCAGTACAGGCGGAGGGCCTGGTCAAGGTGCAAGTATCCGGATTAGAGGTGTTAACTCTATTGATCCTAATATTTCTGGAGATCCATTATATGTGATTGACGGGGTACAGATCGACAATTCTACCTCTACTGTTGGTGCAAATCCTGATGGAACAGCTTATGGCTCAAGGGGGGTAACCAACAGGGCTTCGGATGTTAATCCCGAAGATATTGAAACCATTAATATTTTAAAGGGAGGTGCTGCTACCGCACTTTACGGATTAAGAGGAGCAAATGGCGTTGTGGTAATTACCACGAAAAGAGGAAAACAAAATGGTGTTAGTGTTAATTTCAACAGCAGTTACGGTTTTGATGAAGTGTTGAAATCGCCAGATGTACAAACAGAATATACTCAGGGTGTTTTAGGTGTTTATACTAACCCGCCGGGAGGAATTGGCCCAGCATGGGGACCAACCATTGCCGAAGCAAAACTGATCGACCCAACACACCCTGATCAATTATTCAATAATTACGATCGGGCGTTTGGTACCGGGCAACAGGTTAAAAATTCTATTTCGGTAACTGGAGGAAGCGATGTCATTAAATTTTTCTCTTCCATTTCCCAATTATATCAAAAAGGGATGATGCCGAATACCGATAACAAAAACTTCTCGGGACGTTTGAATACAGATTTTACCATCAGTCCTAAATTTAAGGCCTCTGTAAATATGAATTTCACTAATTCTGGTGGATACAGCTATAGTGCAGACCGTTTTGGCGAAAGTTTGGCTTATTGGTCTCCACGTTATGATGTGGCTGATTATCAGAATGCAGACGGTTCGCAAAAATATTTCGGTACCAATAACCCGATATGGGGTACCGCAAATAATAGGTTTAAAGGTGATGTAAACAGGTTTATCGGCGGAACAAGTTTAAGTTATGATCCTGTAAAATGGCTTAATTTTTCTTACCGCTTAGGGATAGATACTTATACCGATAACCGGGTACGTACCGCACGTGGACCAATGTATGCAACAGAGGCCATGTACGATAATGCCCAAGGGTTTTATGGTGAGTACAATACCAAATTTAGAACCATCAACAGTACTTTCGTTGCTACTTTAACCTCTAAATTAACAGACGATATTACCGGAACTTTAAGGCTCGGACAAGAGCTTTATGATCGTAAATCAAAAGAAATCGGTACTTTAGGCAGTATCCTTGGTGTTTACGATTTCTTTAATTTGGCAAATGCGGGTGTGCTTACACCATCGCAAACCCTGAAACAAAAAAGATTGATTGGTTATTTTGGGGAAGCGACTTTTGATTACAAAAACTACCTTTTCTTAACCGTAACCGGAAGAAATGATATCACATCAACACTTCCTAAAGCAAGCAGATCATTTTTCTATCCTTCAGCGAGTTTAAGTTACGTGTTCTCTGATCAGTTTAAATTGCCTACCGTTATCAGCCAGGCTAAATTGCGTCTATCTTATGCAAGGATCGGAAAAGATGCATCAGAATACTCCACATTTACCGGATATTCGCCATATACTTCGTTACCAACAGGAACGGGTGGTTTAACCATTGCGCCAAACCTGGGTAATCCCGATCTTCGGCCTGAGTTTACCAATACCTATGAAGCTGGTTTAGAGATGTCGTTCTTTAAAAACCGTTTAGGTTTTGATTTTACCTATTACTATTCTTTAAGCAAAGATCAGATCATTCAAACGCAAATCTCTTCTGCTGTAGGTTATGTAACCAAATCAATCAATGCCGGTGATATCAGAAACAGGGGAGTTGAGCTGGTGCTGAACGGTAAACCAATTGTATCGAAAGATTTTAGATGGGATGTAAATGTTAATTTTTCGGCCAACAGGAATATGGTGCTCAGTATGCCAAATGGAATATCTGAAATTGTATATGGTGCTGCTAGAGGGTATGGAAATGCGGGTGTAACCATGAAGCTGATCCAGGGACAACCGTATGGCAATATTTATGGCAGTTACTTTAACCGTTATTACGGAAGTACGCCAGAAGATCCGATTGTACTAGATAAAAATCTTCCGTTATTAATTGGTGCAAATGGATTCCCGAGCATTTCTGGAGGAAAACAAAAATTACTGGGTAATTCGCAGCCGAACTATATTATCGGTATGGGCAATACTTTCAAGTACAAAAACTTCAGTTTAAATGTATTGTTTGATGCCCGTTTAGGATTTGAAAAGTACAACTGGTTAGAAGATTTTTATTCGGCTTTCGGGTTACCTGATTATACAGCAGATAGAAGAACAGTAAAGGTATTTGATGGTGTATTGGCCAATGGGCAACCGAATACAAAACCCGTTTATATGGGTCAGAAACTAGGTCCTGATGGTGTTGATTATGGTGAAGGATATTACCGTATTTATTACCGTAACGTTTCTGAGCCTTTTGTAAGCGATGCTTCATGGGTACGTCTTCGTTCTGCAAGTTTGACTTATAATTTGCCTGAGAACTGGTTGCCAGCAAAATCGATCAAAAATGCTTCGCTATCTGTTACCGGAAATAATTTATGGTTGTGGACGAAATACTATGGCGTAGATCCGGAATCGAGTTCTTATGATTCGGGTAGCAATAATGACGGCTCTGCCGGATTTACCTATCCATCTGCACGTACAATTATGTTCACACTTAATGTTGGTTTTTAAAAAGAATTACAATGCAAAAAAATATAAAATATACATTGTGCGCAGCTTTAATTGCAACACTAGGTTTGCAAAGCTGTAAAGACGATTATTTTGATAAGCTGTCTGATAATCCGAACCAGGTTCCCATACCAACACTGAGCACCCTGTTGGCTACATCCACTTATAAAATTGGAAATAATAATTACCTGATTGGAAGTATAGTTGCCCCATATGTGCAATATACCGCCAACCCCGCAGCAAATGGTGCTGGTGATACCTATCAGGCCATTGATTTTACCCCCACTTGGGATGCCCTTTATTTTGCCATGGCAGATGCCAATGAAATGAAAAAATTGGCTGTGGCTCAGGGCTCCAGCGAATACAAGGGTGTAGCCGATGTGATTATTGCGTATAACCTGAGTTTGGTGAATGATTTATGGGGAGATGCCCCATTTTCACAGGCTTTCGACATCAATAACCTTAAGCCTAAATATGATAAGCAGCAGGAAGTCTATACACAGGCGATTGCACTTTTAGATGAAGCCATTGTTGAACTTGCTAAGACCAATGCTACAGTTAAATTGGCAGCAACCAGCGATTTGATTTATGGAAAATCGACCACCGAAAGGGCAAACTGGTTAAAAATGGCCTATGCTTTAAAAGCCAGGTTATTGATCAAGGTAAGTAAAACCAGTGGGTATAGCCCTACTGCGGTAATCACAGCATTAAGCAATTCGTTTACAGGAAATGGTGATGATGCAGGAATGGCTACCTTTAAAGAGCGTAATCCATGGGCCAATGTGGCCTTATCCAATTCGCAGCAATCGCTGGGTGGATGGCTTTCTGAGCAGTTGATCGATGCTTTGAATGGTACAACTTTTACCGTTTTTGATCCGCGTATAGAAAAGATTACCGATAAAACAGTTAATAACACCTATATCGGAACTGTAAATGGTGCTGGAAATAGATCTCCGGGGGCGAATACCACTAAAGATGAATGTTATATATCAAGTAATTCCCCATGGACAAGTAATACTGCCCCGCTACTTATTGTTACTTATGCTGAGTTGAAATTTATTGAAGCTGAAGCTTATTTCGATACCGATAAAAATAAAGCTTATGCAGCTTATTTAGCTGGTATTAGTGCCAATATGGATAAATTAACGGTTTCGACAACTGCCAGAGATGCTTATTTGGCTAATCCTATTGTTAATGTTGGTGCTGCTGCGTTAACAAAAGACCTGATTTTTAAAGAAAAGTATATCGCAACTTACTTAAATCCTGAAGCGTGGAATGATGCGCGTCGTTTTGATTATAAGTATGCTGCGTTTACCCTGCCTGTTAACAACGCGCTTCCAACATTTATCCGCCGTCTGGATTACCCACAGGGCGAAAGAAGTAAAAACGGGGCAAATGTTCCGGCAGATGTGTTAAGAACAACCAAATTGTGGTGGGATCAGTAACAATCTTATAAAAAATAGTTTTCCAGGCCCTAATCATCTCATGGTTAGGGCTTTTTTTTATAATTTATCTCAAAATCCAAAGGCATGAAAAAATCGTTATTTATCCTCTTCATTTTACTTTATACCTCCAATATATTCGCACAGTCTTTTAGCTTAAAATCCGTTTTATCTTATCCTTTTCCAACACAGTTGGTGGCATCACCCGTTGGTGCCAAGATTGCTTGGGCGGCAAACGAACAAGGGAAAAGAAATATTTATACGGCTCAAGCACCCGAGTATAAAGCAATAAAAATAACCGATTACAACGATGATGATGGACAAGAGTTAAGCAGCCTATCTATTTCTCCTGATGGCAAATGGATTGTATTTGTACGTGGTGGAGACCATGGTGGGCGAGATGGCGGTCCTGTTAATGCAAATTCCTCTCCAATTGCGCCTAAGGTTCAGGTATTTACCATTCCCTTCGATGGCGGAAAGTTGATCACGATTGGTGAAGGAGATAATCCGGTAATCTCCCCAAATAGCGAACAGGTGCTTTTTTCTAAAGCTGGTCAGGTAATGCTTGGTTCGGTGGATGGTACCTTAGCAGGAAAAAGCTTATTTTACGCCAAAGGAATTAATGGCGCTTATAAATGGTCGCCAGATGGAAAAAAAATTGCTTTTATTTCCAGCCGTTCGGATCATGCTTTTCTTGGTATTTATACTGATCAGCAAACACCTATCAAGTGGTTATTGCCATCTTTTTCTAAAGATAATTCACCGGTGTGGTCGCCAGATGGAAATGATATCGCATTTTTACGAACACCAGGAACTGGTGGTGAAACAGATTCTATCTTAATAAAAAAGCATCAGCCTTGGGCCATCTGGAAGGTTAATGTGAACAGCGGTATTGGGAAACAGATCTGGAAAGCACCCGAAACACTTAGTGGTTCATTTCCTTCGATAGATGGTGGAGCAAATCTGTTATGGGGTGATGGTAAAATTATTTTCACTTCTTACGAAGATGGCTGGCCGCATCTTTATTCCATAAATGCTGATGGGTCGAATCGTTTGTTGCTTACTCCAGGAGATTTTGCTGTAGAAAACATCAAGTTGAGCAATGATAAAAAGACATTGGTTTTTGCCGCCAATAAGCGAGGCGAAGCAGATGATCTGGATAGGCGGCATATTTATAAAGTTTCGGTTGATAAAGCGGATATGCAAACGCTAACTTTTGGTAGAGGCATAGAAGCTTATCCTGTAATTGCTGGCGATAACCAAAGCTTTTTCTGCTTAAGCGCTACAGCAGAAAAACCACTGTTGCCTGCAGTTATTAGCCCCAAAAAAACATTGAAACTTATTGGAGAAGCACTTTTACCATCTGATTTCCCAATAAAGGATATGGTAACACCTAAACATGTTAGCTTTAAGGCTGCTGATGGAAAAACAGTTTACGGGCAACTTTTTTCGCCAAAAAAAATAATTAAAAACCATCCTGCAATTGTTTATGTGCATGGCGGCCCGCAAAGACAGATGTTTTTAGGCTGGAACCCAATGGATTACTATTCTATTGATTATGCCCTTAATCAATATCTTGTTAGTCTGGGTTTTACCGTTTTATCTGTAAACTACCGTTTAGGGATCGGTTATGGATATGAGTTTCACAAACCATTAAATGCTGGTGCGCAGGGAGCGTCAGAATATCAGGACATCAAAGCAGCGGGCGAATGGCTTGCTGCACAGGTTAATATCAACAAAGAAAAGATAGGTATTTATGGCGGCTCTTATGGAGGGTATTTAACTGCATTAGCGCTAGGAAAAGATTCTAAACTTTTTGCTGCCGGTGTAGATATTCATGGGGTAAACAACAGGTTCTCAAGTCAGGATCAGGAAGGGAGAAAGCCTGCGCCAGACGCCCAACTTGCCGCAAAAATAGCTGATGAATCCTCACCAGTGAGCTATGTTAACACCTGGACTTCTCCAACACTGATTATCCACGCTGATGATGATCGGAATGTAGCATTTAACCAGAGTGTTGATCTTGCCAAACGTTTTGAAGATAAAAAGTTTGATTTTGAGTTTTTGGCCATTCCTGATGATACCCACCACTGGATGAAATTCTCGAATGGCTTAAAAGTAAGTGAAGCAACAGCTGATTTTTTGAAAAGGAAGCTGATGGATAAAAAATAAAAATATGCTCACTTCTATTTTTTTTTAATCCGTTTTAAAATCATCAGACTTAAAGGGTTAAAAGAATAACCAGAAATGTTATTTTGTAGCATCACCACAGATTGATCGTAAAATAATGGAACAACAGGTGAATAATCCATCACCATTTGGTCCATTTTACGGTACAGTTCAAACCGTTTTTCGTTATCGGTTTCGTAATAACTTTTCTCAAATAACCGATCAAATTCCTTGTTATAAAAAGCAGTATAATTTGGTCCATAAGGCACTTTGTTCTTAGAATAGAACATAGAGAGAAAATTTTCACCATCACCATAATCAGCCAGCCACGAACCACGGAAAAAGTTAACATTGTTTTTAGACATTAAGTCTCTTAAACTGGCACTTGGACTCACATCAATTTTGGTTTTAATGCCTATGGCAGTAAGTTCGCCCTGTATAAATTCAATAAGGTCTTTATAAGTAGTGGTGGTGTTTAATTTTACCTCAGCCAGTCCTTTACCTTCTGGAAAACCTGCTTCCTCCAAAAGTTTAGCAGCAAGTTTTGGGTTATAGGCATACCCATGAACAGCAGAACTATCAAAACCCGGCATACCTTTGGGAATAAAACCAGAAGTTGCTGCAACACCAATACCATTTCTTAAGTATTTAATCAAGCGATCGCGATCGATCGAATAGTTGATTGCCTGTCGGATTTTTTTTAACCGCAAAGGTGAATTTTTGACGATAGAAAGGTTTGTGTCGACCAATATTCCAACATATTCCGTACAGAGGTACGGACTTTTAGTAAGCGTAAATTTTCCCTTATATTTTGAGGTCATCTTCCCGCTTTTTGTCAGGATGTCGTCGCGGTAACTCCCATCTACGTTGTAATAGAAATCCAGGTCTTTTTTCAGGAAGCTCATAAACCCACTTTGTTTATCGGTAATAAAACTGGCCTTAACTGCATCAAGATAGGGTAGTGAGGTTCCGTTGGCGTCTTTTTCGAAATAATGATCATTTTTAAGCAAAACCAATATTTCCCCCTCTTTCCAATATTTAAACCTAAAAGGGCCTGTGCCCACAGGGTGACTTCTAAAATCTTTGCCATAATGTTCCACCACTTCTTTAGGTACTACTGAACAATATTGCGTAGTGAGCAAACTCATAAAGGGCGGGAAGGGGCGTACCAGTTTGATTTGAAAAGTAGAGTCGTTTAAGGCAATGAAATTATGTTCGTCTTTTACTTTATCACTAAAAATCCATCCACCAGAAGAGGCCACCTTGGGGTCGATCAACCGATAAAAACTGTACGCAAAATCGCGGGCAATAACTTTTCGTCCTTTTCCATTTCTAAAAATCGGATCATCATGGAAATGAACATCATTACGCAGGTTAAAGGTATAAGTGAGCGCATCTTCAGAAATCTCCCAGCTTTTAGCGATACATGGAACAGTTTGTAGCGACGAATCGATCTGCACCAAACCATTAAAAATCTGATTGGTCATCCAAATGGCGTTCTGGTTACGTGCAAAAGCAGGATCGATAGAGGTTAAGCCCTGATCGAGATTGATATTGAAGATTTTTTTGTCTTGATGATCTGCATTTTCCTTGCAAGAAAAAATGATTGTTAAACAAAAAATCCAAAATATATACTTAAATGAGCCTTGCATGCGATCAGGAATGTTATTTTTGCACAAATTAATAAATTTAATGCAGATGTCTTTTTTAAACGATTTATTTATTGGCCTTGATGCTGCTAAACAAGAAGAATTACAGGAACGTTTAGATTTAGTGGAACACAAGATTAAATTTATGGATAAAATGCCAGTAGCTTGTCTGGATACAAGTAATAATCCTGTATATCTTTTATCAGAAGAGATCTCGGTAGCTGGCGGAATGGTAGAAGCCGATATTTTAAGTGCTGTTTTTGTCATTTATTATCAACCGGGTAAAACCCTAACTGATTTAATGAGAGAGGTTCCTGCTGCATTAAATACCGATTGGCAAGCCGTGCAAAACAACCGTATTATTTTATTAAATGATGATGTAAACCGCGAAAGAACTGCCGAAAATGCCGTGGCGCTTGTTGAAGATATCGCTGAGATGTTGCATCCGGGTTCTTTTATTTTCGGTCACGAAGGTGACAAATGGATCAGGTTTGGAGCTTAAGGTGACTTGAGATTTTAGATATGAGACTTTAGATATGAGATGTAAGAGGAGTGAAAAAAATGCTAATCGGCTCAACGCTCGTTAAAAAATGACTTCAGCTAAATCTTAAACCGCTGTGCAGGTTTGCAACATTTAAACCTTCCAACCTTTTAACTAAAAAGAAGCTTCTCTTTCAGATGGTAACATCTGGAAGCACAACATGATTTTCCCAGCTTGCCTAGATTTCCTTGATCTGATATTCTTCTATCTTACGGTAGAGTGTAGTTAAACCAATACCCAAAAGTCTCGAAGTTTCAGTTTTATTTCCTTTGGTATGGATAAGTACTTTTTGGATATGCTGTTTCTCTATGTGTTGCAGCTTATAATCGTTTGCAATAGGTGTGAATTCAAAAAACTCGGGGGGTAAGGCAGTCGCAATCAAGTGATCGCCATCTGATAAAATGACCAAACGCTCGATCACATTTTTAAGCTCACGGATATTTCCTTTCCAGCTATGATTGCTTAATATGGAGAGGACTTTATCATCCATTTTTGGGGTAGCACGGTTTACCTTATCAGCAAATTCCTTTAAATAGTGTTTGGCCAATGCAGGAATATCTGCTTTTCGTTCGCGGAGTGGAGGTAAAATGATGCTAAATACCGAAAGCCTGTAGTAAAGATCTGACCGGAATTTTCCTGAGGCTGCATCAGCTTTCAGATCTTTATTGGTGGCCGCTAAAATCCTCACATTTACCTGTTGAGTTAGTGTATCACCCACTTTTATAAAAGTCTGACTTTCCAGTACGCGTAATAATTTTGCCTGTAAGTCAAGGTTCATTTCTCCGATCTCGTCTAGCAGCAAAGTGCCTCCATTAGCCTCTTCTAATAAGCCTTTTTTGTCTTTGTTCGCTCCGGTAAAGGCTCCGGCTTTATAGCCAAAAAGTTCACTTTCTAATAAATCAGGACTAAAGCCACTGCAATTTAAGGCAACAAAGGGTTTTGCCGATCGAGGGCTTTCATAGTGAATAGACTGTGCAAATACTTCCTTTCCAGTTCCGGTTTCACCCAACAATAAAACCGTTGTATCGGTAGCACTAACTCTTTTTGCCAGATCAATCGCTTCTTTTAATGCTTTTGATTGACCGATAATAGTTTCGAAGCTGTGTTTTTTTGCGATTTTGTTTTCCAGATCAGAAACCCTGCGCTGCAAATTTGATTTATCCATCGCCTTATATAAAAGCGGAATAATCTTGTCATTATCATCACCTTTCACAAGATAATCGAATGCACCGTTTTTAATGGCCAAAACACCATCGGCAATGGTTCCGTAAGCAGTAAGATTAATGATTTCTACATAAGGTTTTATAGCTTTAATGTCTTTAACCAGCGCAACACCGTTAACATCGGGTAGCTTTACATCGCTGATTACAATGCTTACATCGTTAGTTTTAAGTAATTTAATACCTTCTTTTCCAGTATTGGCCTGTAAGGTTTTAAAGCCCTCAAGTTCTATAATCCTGGAAAGTAAACTGCAGATTTTCTTTTCATCATCAATGATGAGTACCATGCCATTCATAGGTGAAATTTATGCTGCAATATTAAGTATAAAAATAACGAAAGAATAAACGATTTTTAGTAAAAACTGCGTGAGTCTTCGACAACGCTCAGACTGACCCTTTCCTCGGTCTGTGTCTCCAAAGAACGAAAAACATATTATTAGATATCGTACAATTAGTGGTTTGTGAGGACACAGGCCACGGGTGATATAAAACGTTTTTTGGTTCACTGGTTAATCGCTTAACTGGTTTGAGTGTCGAACATTTCCTCGGTCTGTGTCCCCACAGAACGAAAAAGATATTATATAAATGAGTGGTTTGTATGGACACAGAATACGGGTAAAATTTTTCGTAAGAACTGTGTGTGGTCTTCAACTACGCTCATACTGACAAATGGCGTGGCAATCTTTGGTCTTTATACTTCGGACTCAAGGCTATTGACTCAGGACTTAAGACTAAACTAAATTGTACCTTTTTCGTTTCCGAGGCAGTAAAGTAAAAGCTTTTTGAGCATATTTGGTTTTTGCAAAACAAATTCTATGTTTAAGAGACTAATCGCAATATTTATACTTTGCTTTCCGGCATTTTTTTGCGCCGCCCAGCAGGTGCGTCCAGTAAAATCTTCGGAGATTTATAGAGAAATCAAAACCTTAAAACACTTGCCAAAGGTTTTATATCTGGCTGCCCACCCTGATGATGAAAATACAGGTTTATTATCATGGTTAATTAACGACCAAAATGTAGAAACAGCATACTTGTCGCTTACCAGGGGTGATGGAGGACAAAATCTCTTGGGTACCGAGCAAGGTGCGGCATTGGGATTGATCAGGACACACGAACTTTTAGAAGCCCGCAGATTGGATGGTGCACAGCAGTTTTTCAGCAGAGCAATCGATTTTGGCTTCTCTAAAAATACGAACGATACTTTTAAACAATGGGATGCCGATAGTATTACCGCCGATGTGGTTTGGGTAATCAGAAAATTCAGACCAGATGTGATCATCTGCCGTTTCCCTCCAACTGCTGCTGCCGGTCACGGTCAGCATGCAGCATCTGCAGTAGTAGCAGAGAAAGCTTTTAAAGCTGCCGCTGATAAAAATATGTTTCCTAACCAGCTTAAATATGTTTCCGTTTGGCAGCCGAAAAGATTGTTATGGAATACTTTTAGGTTTGGTTCTGTAAACACAACAGCCGAAAATCAATTAAAAGCAACTGTTGGTCAGTATGATGCACAATTGGGAATGGGGTACGGCGAGTTGGCCGGTCTAAGCAGAAGTTTGCATAAAAGTCAGGGGGCAGGAACACAGTCGGTAGCCGGCGTACGTTCCGAATATTTTACACCAGTTTTAGGCGATCCTGCAAAAAGAACTTTATTTGATGGTTTAAGCCTTAACTGGTCTGATAAGGGCATCGGTGATATTGATGAACTGATCGATATTGTATTGTTGTCATTCAATTATAATCAACCTGATAAGAGCCTGCACGGACTGTTGATGCTGAGAAAGAAAATTGCCGAACTACAGGATGCTGCCTTGAGAAAAGATAAGCTGTCGGCTATAGATCATATCATTTTAAGTTGCGCAGGTTTTATGGGTGAAGTTGTTACCACCCAGCCCGAAGCCATTGCTGGTAATGGTTATAATTTTCGCTTAAACCTAATTTCACGATCGGCTACCCCGGTAACAATAGAAAGTGTAAATTGGTTAAACCAAACGGATAACTTAAACCGAAAGCTTGCTAACGATTCGTTGATTACGATTGAACGTAAAATACAAATTCCAGCTGATGCATTACCAACTGAGCCTTATTGGTTGGCCAAACCAGCCAAAGATGCAGCAACTTTTAGTGTAGCAAACGATACCTTGATTGGATTGCCAGAAATGCAGTCGCCGCTTAATGTATTATTATCGTTAAAGATAGAATCAGAGAAATTTGAGATCAGGTTGCCTTTATCCTATAAAAAGTTGGATCCGGTTAAAGGAGATGTGGTGGAAGCATTGCGTATTATACCAGCACTCGATTTAAGTTTTAGTGAGCCTGTTTATTTCGCCAAGGAAAAAGAAGCGTTGAATGTTGGTCTACGGTTAAAAGCCAACAAAAATATTAATTATGGCAAGGTGAGTTTCAAAATAGGAAACCAGATAGTAAAGACTTTTCAAGGCATTAACCTCGCCGAAAATACCATTACCACCAAAGATTTTCTAATTCCGGTTGAAGATCTAGCTAAAATTAAAACTAGCCAAAATAAACTGGAAGCCGTTTTTTCATCGGAATCAAATGAGTTTTCGAGAGGCCAGGTGCTCATTCAATATCCCCATTTGCCAACCCTTCAGTATTTTGTTCCGGCTACAACCTGGTTGATTAAAGGCGATGTGAAAATATTGGCCAAAAAAGTGGGTTATATAGAAGGTGCGGGAGATCTGATCCCTGAGTTTTTAAGACAGGCAGGCTTGCAGGTAGATGTATTAACTGAAGCGGATATCTTAAATACTGCAAAACTG
>Ga0308165_1004535_pt1 | contig 13611 bp, 9 predicted proteins | sample PhyWR2_FD_201032 | JGI IMG/M metagenome (GOLD analysis project Ga0308165, IMG submission 201032) | Phyllosphere microbial communities from UC Gill Tract Community Farm, Albany, California, United States - DLSLW.R2 | ecosystem: Host-associated > Plants > Phyllosphere > Unclassified | place: USA...
TCATCGGTTTCTGGCTGTTCATCATGCGGCAGATGCAGGGCGGTGGCGGCGGTGCCAAGGGCGCGATGTCCTTCGGCAAGTCCCGCGCCAAGCTGCAGGGCGAAGACCAGATCAAGGTCACCTTCGCCGACGTTGCCGGTTGCGACGAGGCGAAGGAAGAGGTCGGCGAACTGGTCGACTTCCTGCGTGACCCGTCCAAGTTCACCAAGCTCGGCGGCAAGATCCCGCGCGGCGTGCTGATGGTCGGCCCTCCGGGTACCGGCAAGACGCTGCTGGCCAAGGCCATCGCCGGTGAAGCCAAGGTGCCGTTCTTCTCGATCTCCGGTTCGGATTTCGTGGAAATGTTCGTCGGTGTCGGCGCCAGCCGTGTGCGCGACATGTTCGAGCAGGCCAAGAAGCACGCGCCGTGCATCATCTTCATCGATGAAATCGACGCCGTCGGTCGCCACCGTGGTGCCGGTCTGGGCGGCGGTCATGATGAGCGCGAGCAGACCCTGAACCAGCTGCTGGTCGAGATGGACGGTTTCGAAGGCGGCGAAGGCGTGATCGTGATCGCCGCCACCAACCGTCCGGACGTCCTGGACCCGGCGCTGCTGCGTCCGGGCCGCTTCGATCGCCAGGTGGTGGTCGGCCTGCCGGACGTGAAGGGCCGCGAACACATCCTCAAGGTGCACATGCGCAAGCTGCCGCTGGCCGACGATGTCGTGCCGATGGTGATCGCGCGTGGTACGCCGGGCTTCTCGGGCGCTGACCTGGCCAACCTCTGCAACGAAGCTGCCCTGTTCGCCGCCCGCGGCAACGAGAAGGAAGTCCGCATGGACCACTTCGATCGCGCCCGCGACAAGATCCTGATGGGTGCCGAGCGCCGCTCGATGGCCATGAGCGAGGAGGAGAAGACCCTTACGGCCTACCACGAAGCCGGCCATGCCATCGTTGGCCGCCTGGTGCCGGAACATGACCCGGTCTACAAGGTCACGATCATTCCGCGCGGCCGCGCGCTGGGCGTGACCATGTACCTGCCGGAAGGCGACAAGTACTCGATGAACCGCGTGGCGATCCAGTCGCAGCTGTGCTCGCTGTACGGTGGCCGCGTGGCGGAAGAACTGATCTTCGGTACCGACAAGGTCACCACCGGCGCTTCCAATGACATCGAGCGTGCCACCAAGATGGCCCGCAACATGGTCACCAAGTGGGGCCTGTCCGAGCAGCTCGGCCCGATCGCCTATGGCGAAGAGGACGATGAGGTGTTCCTGGGTCGTTCGGTCACCCAGCACAAGAGCGTGTCCAACGACACTGCCCGCCGCATTGATGAGGAAGTGCGCAACATTCTCGACAAGGCGTACGCCCGCACCACCGAGCTGCTGACCGAGAACATCGACAAGCTGCACACGATGTCGCAGCTGCTGCTGCAGTACGAAACCATCGATGCGCCGCAGATCGACGCGATCATGGAAGGTCGTGATCCGCCGCCGCCGATGGGCTGGAGCAAGTCCAACAAGGATGGTGGCAACAACGACAAGGGCGGCGACGCCCGTCCGTTGCCGCCGATCGCCGGTCCGGCCGAATCGATCTGACGGCCTGGCGTACGTAATGCAAGACGAGGCCGGGGCAACCCGGCCTCGTCGTTTCCGGGCCCAGGCCCATCCGATCCCGACCGCCCGCTGGAGTCTGCATGTCCGCCCCCAAGCCTGAACCGATCTCCCACACCGCCGAGATGGTGATAGCGACCGTAGTCGGTGTCGCTGTTGGCCTGACCGTGGACAATCTGCTGCTGGGCTGTGGCGTGGGTATTGCGGTGGGCATTCTGCTGAGCATCATCAAGACGCTGTACGTGGACCGGAAGCGTCGGCGCAAGTAGGGTTCTGCGGCAGGGCTGCGCCCTGCACCCGCAGAGGCGGTAGTGCCGGCCGCTGGCCGGCAACCTCAACAGCAACAGCAACAGCAGGCATTCCGTGGGATGGCGGGGCGGTGTCGGATTGCGGGGACGCCGTAAACCCGTCCATGGGGGCTTGGCCGCGGCATCCGTGCCGCGGACACCCCGCAATCCGACACCGCCCCGCCTTCGACAATTTCCCGCTGCTGTTGGACTGTTGTTGGGGTGCTGTTGGTAGGCGTCGACCTTGGTCGACACAGTAGATCCACGCGATGCGGGGATGCTCTTCGTTCAAGTGTCGAGATATTCGATTCCGCTGGAGATTCATCCACGCATGGCGTGGATCTACTGGCCACCGGAAAACGGTCGAAGGCGGGGTGGGTCCGGTTGCGGGGGTGTCCGCGGCATGGATGCCGCGGCCAAGCCCCCATGGACGGGTTTACGGCGTCCCCCGCAACCGGACCCACCCCGCCATCCCACGGAAACCCGCTGTTGCTGTGGCTTGCGCCCTGATCTCTGCGGGTGCAGGGCGCAGCTCTGCCGACTTAAACTAACCTTCGTTGCCCGCAGGATTGACCATGTTCGACATCTCGCCCCAGCTCGATTGCGCCGGCCGCATCCTGCGCCTGGACCGTGCCCGGGTCATGGGCATCGTCAATGTCACCCCGGATTCGTTTTCCGACGGTGGCGCCCATGACACCACCGAAGCGGCGGTCGCGCATGGCCTGAAACTGGTGGAGGAGGGCGCCGACCTGCTCGACATCGGTGGCGAATCGACCCGTCCGGGCGCGGCGCCAGTGTCGATCGACGAGGAGCTGCGTCGTGTCGTGCCGGTCATCGAGCAGCTGGCAGCGCGCACGACGTTGCCGATCAGCATCGATACCTTCAAGCCGGAGGTGATGCGTGCCGCGGTTGCTGCAGGCGCCGGGATGATCAACGACATCTTCGGCCTGCGCCAGGACGGTGCGCTGCAGGCCGCGGCGGACGCAGGCGTGCCGGTGGTACTGATGCACATGCAGGGCGAACCGGGTCACATGCAGGCCGATCCGCAGTACGACGATGTGGTCGCCGAGGTTCATGGCTTCCTGGTGCAGCGGCTGTTCGCCGCGGAGATGGCCGGTATCGCCAAGAAGAATCTGGTGATCGACCTTGGCTTCGGCTTCGGCAAGACCACTGCCCACAACATGGCGCTGCTGGCCCGCTCGGAGCGTTTCCTTGAACTGGGCGTGCCGATGCTGGCCGGGCTGTCGCGCAAGCGCAGCCTGGGCGAGCTGACGGGTCGTCAGTTGCCCAGCCTGGGCGAGCTGACGGGTCGTCAGTTGCCGGCAGAGCGTGTCGCTGCGTCGGTGGCCGCACACCTGATCGCCGTGCAGCGCGGCGCCCGTATCGTGCGCGTGCACGATGTGGCAGCGACGGTCGATGCATTGAAGGTATGGCAGGCGGTCGAGGCGGTACCTGCCGTGCGGGTGGACGCCAAGCCGACCCTCCGCTGGCCGGACGAAGACTGATGGCAGTGGATCAGCGGCCGCTGGCGATCGCCGTGATGGGGCCGACCGCCAGCGGCAAGACCGCCACCGCGATCGCGCTGGCGCAGCAGCTGGGCGGTGAAATCGTCAGTGTCGATTCGGCGCTGGTCTATCGCGGCCTGGATATCGGGTCGGCCAAGCCGGATGCGGCCGAGCGCGCACAGGCGCCTCACCACCTGCTGGACCTGCGTGATCCGTGGCAGACCTATTCGGCGGCCGAGTTCGCTGCCGACGCCGCCCGCGTGGTGACCGACATCGTCGCCCGTGGCAAGACTCCGATCCTGGCCGGCGGCACGGGCCTGTACTTCCGGGCGCTGTTGCAGGGTCTGTCGCCGATGCCGGAGGCCGACCCGGCGATGCGTGCCGTGCTGAGCGCCGAGGCCGCCGAGCGAGGCTGGGCTGCGCTGCACGCCGAACTGGCCGCCGTTGACCCCGCCGCCGCAGCACGCATCCATGCCACCGACCCGCAACGCATCCAGCGGGCGCTGGAGGTCTACCGGCTGACCGGCACGCCGATCAGTGAATGGCAGCGCCGCCCCGGGGTGGCCCCGTTGCCGGTGCGCACGATGAAGCTGATTCTGGCGCCGCGCGACCGCGCCGTCCTGCACCAGCGCATCGAGGCCCGTTTCGACGCCATGCTCGCGCAGGGCTTCCTCGACGAAGTGCGCGCCCTGCGTGCATTGCCGGAAATGCGGGCGGTGGCCGCACCGCTGGACCTGCCCGCCGTCCGCGCGGTGGGGTATCGCCAGGCGTGGGAGTACCTGGACGGGGACGGGGACGCGGCCCGCTTCCGGGACAAGTCCATTTTCGCCACCCGGCAGCTGGCCAAGCGTCAGCTCACCTGGCTGCGCGGTGAGCTTGATGCGCGCTGGTTCGACCCCCATATGGATGGGGAGCGCCTCGCAGGCGCGGTGTCGGCCTTCGTTGCACGCTGAACCGACGCTGGCCGTGTACCATCATGGGCCGGCAAGCGGCTCGGGGGCCGCGGCAACCGCCGGCTACCAATAAGAACAATAATCAGGAGTGTGCAATGTCCAAGGGGCAATCGCTGCAGGATCCTTTCTTGAATGCACTGCGGCGCGAGCGCGTGCCGGTTTCGGTGTACCTGGTCAACGGCATCAAGCTGCAGGGCACGATCGAATCGTTCGATCAGTTCGTCGTTCTGCTGCGCAACACTGTCAGCCAGATGGTCTACAAGCACGCCATTTCCACCGTGGTGCCGGCGCGCAACGTCAAGGTCGGCCCGGGTGGCGGGTACGTGCAATCAGGTGAGGATGGTCAGGCGGGTGATGAAGCAGACGAATGATGTTGGAGCGGTGAATGTTTGACCGCTCGAAAAAGGGCGAACACGCCCTGTTGATCCAGCCGCATTTCGGCAAGCTGGAAGACGATGTGCTGGAAGAATTCGGTGATCTGGCCCGCTCGGCCGGGGCCAGCATCGCGGTGACCATCACCGCGCGGCTGGATCGCCCCAATCCGTCGACCCTGATCGGCAGCGGCAAGCTGGATGAGATCAAGGCCGCGGCCGAGGCGACCGGGGCCGACCTGATCCTGGTCAACCATTCGTTGAGCCCGGGTCAGGAGCGCAATCTGGAACGTTTCCTGGAGCGCCGGGTGATCGACCGTACCGGCCTGATCCTGGACATCTTCGCCCAACGTGCACACAGCCATGAAGGCAAGCTGCAGGTCGAGCTGGCCCAGCTGCGCCATCTGGCCACCCGCCTGGTGCGGGGGTGGACCCACCTGGAGCGCCAGCGCGGCGGTTCGATCGGCCTGCGCGGCCCGGGTGAAACCCAGCTGGAAACCGATCGCCGCCTGCTGCAGAAGCGGGTCGAGCAGCTGCAGAAGCGGCTGGAGAAAGTCGAAGTACAGCGCACCCAGATGCGCCGTGCGCGTGTACGCAGCGAACTGCCGCGCGTGGCCCTGGTGGGCTACACCAACGCCGGCAAATCGACCTTGTTCAATGCGATGACCGGCGCCGAGGCGTATGCGGCTGACCAGTTGTTCGCCACCTTGGATCCGACCGTGCGCCGGATCGCCGTTCCCGGTGGCAACGTGGTGCTGGCCGATACCGTGGGTTTCGTCCGCGACCTGCCGCACGACCTGGTCGCCGCGTTCCGCTCGACCTTGTCTGAAGCACGCGAAGCGGACTTCCTGCTGCATGTCGTCGATGCCGCCGACCCGCACCGCGAGGAGCGCATCGCCCAGGTCGACGAGGTGCTGACCGCGGTCGGTGCCGGCGATCTGCCGCAGCTGCTGGTGTTCAACAAGATCGACCGCATCGAGGGTGCCGACGTGCGCCACGACGGCCAGGACGGCGTGCCGGATGAATCGCGGCGCGAACGGGTCTGGATCTCCGCGCGCGACGGTCAGGGCATGGAGCTGTTGCAGGCCGTGCTCGGCAAGCGCCTGGGCCTGCAGCATGTCACCGGCGAGCTGCGCCTTCCACCCAGTGCCGGCCGCCTGCGCGCGCGCCTGCATCAACTGGAAGTGATCCGCAGCGAACAGGCCGATGAAGAAGGCTGGCTGCTGCAGGTTGATCTTCCCATCGCCGAGGCCGAGAAGCTGGCGGCCAGCGCCGATGGCGAGCCGATCCGGGCCCTGCTGCCGGAGAAGCTGCCCGAATGGTGAGGGAGTGCCGGCCGTTGGCCGGCATGTCCTGCAGCCGCGACACCACCCTGCCATCTGCGGTACAACGTGCAGGTTCTTCACTTTTCAGCTACCCGATGGCCTTCCCGACCGACGCCGAACTCAATGCCCAGGCCGCTGCGCTGGGCCAGCGCCTGCAGCAGGCTTCGCTGCAGCTGGTGACTGCCGAAAGCTGCAGCGGCGGCTGGATCGCCAAGTGCATGACCGACATCGCCGGTTCGTCGGCGTTCTTCGACTGCGGCATGGTGGTTTACAGCTATGAAGCCAAGCAGCGCCTGCTCGGCGTACGCGCGCAGACGCTGGAGCAGTTCGGTGCGGTCAGCCGTGAAACCGTGCTGGAGATGGTCTCCGGAGCGCTGGTCAATTCCGGTGCCGGCATCGCGGTGGCGGTGACCGGTATCGCAGGGCCGGGCGGTGGCAGCCCGGACAAGCCGGTCGGCAGTGTCTGGATCGGCTGGAAGCGCCGTGGCGGCTATGCCCGCGCCGAACTGTTCCAGTTCGACGGTGACCGTGAAGCCATCCGCCGGCAGACCGTAGCGGCGGCGTTGCGCGGCATCGACGCCCAGCTGTGACATGCTGCTCCGGCAATCAACCGGAGTAGGCAACGATGTGGGAGACGCTGGGCACCGTCCGTGACCTTGGCCGGCTGCAGGAAATCGCCGCCGTCCTGATCCGCTACGGCTTCGGCGACGTCGTGCGGCGCATTGGCCTGGCCACGGTGCTGGAACGCGCCGGCCGCCTGCTGCACTGGAACGAGGAGCGGCAGGAAATGCTGCGGATGACCGCGCCGGTGCGCGTGCGCAGCGCCTTGCAGGACCTTGGGCCGACGTTCGTGAAGCTGGGCCAGGTGCTCGCCACCCGTGTCGACCTGCTGCCGCCGGACTGGATCGCCGAACTGTCCGAGTTGCAGAACGCGGTCCCCGCATTGCCCTACGAGAAGATCCGCGAGCAGCTGGAGGCCGATCTCGGTGCACCGCCGTCGCAGGTGTTTGCCTTCCTTGATGAAACCCCGATGGCGGCCGCTTCCTTGGCACAGGCCCATCGGGCGCGGCTGCGTGATGGCCGCGAAGTGGTGCTGAAGGTGCGTCGACCTGGTATCCGTGACGTGGTTGAAGCCGATCTGCGTTTGCTGGCACGGTTGGCCGAGATCGTTGAGGCACGGCTACCGGATCTGCGCCGCTACCGGCCCGCCGAGGTGGTGCAGCAGTTCACCGTGTCGCTGCGTCGCGAGCTGGACTTTGCCGCGGAGTGTCGCAACGCCGAGCGCATCGCGCGCAACTTCGAGGGGCGCGACGACATCCTGATTCCGGCGGTCCACTGGCAATGGACCTGCGAAAGCCTGAATGTCCAGGACTTCGTCGACGGCATTGCCGGACGTGATCTGGCCGGGGTCGACGCGGCCGGCATCGACCGCCGCGAACTGGCGCGGCGCGGCGCCGACATTGTATTGAAGATGGTGCTGGAAGACGGCAGCTTCCACGCCGATCCGCACCCGGGCAACATCATCTACCTGCGCGATGGCCGCATCGGCGTGATCGATTTCGGGATGGTCGGCGCGTTGTCGGAGGTGCGTCGCTTCCAGGTCGCGCAGCTGCTGCATGGTCTGGTGGAACAGGACCCGCAGGGCGTAGCCGATGTGTTGCTGGACTGGGCCGGTGGCGTGGAGGTGGACGAGAACCGGTTGCAGCACGACATCAGCCTGTTCGTAGACCAGTACCGTGGCGTGCCGCTGAAGGACCTGCGCATCGGCCTGATGCTGGGCGACATCACCCAGCTGCTGCGCAGCTACAACCTGACCCTGCCGGCAGATCTGGCGCTGATGATCAAGGCCTTCCTGACGCTGGAGGGCATGGGCCGCCAGCTCGACCCGGATTTCGACATGGCCAGCGCCGCGCGCCCTTTCCTGGAGCGGGTGGTACTGCAGCGCTATGCGCCACGGGCGCTGTTCAAGCGAGGCCGACGCAGCCTGCTCGGCATGATCGACTTCGCCGGTGATTTGCCGCGGGACCTGCGCAAGCTGGTCCAGGCCGCGCGCCGTGGCCGCCTGCAGCTGAAGGTCGAGACCAACGCGCTGCAGGGCTTCGGCGACCAGGTCAATCGTGCCGCGAACCGCTTGGTGATGGGGATCGTCACTGCAGCCTTGATCATAGGCTCCTCGATCGTGATGCACAGCGTAGGAGGCGTTTCCAGCCGTTGGCTGCTGGCGCTGGGCGTGTGCGGCTTCATCGGCGCTGGGTTCTGCGGGGTGTGGATCCTGTTCTCGATCTGGCGTAGCGGCAAGCACACGTAGGCAGGTGCACAAGGTGCGCCTGTCGCTGTTCCAGAGGAACCGCAGAATCGCGCAGCGATTCCGGTAGCGCCGGGCCATGCCCGGCGACGGTTACCGAGCATGGCTCGGCGCCATAGGTCGTTCCCCGTCAGTCCTGCAGCCCGCCGTGTCGCAACCAGCACTTGCGGTCCCGGCAGTTAGTAGTAATACTACTAACCATGGACCTGACCGACACCCAGCAGGCGATCCTGCAGTTGATCGCCGAGCGTATCGAGAGCGAAGGCGCACCCCCTTCGCAGACTGAAATCGCGCGTGCCTTCGGCTTCAAGGGCGTACGCGCAGCGCAGTATCACCTGGAGGCGCTGGAGCAGGCCGGGGCGATCCGTCGCGTGCCGGGCCAGGCCCGCGGCATCCGCCTGGTGCAGGCACCGCCGGTGGAGACGCTTGCCGAGCCGGGCTTGCCCGACAGCGTCCTGCGTCTGCCGATCCTGGGTCGGGTTGCTGCGGGTCTGCCGATCGGCGCCGACATCGGCTCGGATGATTTCGTGGTGCTGGACCGGGTGTTCTTCTCGCCGGCACCGGACTACCTGCTGAAAGTGCAGGGTGATTCGATGATCGACGAAGGCATCTTCGATGGCGACCTGATCGGTGTCCACCGCACCCGCGATGCCCATTCCGGGCAGATCGTGGTGGCCCGCATCGATGACGAGATCACCGTCAAGCTGCTGAAGATCGCCAAGGATCGCATCCGCCTGCTGCCGCGCAATCCCGATTACAAACCGATTGACGTGCTTCCTGACCAGGATTTCTCGATCGAGGGCCTGTACTGCGGGCTGCTGCGACCGAACCGTTGACGATTCATTCTGCAATTCCCGCGGTCTTTTGTGGCGATTCTCTGGTTCTGCTGAGGTTGGTACGGATGTCCGATAATTTTTTTCCGAACGCCGGGCAGAATCTCAGCCTGTGCGATACGCCAGCCTTAAAGTGAACCCATGGCCAAGAAGACTTCCAAAGACAGCACCTCCAACGACGTGACCTCTGCAAGGACCAATCCGATGGACGAGAACAAGAAGCGCGCCCTCGCTGCAGCTCTGGGCCAGATCGAAAAGCAGTTCGGCAAGGGCTCGGTGATGCGCATGGGCGACCGCGTGGTCGAGCCCGTCGAGGCGATCCCGACCGGTTCTCTGATGCTGGATATTGCATTGGGCATTGGTGGCCTGCCCAAGGGGCGCGTGGTGGAAATCTACGGTCCGGAATCCTCCGGCAAGACCACGTTGACCCTGCAGGCCATCGCCGAGTGCCAGAAGCTGGGTGGCACCGCCGCCTTCATCGATGCCGAGCACGCGCTGGACCCGATCTACGCAGGCAAGCTGGGCGTCAATGTCGACGATCTGCTGCTGTCGCAGCCGGATACCGGTGAGCAGGCGCTTGAAATCGCCGACATGCTGGTGCGCTCCGGTTCGGTGGACATCCTGGTGGTCGACTCGGTCGCCGCGTTGACCCCTAAGGCTGAAATCGAAGGCGAGATGGGCGACCAGTTGCCGGGTCTGCAGGCACGTCTGATGAGCCAGGCGCTGCGCAAGCTGACCGGCAACATCAAGCGCTCGAACACCCTGGTGGTGTTCATCAACCAGCTGCGCATGAAGATCGGTGTGATGATGCCGGGCCAGAGCCCGGAAGTGACCACCGGCGGCAACGCGCTGAAGTTCTATGCCTCGGTGCGCCTGGACATCCGCCGTATCGGCGCGATCAAGAAGGGCGACGAGATCATCGGCAACCAGACCAAGATCAAGGTCGTCAAGAACAAGCTGGCGCCTCCGTTCAAGCAGGTCATCACCGAGATCCTGTACGGCGAAGGCATCAGCCGCGAAGGCGAGCTGATCGATATGGGTGTCGAAGCCAAGCTGGTCGAGAAGGCCGGTGCCTGGTACAGCTACGGTGAAGAGCGCATTGGCCAGGGCAAGGACAACGCCCGTGGCTATCTGCGCGACAACCCGCAGGTTGCCGCCAAGCTTGAGGCTGAGCTGCGCGAGAAGTTCCAGCCGACCGAAGCCGTCCGTGAGGAAGGCGAAGACGAAGGCGACGACGAGTAAAGGCTTGCTGTGGGGCAGGGCGGCGCCGTCAGTGACGTCGCCCTGTCCTGCAGATTCGGTTTCCCCGACGGGGGACGCGCCAGGGACGGCGCATTTGATTGAAGGCGAGCATGAACGATTCCGACGCCCCGGCACCCGGCCGCAAGCGCCGCGTACGCGAACAGACGCCTGTCCAGCGCGCCCTGGGCCTACTGGTCCGACGCGAGCACTCGCGCAAGGAGCTGACCCGCAAGCTGACGTCCCGGGGCATCGAGGACGAGGCCGCGCAGGCGGCGGTCGACAAGCTGACCGAGGCCGGTTGGCAGGACGACACCCGGTTTGCCGAAAACCTGGTGCGCATGCGCGCCAATACAGGTTACGGCCCCATCCATGTGCGTGCCGAACTGGGAACCCACGGGCTGGACAGCGAGCAGATCACTGCCGCGATGGATACCTTCGAGGGCGACTGGACGGAGAATGCCCGCGATCTGGTCCGTCGCCGCTTCGGTGAGGCCGGTCCGCAGGACCTCGCGCAGCGCCGCAAGGCCGCCGATCTGCTGGCTCGCCGGGGCTTCGACGGCGACAGCATCCGCCGCGCGACCCGCTACGATCCGGACGACTGAGACTGATGGCGCCGGGCCTGATACCCTTTGGGGTTTCGGCGGTCCGTTCGACCCTGGCCACTGCGGCCGGCGGCACGGGCCCCGGCCCGCAGACTGCCAGCCCCCATGAACGCATCCGCCAAATTCACGACATCCCAGATCCGCAGCGACTTCCTTGAATTCTTCAAGGGTAAAGGCCACACCATCGTGCCGTCGGCGCCGCTGGTGCCGGGCAACGATCCGACCCTGCTGTTCACCAACTCCGGCATGGTGCAGTTCAAGGACGTGTTCCTGGGCGCGGAAAAGCGCAGCTACGTGCGCGCGGCCGACGTCCAGCGCTGCCTGCGTGCCGGTGGCAAGCACAACGATCTCGACCAGGTGGGCTACACCGCCCGCCATCACACCTTCTTCGAAATGCTGGGCAACTGGTCCTTCGGCGATTACTTCAAGAAGGATGCGATCGCCTGGGCCTGGGAGCTGCTGACCCAGGTCTGGAAGCTGCCTGCCGAGCGCCTGCTGGTGACGGTCTACCAGACCGATGACGAAGCCTACGCGCTGTGGCGCGACATGATCGGCATTCCTGAAGACCGGATCGTGCGCATCGGCGACAACAAGGGCGCGCCGTTCGCGTCGGACAACTTCTGGCAGATGGCCGATACCGGTCCCTGTGGTCCGTGCACCGAGATCTTCTACGATCATGGCGACCATATCGCCGGTGGCCCGCCGGGCTCGCCGGACGAGGACGGTGACCGTTTCATCGAGATCTGGAACCTGGTCTTCATGCAGTTCGATCGCCAGCAGGACGGCACGCTGATGCCGTTGCCGGCGCCGTGCGTGGACACGGGCATGGGCCTGGAACGCCTGGCTGCGATCCTGCAGCACGTGCATACCAACTACGAAATCGACCTGTTCCAGGCGCTGATCCGCAAGGCATCGGAGCTGACCGGCACCGCTGATCTGGAAAACAAGTCGCTGCGCGTGATCGCCGACCACATCCGCGCGTGTTCGTTCCTGATCGTTGATGGCGTGCTGCCGTCCAATGAGGGCCGCGGCTACGTGTTGCGCCGGATCATCCGCCGCGCACTGCGGCACGGCTGGATGCTGGGCGTGCGCCAGCCGTTCTTCAGCAAGCTGGTGCCGACCCTGGTCGAGCAGATGGGCGAGGCGTACCCGGAACTGCCGGCACAGGCCGATACCGTCGTGCGTGCCCTGCAGGCAGAAGAAGAGCGTTTCGCCGAGACCCTCGACTCGGGCATGAAGATCTTCGACGACGTTGCGGCCAAGGTCAGCAATGGCGTGATCCCGGGCGTGGACGCGTTCCGCCTGTACGACACCTACGGCTTCCCGCTCGACCTGACCCAGGACATCGCCCGTGAGCGTGACCTGACCGTGGACATCGACGGCTTCAACGCCGCGATGGAGACGCAGCGCGAGACCGCGCGTGCGGCCGGCAAGTTCGGCGGTGGCGTGACGCTGTCGGCCGATCTGGTCGCCACGCTAAAGCCGACGGTCTTCCTGGGCTATGACCGCCTTCAGGCCGACGGCCTCGGCGTGGTCGCGATCCTCAAGGATGGCCGCCCGGTGGAAGCTGCCCAGGCCGGTGACGAGGTCATCGTGCTGACCAACCAGACCCCGTTCTACGCCGAGTCCGGCGGCCAGGTCGGCGACACCGGCACCTTGTCCGCTGCGGGCGTGCAGCTGCAGGTGAGCGACACCCAGAAGTTCGCGGGCCAGTTCCATGGCCACGTCGGCAAGCTCACCCAGGGCAGCCTGAAGATCGGCGACGTGCTGTCCGGCCAGGTCGATGGCGAGCGCCGTGGCGCCACCATCCTCAACCACTCGGCGACGCACCTGCTGCATGCTGCCCTGCGCGAAGTGCTTGGCACCCACGTGCAGCAGAAGGGCTCGCTGGTGGCGCCGGACCGCCTGCGCTTCGACTTCTCGCATTTCCAGCCGATCAGCGCCGAGGAACTGGCGATCATCGAGCGCAAGGTCAACCAGCAGGTGCGCGCCAACAACGCCGCCGAAGTGCACAACATGGGCATGCAGGAAGCGCTGGACTTCGGCGCGATGGCCCTGTTCGGCGAGAAGTACGGCGAGAACGTGCGCGTGCTGAAGATGGGGGACTACTCCACCGAGCTGTGTGGTGGCACCCACGTCAACCGGACCGGTGACATCGGTCTGTTCAAGATCACCTCCGAAGGCGGTGTCTCGGCCGGCGTGCGTCGTATCGAGGCCGTCACCGGCCAGGGTGCGCTGGACTACGTGGATGCCGAGGAGGCTCGTCTGGCCGAGGCCGCCGAACTGCTGGGTGGCAGTGCTGCCGACGTGGTCGAAAAGATCCGTGCGCTGGGCCTGCGCCAGAAGCAGCTGGAGCGCGAGCTGGAGGCCGTGAAGGCCAAGGTCGCCGCCGGCGCCACCGCCGACCTGCACGGCCAGGCCGTCGAGGTCGCCGGTGTGAAGGTTCTGGCTGTCCGCCTGGAAGGCTTCGACGCCAAGGCCCTGCGCGATGCCATGGACCGCCTGAAGCAGCAGCTGGGCGACGCGGTGATCGTGCTGGCCGGTGCCCAGGACGGCAAGGCGGCCCTGGTCGCGGGCGTGAACGGCAGTGCAATGGGCA
>Ga0308165_1004536_pt1 | contig 13610 bp, 12 predicted proteins | sample PhyWR2_FD_201032 | JGI IMG/M metagenome (GOLD analysis project Ga0308165, IMG submission 201032) | Phyllosphere microbial communities from UC Gill Tract Community Farm, Albany, California, United States - DLSLW.R2 | ecosystem: Host-associated > Plants > Phyllosphere > Unclassified | place: USA...
ATGCCGACCAGCCCCACCGCTATCGCAACCCGGCGGACAGCGAGGCGGTGGCGTATCTGGTGGTGACGTACCCTGAGCGGTTGGATTAGCAGCCCCAGGTAACCATTCGGGCAATAAAAAACCGGCCAATACGCATTGGCCGGTTTTTTTAAATCCGCCGAAAATCAGCAGGTGCAGCACATCATCGGCATGCCGTTGCAGCTCATCATCATCGGCATACTGCAGTCGTTCATCATCTTCATCATCAGAGCGCAGCAATTCTTCATCATGTCCATGTTCATGCCGGCCATCGGCATGATTTTGCACATCATGCAATCGGCCATCATGGTGCATTCCATCACGCACTTCATCGATGGCATCGGCATGCCCATCATCGGCATCGGCATCATCATGTTCATCATCGGCATGGCCATGGCCGACTGTGCCATGCACATCATGCTCATGTTGCCGCAATGCATCATCATCGGCATGCCGCAGTTCATCATCATCTGCATCATTTCGGCGCTGTTCTTGAACATCGCCATGTCCATGCCCGCGGCCGGCATCATCTTGCACATCATGCCGTCGTCCATCATTTCGCAGGACATGGTCGCCATCATCATCGGCATGCCCATCATCGGCATCATCGGCATGTTGGCGTTCATCGGCATTTGCATCTGCATGGCATTCATCATGGCGGCGTTCCCTGAAGCAAGAGTTGGATAAAGTTGATGTGGGCAATTCTATGGATTAGCGGGATGCCAACAAGACGCCGATCGAACAGCAAATCCGGCTGCTGGAGTCCAGTAAGCGAGGTATTTGAAGCCGATGACCGACGCGATGACGAACGAACGTCCGCCATAGCGAATGCGTTCGGCGTCATGAGGTGTTTAATGCGGTTATGGATATGCGAGAAACATCTATTCAAATAACCCAGAGAAATAATCGATCTAACGGGTGAAGCATTCTTCCAGCTCACACCCGGCGCACGAAATACCGTGCCCGCTCGCATATTCGCAATAAACCACTTTTCATCCGCGCATTTGTGGCCGCTTCGTTCATGGACAAGCCGGTACATTAGATCTCCATGGTCCCGCAGAGCGACCGACAACAAAACCTACAGCTCGCCTCAGAAAATCTGCCAACCATTCGGAGTCTTTCCATGAGCACATCGCGCACCACCGCTTTCAAACTCGCGAGCCTGGCCCTGTTCATCGGTTGCGCCACGCAGGCCATGGCCGAGGACATCACATTCGTGTCCCAGGGCGGCGCCTACCAGGAAGCCCAAAGCAAGGCGATCCTGGAACCTGCGGCGAAAAAGCTCGGCCTGACACTCAAGCAGGACAGCTCGCCCAAGGCCTACCCGATCATCAAGACCCAGGTCGAGAGCGGCAAGGTCACCTGGGACGTGGTCGACCTGCCCACCGGCGACTGCATCCGCGGCGAAGCCGAAGGCCTGTTCGAGAAGCTCGACCCGTCGTTGATTCCCAACGCGGCGCAGATACCCGACAGCCTCAAGGACGAATACAGCGTTGGCTACATCAGTTACTCCACGGTGCTGGCGTATCGCACGGACGCCTTCAAGGGCGCGGAAGTGCCCAAGACCTGGGCCGACTTCTGGGACACCAAAAAATACCCGGGCCAACGCTCCCTGCGTAACCTGCCACGTCCTACCCTGGAAATCGCGCTGCTGGCCGACGGCGTGCCGATGGACAAGCTCTATCCGCTGGACGTCGATCGCGCCTTCCGCAAGCTTGAGCAGATCAAGCCCGACATCGCCACCTGGTGGACTTCCGGCGGGCAGTCGGCGCAACTGATCAGCGACGGCGAAGTGGACATGATCCAGGCCTGGAACGGCCGCATCACCGCTGTACAGGCCGCCGGTGCACCCGTGGCATTCGACTACAACCAGGGAGTGCTTGAAACCAACTCGTTGTGCGTCCTCAAGGGCTCGCCGCACAAGGTGGCCGCCATGAAGTTCGTCAACGAAGCCATTGATGCCAAGCTGCAAGCGGCGCTGCCGATGATCATCGACTACGGCCCGCTAAACCCCGAAGCCTTCAAGACCGGAGTGATCCCGGCGGACCGCGAGGCCAAGCTGCCTTCGGCACCCGGCAACATCTCGCGCCAGGCCCTGCTCTCGGCGCAATGGTGGGCCTCCGAAGCCGGGGTGAAGGCCGAAGAACGCTGGTTGTCCTTCGTCCAGAAAAAGTAACCACCGCTCCTCGCTGCGCCGCAGGTTAGAAGCCTCGGCGCAGGAGATGCCGTCTGCCCACGCGATTTCGACATAAAGCGCTTGCGCACCGGTCAATTGCGTCCACTTCATTCGTTGGCATACCGGTACATTAGGCCTGAGGGTCCCGCAGAGTGACCTGTGCAGACAACTCGCGCTCGCCTCAAGTACCTGCCCACCATTGGGAGTTCTTCACATGACACTATCCGAGCACCGCCCCCCGCTGTCCGCCACCGCCAGTGCTACCCGCCAGTGCTGGATGCCCTCCAGCCCTGCGCAGTGACGAGAGGTCATCATGTCCAACGCCTATCTCGCCAAATCCATGCCCGACTCCAGCGATCAGCACCAGCCACCGCTGACCAGCGAAGATGCCCTGGCCCGTGAAGAACGCAAGGAACACACCTCCATGCTGTTGCTGCTCACCCCGGCGCTGGTCATGGTCGTGGTGCTGTTGATCATGCCGCTTTGCTGGCTGGCCTTTCAGTCGGTGCAGACCGAGGAAGGTTTTTCCCTGGCCAACTACATCCGCATTTTCCAGGAAAGCATTTACTGGGACACCTTCGCCCTGACCTTCAAGATCAGCTTCCTGGTGACGATCCTGTCGATCGTCATGGGTTTCCCCATCGCCTACGCCGCCTCGCGGCTGCACGGTTTCTGGGCCAACCTGATCCTGATCTGCGTGATCCTGCCGTTCTGGACCAGCGTGCTGGTGCGCGCCTATGCTTGGCTCGTGCTCCTGCAACGCCGCGGGCTGGTCAACCAGACGCTGATGGACCTGGGCATCATCGACCAACCCCTGACACTGATGCACAACACCACCGGCACGGTGATCGGCACCCTGCACGTCATGCTGCCCTTCATGGTCCTGCCGCTGTATTCGGTGATGAAAAAAATCCCCCAGGACCTCATGCAAGCGTCCGAGAGCCTCGGCGCCAAGCCCTTCTACACCTTCCGCCGGGTCTTCCTGCCGATGGCAGCGCCGGGGGTCATGGCCGGTTCCATCCTGGTGTTCGTCATCTGCCTGGGCTTCTTCATCACCCCGGAACTGCTCGGCGGTGGCCGCACGATCCTGGTGTCGATGCTGGTGCAACGCAACGTCGAGCTCTATCACGCCTGGGGCGCGGCCAGCGCGGTAGGCCTGGTGCTGCTGTTTGTGGTGTTCCTGATCTTCTGGGGCATCAACCGTTTCATCCCCATCGAACGCATCCTGGGAGCGCGCTAAATGAACCTGCTTGCCAACCTGCGTCATCTTCGCCTGTCCCACGTGCTGTTCACGGTGCTGGTCGCGGCGATCCTGTTGTACCTGATCATCCCGGTGCTGATCGTGGTACCCATGTCGTTCTCCGAGGCGCGCTTCCTGCAATTCCCACCCAAGCAATGGTCCTTTCATTGGTACGAGGCATTCTTCAACAGCGTGGAGTGGATGTCGGCGGCGCGGGTCAGCCTGATCACGGCCTTTTTCACCATGGCCATCAGCCTGCCGATCGGCATGGCGGCCGCGTATGCCATCAACAACTCGAGCCTGAAGGTGGTTCGGACGCTGCAGATCATCCTGCTGCTGCCGATGATGGTGCCGATCATCCTGATCGCCGCTGGGGTGTTCTTCGTCTATGCCCGCGTCGGCCTGATCAGCACGCTGACCGGCCTGGTCCTGGCGCACATCATGCTCGCCCTGCCCTACGTGATCATCGCGCTGCTGGCCGGGCTGCGTAACTTCGACATGTCCCAGGAAATGGTGGCCCGCAGCCTGGGCATGAACCGCTTTCGCGCCTTCATGGCCGTGACCCTGCCCCAGATCAAACCCAGCGTGGTCTCGGCGACACTGTTCGCCTTCATCACCTCGCTGGATGAAACCGTGGTGGCGCTGTTCATCTCCGGCGGCGACAACCAGACCCTGACCAAGCGCATGTTCACGGCGCTGCGCGACGAGATCGATCCGACCATTGCCGCCATCAGTTCGATCCTGATCCTGGCGTCGCTGATCCTGGTGGTGGTCGCCGGACGCAACAAGCAATAGCGACCCCGACAGGTCCGCCCGTTGAACCCACTTGCCCGCGATTGCGGGCAAGTGCGTTTTGACCTACCTGCCAGGGCATTCCCACCCCAGCACAGCCTGCCGTCACACGCCGTAATTCAGCATCTATCACCCGTGCCCGGGCTCATCTCGGCATCGGCCACTGAACGGGGCTTTTTACAATGAAGCCATCGTCCCCACCCTCAAGGCCCAGATCATGTTGAAAGAGCAACTGCGTGACCCCTCACTGCTTGTCGAGCGAGCCTATGTCAACGGCGCCTGGATAGAGGCCGATGACGGCGCGACCCTGGACGTCACCAACCCCGCCGACGGCAGCGTGATCGCCCGGGTACCCGCGTTGCAGGGTGCTGAAACCCGCCGCGCGATCGAGGCGGCGCAGGCGCGCTTCGCCACCTGGCGCGAAGTGCCGGCCGCGGAACGTGCGCGTTACCTGGAAGTGTGGTTTGCCCTGATCATGGAAAACCAGGAAGACCTGGCCCTGATCATGACCGCCGAGCAAGGCAAGCCGCTGACCGAATCCCGTGGCGAAATCGCCTACGGGGCGAGTTTCGTCAAATGGTTCGCCGAGGAAGCCCGACGCATCTACGGTGACACCATTCCCTCGCCCGCCACTGACCGGCGCATCCTGGTGCTCAAGCAACCCATCGGGGTGGTCGCGGCCATCACGCCGTGGAACTTCCCCAACGCCATGATCACCCGCAAATGCGCGCCAGCCCTGGCCGCCGGCTGCACGGTGCTGGTCAAGCCGTCGGAAATGACCCCGTTGTCTGCCCTGGCATTGGCGGTGCTGGCCGAGCGCGCGGGCATCCCGGCCGGTGTGTTCAACGTGCTCACCGGCCTGCCCGCCGGGGTCGGCGGCGAGATGACCGCCAACCCGGACGTGCGCAAATTGTCGTTCACCGGCTCGACCCGCGTCGGCCAACTGCTGATGAGCCAGTGCGCCGCCACCATCAAGCGCCTGAGCCTGGAACTGGGCGGCAATGCGCCGTTCATTGTGTTCGACGACGCCGACCTGGACCTGGCCATCGCCGGCGTCATGCAGAGCAAATTTCGCAACGCCGGGCAGACCTGCGTTTGCGCCAACCGCATCCTGGTGCAGGACGGCATCTACGAGCGTTTTGCCGAACGCCTGAGCGCGGCGGTCGCCGAGCTCAAAGTCGGCGACGGCTTGCAGAGCGGTGTCACCATCGGCCCACTGATCAATGCCGCTGCCGTGGACAAGGTCGCCCGGCACATCAACGATGCGCTGGACAAAGGTGCAAGCATCGCCATCGGTGGCGCGCCTCAAGGCGAGGGGCTGTACGTGCAACCGACCGTGCTGCGCGATGCCAACGCCGACATGCTGCTGGCCACTGAAGAAACCTTTGGCCCGGTGGCGCCGCTGTTCCGTTTCAAGGACGAAGCCGAGGCCCTGACCCTGGCCAACTCGACGCCCTACGGCCTGGGTGCGTACTACTTCACCCAGGACATGCGCCGCGCCTGGCGCGTGGGTGAGCGCCTGGAATTCGGCATGGTCGGGCTCAATACCGGGATCATTTCCATGGAAGTGGCGCCCTTTGGCGGCATGAAGCAATCGGGCACCGGCCGTGAGGGTTCCAAATACGGTCTGGATGAATTTCTCGAGGTGAAAGCCTGGCACATCGGTGGCCTCGGCTGATCGAGGGCGGCGCAAGGCAGCCTGTAGCCCTCCACCCGCGCCGGACAGCAGATCCTGTTGGTCCGGCGCCCCAAAACGGCACGAACCGGGTCTGCGCCTGTGTTCAGATAACAGCAGACATCTATCGGGCAATCCCTGGTTCTACAGAGGACGACACTTCATGAATTTCACTGAAGGTTTTGAATCGGTCAGCGTTAACAAGGTGTGCAAGCACTACGGCAGCCTCAAGGCATTGAACAACGTGGACCTCAAGGTCGAAGCCGGGGAATTCATGTCATTGCTCGGCCCCTCGGGCTCGGGCAAGACCACCTTGCTGAGCATCCTGGGCGGCTTTATTCGCGTCAGTTCCGGCAGCATTTTGTTCGGCGAGCGCGACGTGACCCTGATGCCACCGCACAAACGTGAAATCGGCGTGGTGTTCCAGAACTACGCGTTGTTCCCGCACATGACCGTCGGCGAAAACGTCGCCTTCCCGTTGCGTGCCCGTGGCGAAAGCGCGAGCAAGAGCCGCGACCGGGTCAAGAGTGCCCTGGCGACCGTCGAGCTGTCCGGTTACGAAGACCGCAACATCGCCGCTTTGTCTGGTGGGCAGCGCCAGCGCGTGGCCCTGGCCCGCGCCATCGTCTTCGAACCCAAGCTTATTCTGATGGATGAGCCGCTGTCGGCGCTGGACAAGCAACTGCGTGAAATCATGCAGATCGAACTGCGCGCCCTGCACAAACGCCTGGGCGCCACCATGATCTACGTGACCCACGACCAGCGCGAAGCCCTGACCATGAGTGACCGTATTGCCATCATGCGCGGCGGCCAACTGGTCCAGGTCGATACGCCTCGCCGCCTGCACGATCACCCGGCCGATGACTTTGTCGCCAGCTTCATCGGTGAAAGCACCCTGGTGCCACTGCAACGCGGCGCCGACAACGGCTTGACCCTGGGCTCCACGCCCCTGCGCACCACTCGCCCGGTACCGGCCACAGGCGACGTGTTCCTGGCCCTGCAAGCGGAAAAGCTGCTGCTGGACAATGCCAACTCGGGGCCGGAATGGAACCGTCTGCGCGGTCGGGTTTCCGACATCGTCTTCCAGGGTGAAAGCCTCAAGGTCTTCGTCGACCTCGAAGGCGGCCCGACCGTCAGCCTGCGTCAACCCAGCCATCACGAAGGCAACCTGAGTCTGCCACCGATTGGCGCGCCCATGCTGATGCGCCTGCACCCCGAAGACACCATCGTGGTGCCCCGCGCCGGGGTTTGATTCAACCGATTCACAGCACTTCGGCCTGTAGCGGCACGGCTTGTTGGCAATAACGATTTCAGATCGCGCTGACACCGTACTGCTGCAGGCCGCCGTCATTTGCACTACCGGCTTACCGTTTACCCGGCACAGCGAAATATTTCGCAACACCGCCGCAAAACAGTCGATCACAGCACCCGGCGCCCCAAGTTCAGCGATTGTGTCTCCGGGCAATCCTTAAGCTGATGACATCACCCGCCACCTTCGGCGTTCACGGAGATCGAGATGAATTCTGCACTGACTGAAAACCAACGTTTGCTGGCCTTGCGCGAACAGCATGTGCCGCGCGGTATCGCCACCGCCCACCCGGTTGTCGCCGCACGGGCCGAGGGCGCCGAGCTGTGGGACGTCGATGGCAAGCGCTATCTGGACTTCGTCGGTGGCATCGGCGTGCTCAACGTTGGGCATAACCATCCCAAGGTGGTCGAGGCCGTCCGTCGTCAGGTCGGCGAGATCTCCCACGCCAGCTTCCAGGTGGTGGCGTACGAGAACTACATTCAAGTGGCGGCACGCCTGAACAAACTGGTCGGGGGCGATGCGCACTACAAGAGCGTGCTGTTCACCTCCGGCGCCGAAGCCGTGGAAAACGCGGTGAAGATCGCCCGTGGCTACACCGACCGCACGGCGGTGATTTCCTTCCGTGGCGGCTTCCACGGCCGCACGCTGCTGGGCGTCACCCTGACCGGCATGAGCCAGCCGTACAAACAGAACTTCGGCCCCTTCCCCGCCGAGATCTATCACGCCACCTACCCTAACGCCTATCGCGGTGTCAGCAGCGACGACGCGTTGGCGCAGCTCGATGAACTGTTCGCCACCGACGTGGCGCCGGACCGTGTTGCCGCGATCATCATCGAACCGGTCCAGGGCGATGGCGGCTTTCTCGCCGCCCCCAAGGCATTCCTGCAAGCCCTGCGTGCGCGCTGCACCGAGCACGGCATTGTGCTGATCCTCGACGAAATCCAGGCCGGTTTCGGTCGCACCGGCACGATGTTCGGCTTCCAGCACGCCGACATCCAGCCAGACCTGGTCACCGTCGCCAAGAGCCTGGCCGGCGGCATGCCGCTGTCTGGCGTGGTCGGTCGCGCCGAGATCATGGATGCGCCAACCCCGGGCGGCCTGGGCGGTACCTATGGCGGCAACGCAGTGGCTTGTGCGGCGGCACTGGCGGTCCTGGACCTGTTCGAAGAGCAGGATCTGCTGGCACAAGGCGAGACACTGGCGGCGCAACTGCACGAAGGGTTGCTGGCCCTGCAAAAACGCTACCCGCGCATCGGTGACGTGCGTGGCCTGGGCTTCATGCAGGCAATCGAGATGGTGGCAGGCGACGCCGCACAGAGCCCTGATGCCGCGCTGGCCCAGAAGGTCATCGACGAAGCCCGCAATGCCGGCCTGCTGGTGATCAAGTGTGGCGTGCACCGCAACGTGGTGCGCTTCCTCGCCCCGCTGGTGACGCGTCGCGAGCAGGTGGCAGAAGCCTTGCAGATGCTCGACACGGCACTGGCCGCCGCCTGCTGAACGGCCTCGGCACCCTACCCGGCCCGACCTGCCTGGCAGTGTCGGGCCTGTGGGCGCAAACACGATGGAAGAGGCATGACCTACTCAGGAGCGCGTCATGAGAGTCACCCATTACCAGGCGTTAGGCCTGTCCTTTGGCACATTGGTTGACCGCGAACGGGGCATTCTCGAAGGCCTGCGACCGCTGGCAGTGCAAAGTGAATCCGATACCAGCGACACGCAATTGCTTAGGACTTACCGACAGGTGGCGCAGGAGCTTGCAGGCAGTGCCGCACAGATGAGCGCGGCCGCCTTTCACGGGCAGCTTTACCAGCGAGTGGCGCAACAATTGCAGACCATTGCTGGCTGGGATGAGAGTGTGGCATTCAGTAGCTCTTCATCCGTTTGGCCCTTGTATGAAGATGCTCCGGGAGCCCTCCAGTACCTGGGCAAGTTCTACCGTTTGATACTGATCGCCCCACCCCAGGGTATCGATGTGCAGGCCCTGGCGCGTCGTTTGCCGGTCGAGTTCGATGCGATCGTCGAACCCAGCCACGTGGACTGGCACAACAGCCTGGAGCGCGAGTTGCATCGCCTGGGACTGGAGCGTTCGCAACTGTTACCGGTGCGCAGTACCGAAAGCGATGACCCGTGGAATGAGCGGGTCGATTTTCCGGTCTGCACACTCCGTCGCGGCCATGACCAGCCGTGGAACCATTCGCCTCAGGCAATGGACGGCAAGCGCTGTGAATACGCCAGCCTCGCCGACCTGGCCCATGCCCACCAGCGGGCTTTGCACGCCTGAGGACGACGGCCCTGATTTGACATTGCGAGGACTGATCAATGGACGCTGCAACCAAGCTCGACCGTATCGACATCAACATCCTGGTCCAATTGCAGAAGGACGGGCGCATGACCAACGTCAGCCTCGCCGAAGCGGTCGGGCTGTCGCCCAGCCCCTGCCTGCAACGCGTCAAACGCCTGGAAGCCGCCGGCTACATCAGCGGCTACGAAGCCCATGTCAACCTGGCCAAATTCGCCAACTCGGTGACCGTGTTCACCGAAATGACCCTGTCGGACCACAAGCGTGCCGACTTCGTGAAGTTCGAATCGAGCATCCGCAACATCGACGAAGTACTGGAGTGTCACCTGATCAGTGGTGGCTACGACTACCTGGTGCGTTTCCTGTGCAGCAGCATCCAGCATTATCAGGAGCTGATGGAGTCGATCCTGGACAAGAACATCGGCATCGAAAAATACTTCAGCTACATCGTGATCAAGTCGCCCGTAGTCAAAAGCACTGTGCCGCTGCGCAGCCTCGTTCGGGCGGTATGAAAAAACCCCTGGCCATCACCGACGGCCAGGGGTTGTGTGTCCATCCAGCGTTACGACAGGATGCAGAACACCTTTCGCACGGTCTCTTCGCTGACCCACGCATTGGTGGCGCCCTTGGGCACGATCACCGTCTCCCCCGCCTTCACAGGATGGCCGTCGCCCTGCGGCGCTGTCAGCGTCACAGAACCTTCGAGGATGTACATCAACTCACTGTAGGCGGGCTGCACTTGCCGGCGCGCGTACGCCTCGCATTGCCACAGCCCGATGCGCAAGTTACCGGCGCTGAAGAGCGTTTCACTGAAGGCCTTGGGCGTGGCCGTGAGCAGCACGCTGGCGGCGGGCGGACTGCTTGGGGCCAAGGGCTGGGACAGATCGATCCTGAGAGGGACAGCGGGCGTCTGCGTACAGGCTGAAAGCCCCGGGAATGCCATGAACACCCGGCGCAATTGTCCCTGTTGCTGCCAATGCACACGCACGCCGCGAGGCACCACAAAGCAATCCCCCTGCGCCAGTTGCAGGTCGAAACCCTCACCGCGCAAACGTAACTCCCCGGCCTCGATCACACCCAGTTCCACCCAGGGAAAGGACTCGATGACAAGGTCCGCACCGGTGCTGACGCTGCTGCCAGCGGCGTAACCCTGCAAGGGATCGTGGTAATGAATGACGCGCCCGGCCGCCAGCGGATCGCCTTGCAAGGCAAAGGCGGCGCTGGGCAGTTGGCGGTCGGAATGGGGGTGGGAATAATGCAGAATCGGTGGCATACGCTTAATGCTCGCTCATCGTCCGATGACATCCAGGAACTGCTGCCAGCCCGCCGCCAGGCGCACGCCCGGCGCCCGGAAGGCATGCAGCGGAATAGGGTTGAAATGCTCGCCGGCCAGCAAGCCCAGCTCGACCTTTTCGCCGGCGGTCATGGCGGCCAGTTGCTTGCCCATCCAGGTCGACATCGCCACTCCGCCGCCGTTGTAGCCGATGGCATAAAAACTGCGATCATCGAGCTGCCCGGCGTGCGGCAGGTAGTCCAGCGTCATCGCGACAAGGCCGGACCAGCGATAGGCAATTTTCTGTTCACGCAGGATCGGGAAAACATCGACCATACTGCGCTGCAAATCGTCGAATGCGCTTTGTGAGTCGTCCTTGCCGAACGCGCCGCGTCCGCCGAAAATCAGTCGATCACCGATGATCCGGAACCAGCGCAACATGCGCTTGGTGTCCCCACACACCTGCCCGCCCGGCATGATCTGCGCCAGCAGGTTCGGCGGCAGTGGCTCGGTGGCGATGATCGCGCTGCGAAAGGGAATCAGCCGGCGATGCAGCGTGTCGGTGGCGCGGGTCTGGTCCGAATAACCATTGGTGGCGTAGATCACCTGACGGGCACTGACCCGCCCCTGCGGTGTTTGCACGATGACGCGCTCGCCCTCTCGGGTGACCTGTTCGGCCGGGCTGTTGATGAAGATTTTCACGCCGCCCTCGACCAGGCTTCGAGCCATGCCGCGTGCGTAATTCAGCGGCTGGATACCGCCCGCTTTAGGGGTCAGCAGGCCACCTTCAAAAATCGTCGAGCCGGTCATCTCCCGCACTTGACCCGCTGAAATCATGAACGATGAAGTGCCGCCGGTTTCACGCTTGATCCAGTTCGCAGTGGACTCAAGGCCTCCCAGCGCGTGGACATTGTGCGCCGCCGCAATGTGCCCGCCCATGTGCAGTTGCGCACCGGTCAGACCCAGACTGTCAACCATCTCCACCAGGCTGTCGACGGCGGCGTAACCGGTGCGATACATCTGCAAGGCCGTGTCGCGGCCAAAGCGCGCCATCAGCGTCTGAAAGCCGACGCGAAACTTGGGTGACACCACGCCGCCATTGCGCCCGCTGGCGCCCCAGGCGAGGGTGTTGGCCTCGACAACGAGCGGCTCGCGGCCACTGCGGGCGATGTGATGCGCGGCCGAGAGGCCGGTGTAACCCGCGCCGATGATCACCACGTCGCATTGCCGCTCGCCTTCCAGCGATTGCAGTGCGGGGGCGGGTTGGGCGGTGGCCGCCCATAAGCTCAGAACAGTCATGCCGGCCTCTCGACTCAAAAAGGACGGGCACCCAGGCTCCGAGCCCGCGCGCCCAGAGGGTCAACCCAGTTCTTTCTCGACCGCGTCCGCCAGCTGTGCCAGCGAAGTGAAGTGATAATGCGGCTCGGTGCGCTCGGATTCGAGGGTGCCGCCTGTGCCTTTCTGGGCAAATCGACGCTCGATCCAGCAAGTCTGGTAACCCAGGCGCATGGCCACGCCAATGTCGTGGTATTGGCTCTGGGCAACGTGCAGGATGTTTTCGAACAGGATGCCCTGGGTCGCGAGTACACCACGGGTGTAGGCAAAGAACTGCGGATCGGGTTTTTCGAAACGCACGTCGTCGACGGTGACGCGCACATCGAACGGCTGATCGAGGGTTTCGGCCATGTAGTCCAGGGCCCAGATCTGCGAGTTGGTGGTGGCCACCAGCTTGAAGTGCTTGCGCAGGCGCTTGAGGGCTTCGACCGAATCAGGGAACGCCGGGAAGTTTTTCACCGATTGCGCCAGGCCCTTGGCGTAGTCGTCATTGTCCGGCAGACCCAGCTTGGAGGCGATCACGTGATAGCAACGCTCCAGATCATCCGGCCACCAGCCCGAATCCGTAGAGGCGCGCGCCTCGCGATAGGCCTTGAGAATGTCGTCGTCGCTGCAGGCCTTGCCTGCTTCACCCGCGACTTCACGGACATGGGCGAGAATACCGGCTTCGAAATCGATCAGGGTACCGACAACGTCAAACGTCAGGGCTTTGAACTGCTTGAAAGACATAGGGCGCTCCGCAAGAAAAGTCGTGTGAGTGAAACTGACTGGACAGGCCCATTATCTGCCCGCCCTCTCGCGCAATATTCTGTTTTGCCCTGTCCCAGAGGCATAACCTACTGTTTTTTTACCAGGCGTGCCGCACCTATGCTCAATGGGTCGATTGCAGGGTCTGCGCCAACCCCAGATGAGGGTAAAGCGCATCGATTTTCAACATGTCCTCGCGCATTTCCTCGATGATCCAGTCACGCACGTTTTCGACGATCGGACGCACCGGACGATTGGCCGGGACGACCAGGCAGCAGCGCCGGGAGAGCACTCGAAAGGCGTCCGCCGCAGGCACCAGTTCACCCTTGCACAGCGAGTTGGACACCACATTCAGCCACCCCAACGCCATGCCCTGACCGAGCAATGCGGCCTGCACCACCACCGCATAATCGGAGAACACCAGCGCATTATCGGCACGCCCCGGCGTCCCGAAAGCCGCCGCCCAATCACGATCCTGATTGTCCATGCTGATCAGCGTCGGCAGCTGTTTGCGGCCCTTGGCCTGAACCACATCCGCCAGGTATTGGGCGCTGCAGACTGGCAGGGTAATTTCAGGAATGACCAGTGTATCCGTGGCTTTCAGGCTACCCGCATCCAGATAGCGCATGCCCAGGTCAACGTCGACCAGCGGGCCGCCGATCCTGCCGGACATCAGTTGATAACGCATGTCGACGGTGGGAAAGCGCTGACTGAAACGACTCATGCGCGGCATCAGCCAATGGGTG
>Ga0308165_1004537_pt1 | contig 13608 bp, 14 predicted proteins | sample PhyWR2_FD_201032 | JGI IMG/M metagenome (GOLD analysis project Ga0308165, IMG submission 201032) | Phyllosphere microbial communities from UC Gill Tract Community Farm, Albany, California, United States - DLSLW.R2 | ecosystem: Host-associated > Plants > Phyllosphere > Unclassified | place: USA...
ACAAGAACCTTCATGGATTCCTCGTTACTCTCCGGTGAAAAGAAAGTCGCCTGGGCGTACCTGGCGGTTGATGCTCATCGGGCGCAAGGGCACCTCCAAAAACGCCGGCCTGTGTGTCAAGTGATGGACGCTCATGATGTTGATGACCGTTCGTCAGGGGTGACTACTCGGTCATCGCATTACACGGCGTGTAAACTGCGCGGATAACCCACGCGTCGCATCACCTTCTACTGCCATCGCCCTGTCTTTAGAGGTGCTCTTGAAACCACCGGTCAGCCTACGGCGAGCGCAAAACCGACCGTATCTTGACCGGAACGCCTATTCCGGTCAATACGGCAAAATAGCCGTTCATAAGCCGCGTGACTTTGATTTATCTGGCTTTGAGCCATTTCAAACAAACGTTTGTATTGGACGCTGAGAGTGGTGTAGATATAATGCGCCACCCAGAGAGAAAGGTGGCTCATCGATTGTCCTCTTCCCCGTTCACGCAGGGATTCATGGATGCGACACCAAACCTCCAAATAGAAAAAAAACCGTTGAGCCTTGAGTAGGAGAAAACCTGTGGAACGCGAATACATGGAATTCGACGTGGTCATCGTCGGTGCCGGCCCCGCTGGTCTTTCCGCCGCCTGCCGGTTGAAGCAGAAGGCTGCTGAAGCCGGTAAGGAAATCAGCGTCTGCGTGGTCGAAAAAGGCTCTGAAGTGGGTGCTCACATCCTGTCCGGTGCCGTGTTTGAACCGCGCGCCCTGAACGAATTGTTCCCGGACTGGAAAGAACTCGGTGCACCGCTGAACACGCCGGTGACCCGCGACGATATCTACGTACTGAAGAACGCCGACAGCGCGCAAAAGATTCCTGACTTCTTTGTGCCCAAGACCATGCACAACGAAGGCAACTACATCATTTCCCTGGGTAACCTGTGCCGCTGGCTCGCCCAGCAGGCCGAGAACCTGGGCGTGGAAATCTACCCGGGCTTCGCCGCCCAGGAAGCGCTCATCGACGAAAACGGCGTGGTTCGCGGGATCATCACCGGCGACCTGGGTGTCGACCGTGAAGGTCATCCCAAAGAAGGCCTGTACACCCCCGGCATGGAACTGCGTGGCAAATACACGCTGTTCGCCGAAGGTTGCCGTGGCCACATCGGCAAACAGCTGATTAAGCGTTTCAACCTCGATACCGAAGCCGACGCCCAGCACTACGGCATTGGTCTCAAGGAAATCTGGGAAATCGACCCGGCCAAGCACCAGCCAGGCCTGGTGGTCCACACCGCCGGTTGGCCAATGGACATTATGGGCACCGAGAACACCGGTGGCTCGTTCCTCTATCACCTGGAAAACAATCAGGTGTTCGTCGGCCTGATCGTCGACCTTTCCTACAGCAACACCTACCTGTCGCCGTTCGACGAGTTCCAGCGCCTCAAGCATCACCCGGTGCTCAAGCAGTACCTGGAAGGCGGCAAGCGCATCAGCTACGGCGCACGCGCGATCTGCAAGGGCGGCCTGAACTCGCTGCCGAAAATGGTCTTCAAGGGTGGCGCGCTGATCGGTTGCGACCTCGGCACCCTGAACTTCGCGAAGATCAAGGGCAGCCACACCGCGATGAAGTCGGGCATGCTCGCTGCCGAATCGGTGGCTGACGCGCTGTTCGCCGACAAGGACGGCAGCGAAGAGCTGACTTCCTACGTCGACGCGTTCAAAAACAGCTGGCTGCATGAAGAACTGTTCGCCAGCCGCAACTTCGGCCCGGCGATCCACAAGTTCGGCGCTATCGTCGGTGGTGGTTTCAACTGGCTGGACCAGAACATCTTCGGCGGCAAAATGCCGTTCACCCTGCACGACAACAAGCCGGATTACGCCTGCCTCAAGCTCGCGGCCGACTGCAAGAAGATCGACTATCCGAAACCGGACGGCAAACTCAGCTTCGACAAATTGAGCTCGGTGTTCATTTCGGGGACCAACCACGAAGAAGAACAACCCTGCCACCTGAAGCTCACCGACCCGAGCATTCCGCTGAGCAAGAACCTGCCGCTGTACGACGAACCGGCACAGCGTTACTGCCCGGCCGGCGTTTATGAAGTCGTGACTCAGGAAGACGGCGAGAAGCGCTTCCAGATCAACGCCCAGAACTGCGTTCACTGCAAGACCTGCGACATCAAGGACCCTGCACAGAACATCACCTGGGTGACACCGGAAGGTGCAGGCGGCCCGACTTACCCGAACATGTAAGCCGACCGCTCGAACAACAAGGCTCCCTACACGGGGGCCTTTTTGTTACCCGCAATTCCTGTCGGAGCGAACACGTCAGGAACTGCGCTCGAAACAGCGCCTGTGCCGCAATTGTGCGTCGAGCACCTTGAAGCTCAGACCTTCAGACCAAGCTCCGCCGACAGCCGGGCTGTGACCCCTTTGATCAGGGGAATCAGCTTGGCCATTTTTTCCAGTGGCATGTACGGCACCGTGCTCGCAATGCTGATGCCGGCGACGATGCGCTTGCTGGCATCGCGTATTGGTGCGGCGACGCAGCGGATCGACGGTTCGTTGTCTTCCAGGTCGAAGGCGTAGCCACCGGCCACGTACTCGACCATGCGCTGGCGGAACTGCGCCCAGGATTGCTCCGGGTGCTGCGGCCAGAACTGATTTTTCCCACCTTCTGGCAAGCTGACTTCGTACAACCGTTGCCATTCTTCCTCGGTGTCATCCAGCATCAGCGCCTTGCCGATCCCGGTGCGTGCCAACGGCATGCGGTGGCCAACCCGTGAACGCATTTCCGGGCCGTTGCGCCCTGGGTTCTTGTGCAGATACAAGACTTCGTCGCCTTCGCGAATCGCCAGGTGAATGGTGTCGCCGGTCAACGCCGACAACTCATCCAGATACGGCCCGGCCAGGGTCACCAGCGGCAGCTCTTCACGGGCCTGGAAACCCAGCTCGATCAACTTCGGCCCCAGCAGATAACCGATCTGCGGCACCACGCGTAAGTAACGCTCGTCCACCAGGCAACTGGCCAGTCGATGCGTGGTACTGCGCGTGGTGCCGATCAGACGGGCGATTTCCTTCAGGTCGCGTGCACCACTGGCCACGGCCTGCACGACACCCAAACCGCGAAGCAAAGTCTGGGTGCCAGTGGGCGCAGCGTCCTTGGTGTGTTTTGCAGCGTCTTCCTGCATATCCAGCCTTTAGCGTTGAGCGAGGGAACGGGCGGCATTATGGTCGCCCGAGGGCTGCGACTACAACTCGATACGCTCGACCTTGCCCACCAGCAGGATGTAGGAAAGCGCACCCAGCAAGGCCAGAACCGAGATGTAGGTAATGGCTGGCGCGAAGGAATCTCCGCTGGCGAGGAAACCGATGACGATCGGCGTGGCGATGGCCGATAGGTTACCGATGAAGTTGAACACGCCACCGGTCAATCCCAGCAGACGCGCCGGTGCCAGGGTCGAAACCAGCGACCAGGTGATGGACGCCAGGCCGTTGCCGAAAAAAGCCAGCGCGAGGAAGGCAATCACCAGCGGCGTCGATTCGACGAAGTTGGCCCCGATGATCGAGGTCGAAATCAGCAAACCGCCGATGATCGGCAACTTGCGGGCAAAGCCCACGGAGTAACCACGACGGATCAGGAAGTCCGAGAAGAAACCCGAGCAGAGCACGCCCACGAAGGCCGCCAGGAACGGCAACGATGCCAGCAACCCGGACTTGATGAAGTCCATGCCACGGTATTTCACCAGGTAGGTCGGGAACCAGGTGAGGAAGAACCACAACGTCGAGTTGAGGCAGAACTGGCCCAGGTAGATGCCCCAGAGTTTGCGTTTGGTCAGGACGATGCCCAGGTCGGTCCAGCTGAATTTGGCTTTGACCTTGGCTTGTTCCTTCTGGATGTCCACCAACCCGCCGCCTTCGCGGATCAAGTCGATTTCAGCCTGGTTGGCGCCCTTGAAGTCCCGTGGCTCACGATACACGGCGTACCAGATCACCGCCCACAGGATGCCCACCGCGCCGGTGGTGACAAACACCATGTGCCAGCCGAATTCATGCTGCAGCCAGGCGAGGACCGGCGTCAGGAACGCCAGGCCGACGAACTGCCCGGAGGTGTAGAAACCGATGGCCGTGGCGCGCTCGCGCTCGGGGAACCAGGTGGTGACCACCCGGCTGTTGATCGGGTACGCAGGGGCTTCCAGGGCGCCGACCGCCATGCGCAGGACGAACAGCGCGATGAAGCTGCCAGCGAAGCCGAGCATCACCGTGGCGATCGACCACAGCAACAATGCGGCAGTGTAGAGAATGCGCGGCGGAACACGATCGACCAGCCAGCCGCCGGGGATCTGCATGGCGGCATAGGTCCAGCCGAACGCGGAGAAGATCAGCCCGACATGGATCGGGTCGATGCCCAGGTCGCTGGTCAGTGCCGGGGCGGCGATGGACAGGTTGCTGCGGTCCAGGTAGTTGATCACCACGGTGATGAACAGCAGGACCATGATGAAAAAACGCTTGCGGCTGGGCGTCACCAACGACGCCTGCCCGGTGAGGGTTTGCGATTGCATGGGGGGTGCCTCTTTTTATCTTTATTGAGGTCGAGCTGAAGCGCTGAGTCAGTCCCCTTGTGGGAGCGGGCTTGCTCGCGATAGCGGTGTGTCATTCGACATCGATGCCGGCAGACAAACCATCGCGAGCAGGCTCGCTCCCACAGGGGGGCTATAAGATGAATCAAACGAGACTCACCACTCGGCAAAACTGCCATCGGCATGACGCCAGATCGGGTTGCGCCAGCGGTGGCCGACCGCTGCACGCTCGATCACGTATTCCTCGTTGATCTCGATGCCCAGGCCCGGGCCGTTGGGGATCTTCACCATGCCCTGGTCGTAGTCGAACACCCGCGGGTCCTTCACGTAGTCGAGCAGGTCGTTGCTCTCGTTGTAGTGGATGCCCAGGCTCTGTTCCTGGATGAACGCGTTGTAGCAGGCCGCGTCCAGTTGCAGGCAAGCCGCCAGGGCAATCGGGCCCAGCGGGCAATGCAGCGCCAGCGCGACGTCGTAGGCCTCGGCCATGTTGGCGATCTTGCGGGTCTCGGTGATCCCCCCGGCGTGAGAGGCGTCGGGCTGGATGATGTCGACGTAGCCTTCGCTCAACACACGCTTGAAATCCCAGCGTGAGAACAGGCGTTCGCCCAGCGCAATCGGCGTGCTGGTCAGTGGTGCCAGTTCCTTCAACGCTTCGTAGTTTTCACTGAGCACCGGTTCTTCGATGAACATCAGCTTGTACGGGTCGAGTTCCTTCATCAGCACCTTGGCCATTGGCTTGTGCACCCGGCCATGGAAGTCCACGCCAATGCCGACGTTCGGGCCGACCGCATCACGCACGGCGGCAACGTTGGCCAGGGCCAGGTCGACTTTTTCGAAGGTGTCGAGAAATTGCAGTTCTTCGGTACCGTTCATTTTGACGGCCGTGAAACCACGAGACACCGCTTCTTTCGCCGCGCGGGCGGTGTCTGCAGGGCGGTCGCCGCCGATCCACGAATACACGCGAATCTTGTCGCGAACCTGACCACCGAGCAGGTCGCTGACCGACACGCCCAGCGCCTTGCCCTTGATGTCCCACAACGCCTGGTCGATGCCGGCGAGTGCGCTCATGTGGATGGCGCCACCCCGGTAGAAGCCGCCGCGGTAAAGCACGGTCCAAATGTCTTCGATGTTGCGTGGGTCTTTGCCGATCAGGTAGTCGGACAATTCTTCGACGGCAGCCGCGACAGTGTGAGCGCGGCCTTCGACCACGGGCTCGCCCCAACCGGTCACGCCTTCATCGGTTTCGACCTTGAGGAAGCACCAGCGCGGCGGAACGATGAAGGTGGTCAGCTTGGTGATTTTCATCTGATTGTCTCTCTTGTTAGATGCAGCGCATGCAGCGCCGAAAATGCTTAGCGAAGAGCCTTCCAGGCCGCGACGTAGGCCTTGGCATTGGCCGCTACTTGCTCGGGCGACATGCCCGGCTTGAACAAACCGGAACCGAGGCCGAACCCTCGAACGCCAGCGTCGATGAACACTTGCATGTTGTCCGGGGTGATCCCGCCCACCGGTGCCAGGATGGTTCCGGCCGGCAACACGGCCAGCCAGGCCTTGACCACCGTCGGACCCATTTGCTCAGCCGGGAACATCTTCAGCACATCGGCGCCTTCAGCCAGCGCGGCAAACGCTTCGGTAGGCGTCGCCACACCCGGTGACAGGAACAATCCGGCCGCCTTCGCCGCGCGCAACACCTTGGCATCGCTGTGCGGCATGACGATCACCTGGCCACCAGCGGCTTTCACCTGCTCGACCTGTTCCGGCGTCAACACCGTGCCGGCGCCGATCAGGCAATCGGCAGGCAAGGTGCTACGCAGGATGCGGATACTTTCGTACGGTTCGGGTGAATTGAGCGGCACTTCGATGACGCGAAATCCGGCGGCGTACAGCACTTCGCCGATGGCCGCCGCTTCTTGCGGACGCAGGCCGCGCAGGATGGCAATCAGACCGTTTTGCGCCAGGGCTTGCTTGAGCATGTCAGACCTCCAGTCAGGTTTAACGCGAGGGTTGTTGGGGGACGAGGCCAGCGGCAACCGCCAGTTGCCACAAACCGCGCTCGGTGGCCTGCTCGGCCAGCGTCACACGAGCAAAACCGCAGGCGTCGAGGGCCCGGCTGTAGCGGGAGCAGAGTTGGCTGTTGCCAATCAGAATGACCGAAGGCAGGTGCACGCTGCAGCGCCGACGACGCAGTACGGCGGCCAGCGCCGTCAGTTCATGGCCGATGAGCAGGCCGGACAGGTAATCCGCTTGAGCACTGGCGCTGAGCTCGCCGGTCAGGCCGAGGCTGCGGGCACTGAACATCGTCGACAGCGGACCGGTTTCGCCCTCGGTCGACAGCGCCACTTGCACGCCACGGTCAAATGCAGCGCTGTCAAAGGACCCGCCGCGTTGTTGGGTGCGTCCCAGAATGCTGTGATCGCTGAGCACCGCGAAGACTTCGCCGGTCATGAAAGTGTCGAAATGCACGATGCAACCGTCGGCCACTTCCACCCACTTCGAATGACTGCCCGGCAGGCCGATCAGCAGATCGTCACCCTTCTCTTCCGGCAGACGTTGCAGAACGCCCAGGACCTGGGTTTCTTCGCCGCGCATCACATTGGGCAGGCGCGAACGCTGGATCACGCCCGGCACGATATGCACGTCGACACCGCGCACACTGCGCACGGTTTGCAGCGAAGTGCCCAGATTGGCGACATTGGCCGGTGTGTCGCAGTACGCCGCTTCGCGCCAGCCCTGGGCGCTGCCGACCATGCCACAGGCAATCACCGGCAGACCAGGTTGGGCGTCAAGCCAATCGCCGCAGGCATCAAGGAACGCCAGTTCAAAACCGTCGGTGCACATCACGCCGCCGATGTCTCGCGGCGTGACGGGCAACTGCATGATGCCGCACGACAGCGAGCGCTGTTCCAGCACCTGGCCATCTGCAGCGAGTTTGTAAGCACGTAATGAGGTTGTCCCCCAGTCGAGCGCGATCAATTGCGCCAGCATCGCTTCACCTGTTTTGTTTATTGGGCAGTGAGTGAGCCGGACTATAAACCCGCAAAGGGATAAATCTCAATATATAAATACTTATCCCATATTGTGAGACAAAACAAAAAAAAGACCGCAGCCATTGCGATCTTCTCAAACGTTTGGGAGCAGTCAGTTGCCTTGGGCAAACTCGCGCAACACCGCACCATCCATCCGGTAACGCACCCACTCCTCTTGCGGTTGCGCCCCCAGCGACTTGTAGAACTCGATAGCCGGCGTGTTCCACTCCAGCACACTCCACTCGAAACGCCCGCAATCATTGGCGCAGGCGATTTTCGCCAGGTGGCGTAGCAGGGTCTTGCCTGCTCCGCCGCCGCGCTGTTCGGGTGTGATGTACAGGTCTTCCAGGTACAGGCAATTGCTGCCCAGCCACGTCGAATAGCTGAAGAAGAACACGGCGAAACCGATCGGCACGCCGTCACGCAGGCAGATCAGGCCATGGGCCGTGGCGCCTTCGCTGAACAGGCTGCGTTCGATGTCGGCAACGCTGGCGATGACTTCGTGGCGGGCGCGTTCGTAGTCGGCCAGTTCGGTGATGAACCCGAGGATTTGCGGGGCATCGCTCGGGGTCGCCGGGCGGATCTCGATGGTCATGGACGGGCCTTCGTCAAAATGGAAAACGTCATGGTATGTCGACGCGGCGCACGCGTCACAGGGATTTATCCCAAGCCCTGCGCATTACTCCGGTCATTACTCATCCTGAAATCGAGAACCAGAGACCTAACATCTTCGCCTCGCGTGATAGATAGAAGACTCTTTGCAATGAACGGGTCAAGGAACCACGTCATGTCCAGTGCTCCACCCCAAGTCTCGCGCAAGCTGTTTGGCATGTTCTGCCTGGCCAGCTATCTGTTGTCGCTGTCGTACGGCTCGACGTTTCTGTTGTCACTGCTGATCGGTGCACGCGGAGGGAACGAACACGATGCCGGTAGCGTGATCTCTGCGGCAATGCTCAGTACGTTCGCGGCGGTGATCGTCTCCGGGCATTTGTCCGATGTGTTCGGTGCGGCGCGCTCGATTGCGCTGTTCGGCGTTCTGCTGGTGGTGGCCAGCCTGGGGTTCGCCATGACGCCGGGCTTCGGGCACCTTCTGCTGTTTTTCGGCCTGTTGCTGGGGTTGGGCTGGGGCGTCTTCTATACGCTCGGGCCGATCATCGTCGCCAGCCTGGTCGTGCCCGCGCAACGCGCCAAATACTTCGCCCTGCTGTCGGGCAGCATGATGACCGGCATCGGCAGTGGCCCGTTGCTGGGGCGTGCTGCCAGCGCACTGGGCTTCCCGCTGACTTCGGCGTTTTACCTCGCGGCACTGGCCAGCCTGATCGGCGTCGTGCTGTTCTGGCGCCTGGACGCGCGATTAAACAAGGCGCCCTCGCCCACCGCCAGCGTCGCGCGCATCTCGTGGAGAGCCACCTTTGAAGTGCTGTCGTCCAGGGCGGTGCTGCCGATCGTCATGGTGGGCCTGGGCGGTTGCGTCTTTGGTGGCCTGTCGAGTTTCCAAACCAGCTATGCGACATCACGTTCGCTGGATTACTCGCTGTTCTTTTTCGGCTTCATGGGCGCCGCAATCAGTAGTCGCATGTTGATCGCGGGCTTCGTGGTCAAGCGCGATCCGCTGCGCGCTTCATGCCTGTTGTCGGGGTTGATGATGGGTTCGATCGTGCTGTTCGGCTTTGTCGTCGACAACAGCTTCACCTACGTGCTGGCCGCAATGACGCTTGGCGTAGGCTATGGACTGACGTACTCGGTGATCAACGGCCTGGCCGCCAACGAAGCACCCGGCGGAGTCACCGCGCAAGCGTTGCTGCTGTTCAGTCTGTCGTACTTTATCGGCGTGTTCGGCTTCCCGTTGCTGGCGGGCAAGATCATCGTCGAACAAGGCATGGGAACACTTTTGCTGACAATTCTGGCGGTGGCGTTGTTGAACTGGTTGATCACCGTAGGCCGCCTGCTCTGGCGCCGGTTCAACCTCAAGACGCCACAGCCGGCCTGAACCGTTCGTCGTTCATCAGGCACCAATCCAAAGGGAGGGTGGACCAACATCAGGTAAGGACTCTTAATGAAATGGAGACGACACCATGCTCATGTCCCGACTGACCGCCCTCACCTTCGCTACCCTGTTGTCCTCTGCAGCGTTCGCTGACACTACCGCCTCAGGAACAGGCCCGACCGACCCAGTCACCAAACCTCAATCTCCAGCCATTCAAAGCGCGCCCGGTATCAACACCGATGGCGGCGGCGTCGATCAGAACCTGCCGCCGTCTACCGGCACCGACCCACGCACCAAAGGCAACGACACGGGACGCCAAGGCGTACCAGACGGCGCCACTCCGGACAATACCGGCACTCGCTCCAAAACCACCACTGGTGGTTCGGGCTCCGAAGGCGGCGCCAATCAGTAAATCGCCACGCCAGTAATCCATTGCCATGAAAGAGGTAACCATGAACGTCGATGAAAACCTTGAGAAAGAAGTCCTGACCCGTTTGCTGCACGCTCATCCGAGCGGGCTGGGTAAAGAGGTCCTGGACAATTACCGGGGAGAGAAAGTCGTGGCCAGCACCCTGGCCACACTGCAGGAGCGCGGGTTGATCCAGCAGGGTCACGTGGTGTGCAACGAGGCTGGCGAGCACTCGTTGAACCTGCCGATCAAGCTCAGTGCCGCCGGGGTCGAGGCGGCGCGCAAGCTGGATGTCTGACGCGAAAAATCCGGTCGCCGCCACGAGCGGCGGCGACTTTCGATGCATACACCAGGAGAATTGCCATGCCTCGTGGAAGCAAAGACAAGTACACCGCCGAGCAAAAACGCAAGGCTGAACACATCGAGGAAAGTTACGAGCACAAAGGAGTGTCGAAAGATGAAGCCGAGGCTCGGGCTTGGGCCACGGTCAACAAACAGTCAGGTGGCGGGGAGCGCAGCGGATCGGGTCGTAAGAAGCCGGCGCGGGCGAAGTCCGAAGATCGCAAGGAGTCCTCGAGAGGCGCTGTGGCCAGCCGTGAGGGGCACCCGCGAAGCAGCAAGGCCTCCCGAGAAACCCAGACCGTAGCGAGCTTGAAGAAAGAAGCCTCGGCGAAGAAGATTCCGGGGCGCTCCACGATGCGCAAGCAGGAGTTGATCGAGGCGTTGCGCAAGGCCGGCTGAGTCTTGAGTGTTGCAATGAGGCTGATGGCCTCTTCGCGGGCAAGCCCGCTCCCACAGATTGGATACGCCCCTGTAGGAGCGAGCTTGCTCGCGATGGGGCCGGTACAGGCACCGGAATTTTGTGTTGAAGCCTATGGCCTCTTTGCGAGCAAGCTCGCTCCTACAGGGGCACGCATTCAGCAGAAGGAATAAAATCTCCCGTGGGAGCGGGCTTGCTCGCGATGGGGCCTGCTCAGGCTCTATAAGGACTGGCGAATAAACGCATCCACCTCAGCAGCCCCAGGCGCCGTCGCCGGCCCCCAGCGCGTCACCGCCAAAGCCGCCGCTGCATTCGCCCGCCGCGCCGCCGCGAGCACCGGCAGGCCTTGCGCCAACCCGGCGAGGAACACCCCGGCATGGGCATCACCGGCACCGTTGCTGTCCACCGCTTCGACTTTGAAACCCGGTACATGACTGCGGATGCCACCCTGATTGATCCAGCAGCCCCGAGGCCCGTCACGCACCACCATCATCACCTTGGGCGAAAGCAATCCAGCCAACTGACCGAGTGCTGCGTCGAGGTTCGATTCCCCGGTGATCTTCAGCGCCTCAACGCTGTTGCTGGTCCACACATCAATGCGCGGCATCAAGGCCCGCAACAACGGCGCATCCGGTGAGTCCACCAGTGGCCCCGGATCAAACACTACGCTGATTGCCGCAGGCAGCCCCAGCACCCAATCCACCAGGGCCTGGGCCTTGCCGACCTGCGACAGGCTATAGCCACTGACGTAGACAAAGTCCCCCGCCTCGACCGGCACGCCGGCCAGTTCCTCGGCGGACACCTCACCTTCTGCACCGATGTAGGAAATGAAGCTGCGCTCGGCTGACGCCTCGGTAACCGCCACGCACAAACCGGTATCGCGCCCGGCAGGCTGGACGATGCCAAGGTGAATGCCTTCAGCCGCCATCGCCGCCCGGGCCAGGTCGCCGAAACGACCATTGCCATGACGCCCGAGGTAAACCACTGGCAAGCCATTGCGCTGCGCAGCGGCCATCACATTGAAGCCGCCGCCGACCTCAAAATCGGCGGACTGGGCCAACACATCGCCACCCGGTGGTGGCAGCTTGTCTACCGCCATGACCAGGTCGATGATGACCTGGCCGGTGTGTAACAACTTAGGCATGAGCATTCTCAATCACGGCAGCACGACGATCCCTGGCCCCGCCGAGTACAGCGTAAATCCCACCGGCGACCAGGAACGTCACGATCCAGCCCAAGCCGTTATGACCGAGCCAGGAGTCGGAGAGGAAACCGCGAAACCAAACGGTCTGTTCGGTGGTGCCAATCGTGGTGAAGCTGAAACCCAGCACGATCGCCACGGCCCAGGCACCGAACGCCCGCCATTCGACGCCGCCGCGATACCAGTAGGCGCTGCTCGGGGTGACATCCAGCAAGTCGGCAGGGCTGTAGTAGTGACGGTGAATCAGGTCGACTACAAAGATCCCGACCCAGGCCGTGATCGGCACCGCCAGCAGGGAAATGAACGTGATGAACGGGCCGTAGAAGCTGTCAGCGATCAGCATGAAGTAGATGGAGCCGGCGAAGATCGCCACGATGTCGACCACCACCGCGTACACACGCTTGACCTTCAGGCCCAGGGTCAACGTAGTCAGGCCAGCGGAGTACACCGACAGGTTGTTGGACAGCAGCAGACCGCCAAATGCGGTGATCAGGTACGGCACCGCCATCCAGGTCGGCAGCATGTCGCGAATCGCGACGATCGGGTCAGTGGCCGACGCCAGGTCATTGTTGCCCACCGACAGCAGGCCGCCGAGGGTGATCAGCAGCACCAGTGGAATGCCGGCACCAAACGCTGCCGATGCAACCAGGCGCACGGCCTTGACGCTGCGATGCTGGTAGCGCGACATGTCGGCACCGGCATTGGCCCAACCGATACCGGTGCCCGCCGCCATGGTGCCGATGCCGATGATCATTGCGCTCATCGGCGCCGGCGTGGCGTTGAACACGGCACTCCAGTCGATGGTGGCGCAGAGGAAGCCGCCCACCAGAATGTTCAGCGCCCCAAACACATAGGTCGCCCATTTTTGGATCACCAGCAGCGTCGCGTGGCCTAGCCCCGACACCGACAACGTCAGGAGCACGAAAATCGCGATGAAGACCAGCGTCAGCAAAGGTGCGCTTTTCGCTTCCACCGGCGAGCCGAACAGGATCGAACACAACGACAGCAGTACGAAGGCCGCAGTGGTGGTGTTGACGGTTTCCCAACCCAGACGCGACATCAGCGAAACCAGCGTCGGGCCGATGTTGCCGCGCACGCCGAAGATCGCCCGCGACAGCGTCAGGCTCGGTGCTCGGCCACGACGACCGGCAATGGAAATGATCCCCACCACCGCGAAGGAACCGGCGGCCCCGAGAATCGCGACGATGATCGCCTGCCAGATCGCCAACCCGCGAAACGCTACCAACGTGGCCCCCAGCGGCAGGCCGAGGATGGAAATGTTGGCGGCGAACCAGACCCAGAACAGTTGCAGCGGATGCCCGTTGCACTCCGCTTCCGGTACCGGTTCGATCCCCCGGGTCTCCAGTTGCCCGGCGCTTTGCCCGACGTTTGATGAACTCATGTAAAAGGCTCCTGTTGCCATTTTTGTGCTTGTGGGCAATTGCAGAAATCGACAAAACATCCCGGCGGTCCTGGCCGTGTTGTGCGATCCATTGCGGTGAATAATTCGATAAAGCGGTGCGCGCCTGTAGGAGCGAGGTTGCTCGCGATGGTAGCCCAGACACCGCGGGGATTCAGACATCCCGCGTTATCGTTGACGACCATCGCGGGCAAGCCCCCTCCTACAGGGTGTGCGTCAGCGCAGTGCGAGAAGCCCTTGCACCAAAGGCTC
>Ga0308165_1004538_pt1 | contig 13605 bp, 10 predicted proteins | sample PhyWR2_FD_201032 | JGI IMG/M metagenome (GOLD analysis project Ga0308165, IMG submission 201032) | Phyllosphere microbial communities from UC Gill Tract Community Farm, Albany, California, United States - DLSLW.R2 | ecosystem: Host-associated > Plants > Phyllosphere > Unclassified | place: USA...
TTGCCGGTGAAGGGCTCGCTATTCTGTTTTCAACATCTGATCTGGAAGAAGTCATGGCGCTCTCCGATCGCATCGCGGTGCTCAGCAATGGGAAGCTGATTGCCATATTTGACCGCGAAAACGCGACGGAAGCCGACATTGTTGCCGCTTCGGCCAAGGGCCACGGACATGTCAACGACCATGACCAACAAACAAGGGAACTCGCGTCATGACAGCCAAAACCACGGCAGCCTCTGACACAACCTTTTCGAGCGGCTCAGCTTTGCTGACGCTGATGAAACTGCGTACCTTCATCGCGCTTTTCGCGGTATTTATCTTCTTCGCATTCGCAGCACCCAACTTCCTTTCGACAGCCAACCTCATTTTGATGTCGAAGCACGTTGCGCTGAACGCATTCCTTGCGATGGGCATGACCTTCGTCATTATCACCGGCGGCATCGACTTGTCGGTTGGTTCCATCGTGGGTCTTTGCGGCATGGTCGCTGGCGGCTTGCTGATCTACGGCATTGACCTTGGCATCGGCTATACGATGTATTTCAACGTGATCGAAATCTCGCTGATCACACTTGCCGTGGGTGTGGCCGTTGGCTTCGTCAACGGATTGCTCATAACGCGGCTCAATGTTGCACCATTTATCGCAACACTCGGCACACTTTATGTTGCTCGCGGTTTGGCACTGCTATCATCTGACGGTCAGACCTTCCCGAACCTCGTCGGTCGTGAAGACCTCGGCACGCAGGGCTTCGGTTTCTTAGGCGCGGGCAGCATTCTTGGATTGCCTGTATCCATCTGGATCCTCGTGGTTGTCGCACTCGCAGCCGCCTATATCGCACGCTACACGCCACTTGGCCGACAGATTTTTGCTGTTGGCGGCAATGAACGCGCAGCGCGCATGTCGGGTATCCGCGTTGATCGCGTAAAGATGTTCGTTTACATGTTTTCGGGCTTCTGCGCGGCGATTGCTGGCCTTATCATCTCATCCGAACTGATGGCTTCGCATCCGGCAACGGGGAACTCTTTTGAGCTGAACGCCATTGCGGCGGCGGTTCTGGGCGGCACCTCCATGTCGGGCGGACGCGGCACAATCGGCGGCACCATCATCGGTGCTTTCGTGATCGGTATTCTCTCCGACGGTCTGGTTATGATGGGCGTTTCGTCCTTCTGGCAGATGGTCATCAAAGGGCTTGTCATCATCATTGCCGTGGTGGTCGATCAGGCACAGCGCCGCCTTCAGCAGCGCGTAACACTCATGCAAATGGCAAAAGCAGGATAAAAATGGCGGAATTGAATGGCGCTCTCATCGGTTGTGGTTTCTTCGCAATCAATCAGATGCATGCATGGAATGATGTTTCGGGTGCCAAAATTGTGGCGATCTGCGACCGCGATCCCGAGCGGTTAAAGATTGTCGGCGATCAGTTCGGCATCGAACGCCGCTACACAGATGCAAACGCGCTATTCGCCGATGGTGGTATCGACTTCGTCGATATTGCCACCACGGTATCAAGCCATCGTGCTCTGGTGGAACTAGCAGCTTCTCATACAGTGCCTGCAATCTGCCAAAAGCCATTTGCCAAAACGCTTGATGATGCCAAGGCCATGGTTAAGGTCTGTGATGATGCAGGCATTCCGCTGATGGTGCATGAAAATTTCCGCTGGCAGACGCCTATTCAGGCTGTTCGCAAAGCGCTCGACAGTGGCGTCATCGGCACACCATTTTGGGGACGTTTCTCGTTCCGCTCGGGCTTTGATGTATTCTCAGGCCAGCCATATCTGGCGGAAGGCGAACGCTTCATCATTGAAGATTTAGGCATTCATACGCTTGATATTGCGCGCTTTATTCTTGGCGACGTGACAAGCCTCGTGGCACGCACCAAACGCGTTAATCCGAAGATCAAGGGCGAGGATGTTGCGACCATTCTCATGGATCATGAAAATGGCGCGACCTCAATTGTCGACGTTAGCTATGCGACCAAGCTCGAAACCGATCCTTTCCCGGAAACGCTGATTGAACTCGATGGCACGGAAGGTTCAATCCGTCTTTATCAGGGTTATCGCCTTGAAGTGATTACACCCAAAGGCACAACTGTTTCGGACGTTTCGCCAACATTGCTCTCATGGGCATCGCGCCCATGGCACAATATTCAGGAGAGCGTTTTTGCCATTCAGCAGCATTGGGTGGATAGGCTTGTATCGAGTGAAGAAACCTCAACCTCGGGCGCTGACAATCTCAAGACCTTCGCGCTTGTTGAAGCGGCCTATGACAGCGCTGCAAGCGGCAATCGCGTTGATATTACAGCGTTGCTCAAATGAGCAGCGTCGATCCGTTTTTGCTTTATGGCACGCGTGAGGCTGAAACTCCGCCAAAGCACCTCAAAGCGGGGTTACTGTCGGTTGATCTGAGCGACGGCAATCTCCGCACCATTAAATATGATGGCGTCGAAGTTTTGCGCGCCGTCTCCTATCTGGTGCGTGATCGCGATTGGGGAACCTATAATCCTGACATCCACGATCTGAATGTCGAGCAAAGCGACCACGGATTTAGCGTTAGCTATCAGGCACGTTGCGAAGGCCCGGATGCTACAAAACTCGCCATTGATGTAAGCATCAAAGCCGATGTCACCGGAACGCTGACTTTTGACGCTGTGGCCAACACCGCAACCGGTTTTGAAACAAACCGTTGCGGCTTCTGCATTCTGCATCCGATTGTCGGCGTTGCCAGTTCGCCGGTCACGGTCGAACATGTCGATGGCACGCTCAACAAAACCAATCTGCCTGACTTCATTGAGCCGTGGCAGCCGTTTAAGGACATGCGCGCTATCACCCATGAGGCTTTGCCGGGCGTTTTCGCCGAGTGCCGCATGGAAGGCGATACGTTTGAGATGGAAGACCAGCGCAACTGGTCTGATGCATCTTACAAAACCTATGTGCGCCCGCTCGCTTTGCCTTGGCCTTACCCGATCGAAGCATCACAACCTGTGCATCAGCGCATTGTGCTCAACATTCGCGATAGTCGCGCAGTTGCTTCGCAGGCCGCTCAAAGTGCTGAACCCGTACGTATTACGCAGGGTGACGCAAGCGGCGTAATGCCCAATATTGGCATCATCATCACGCCGGAAGAAGCCAAAGCAAGCCTTGCCGCTGTCAGTCTGATGCAAGAGATTGCACCGCAAGATTTGCTATTTCATTATGATCCACTTGCTGGACATCATGGCTCGGTCTTTCACGATTTCGCAGCACTTGCAAAGCATCACAAAGGCCGCATTTCGCTCGAAATTGCATTGCCTTGCGCAAAGTCGCTCATTGATGAGACGAAGGCCATCGCCTCCGACATGAAAGCGGCTGGTTTTACACCGGATGCAATCATGATCTCTCCGGCAATCGACCGGCAATCAACACCACCTGGCAGCGAATGGCCGCCCTGCCCGCCGCTTGAAGATGTCTATGCGGCAGCACGAACAGCCTTCCCGAATGTTGAGCTTGGCGGCGGCATGCTGAGCTATTTCACCGAGCTTAATCGCAAACGCGTTCCGGGCGACCTGATTGATTTCGTCAGCCATTGCACCAATCCCATTGTGCATGCGGCGGATGATTTGAGCGTCATGCAGACACTTGAGGCGCTGCCTTTCATCATGCGTTCGGTGCGTGCGATTTATGGCGATAAGCCTTATCATATCGGGCCATCGACCATTCCGATGCGCCAGAACCCTTATGGCAGCCGCACGATGGAAAATCCGAATGGCAAGCGTATCGCCATGGCCAATCGCGATCCACGCCATAACGGAAAATTCGCGGAGAGCTTCGCTTTTGCCTATGCGATTTCGGTTCTCGATGCTGGTCTCGACAGCCTCACACTTTCAACACTTACCGGCCCGTTCGGGCTTGTTGCCGGTGAAGGTGAGCCGACAGCGGCGGGTCATAAGCGTCCACTGTTTAGCACTGTGAAAGTGCTGGCTGATCTTGCAGGCAAAAGCTGGAAACAATGCCAGTCCTCGCGCTCATCGGACGTTATGGCAATGGCCGTGGAAGACAAAGTTTGGCTGGTTAACATCACCCCGCATGAACAGACTATGACTGTTCAAAACGACGAGATGATTTCCTTGCCACCTTATGAAGTCCGATCAATAAGCATTTAAAAAAAACCGGGCTAAGGCCCGGTTTTTTATTCTGAGTTAGCGACGTTTCGCGGGCTTGTCTCCGAGTACCATACCGTGGCGTTTTGAAAGCTCAGCAATAACAAGCTCCAGCTCCTGTGCCTTGCTCGTAGCATCCCAGCCAAATTCAACGCTGAGAATATCAGCGATTGCGGCCAGATTGGCATTCGACAGCGCGCCATCAATTGCCAGTGTCGTGCGGCGCAAAACAACATCCGACAGATGCACCACGAGCTCATTGCGCGCAATCCACGCAATTTCTGCACGACTTATGCTGTCCGTATCGGGCAGAAGTGTAACGCCAACTTTTGCCTCATCCTGAATCATTGACAAAGCAGTCGTGCCATAACGCTGCAGCAGCGCTTCAACACGTTCAGCTGCAAGTCCGGTTTCCTTAGCGTGCTTAGACACCCATGTAGCGCGTGCACGATCATCCGCCGGGTAATCCTTGCCGCCACCGATGGTCAAAGTGCGGGTTGATTTGAGACGCTCGCGACCAAAACGCTTGAGCACCGTATCAGCGACTTCTTCGGCAAAGCCACGGAATGTCGTCCACTTACCACCGACAAGCGAAATGATTGGGAACTGACGCCCCCCATCTGGCTCGATCACTGGTGCGGAGTGATCGCGGCTGATCAGGCCTGGTTCCGACGCATTCGACGCTGGCAGTGGACGAATACCGCTATAGGTGTAGACAATCTGGCTGCGATCAAATTTCAGCTTCGGCAGCAGCGAACGCAAGCTTTCGATGAAATAATCGATTTCCTTATCTTCGGCAAAAACCTCATCCGGGTTGTTTGCCGGAATATCCGTCGAACCGACCAGCGCAAGACCATGATAATCATAGACAAGGCAGATACGACCATCATCTGCCTCGAAATAGATCATCCGGCCTTTAAGGCTCTTCACCAGCTCGGGATGATCGATCAAAATATGCGAACCCTTGGTGCCGCCAATCATCTTGGTTTCTTTGCCAAGCGCTGCGTTGACGTGATCAATCCAAGGACCAGCCGCATTTATAACGATCTTTGGCTTAACCGTGAAAGCAGCGCCGTCTGGCCCTTCAAAGCTCACGGCGCCGTCGCTGGCGGCGACAATAGAGGTAAAATTCGCTGCAGAACTTTTCGGATTGGCTTTCAGGCCATCGCTAACGAGCTCATAAACCAGACGTTCTGGCTTACTCACCCATGCGTCATAATAAATGCCACCACCCACGATAGATGGGGTCATATATGGCATTTCCTTCAAGGCTTTCTTCTTGAAGAGAAAATTGTGCTTTGGCATGACGCGCTCACGCGCGCCGAAATAATCGTAAAGACCGAGGCCGATCTTGATCAGCACGGCACCACGGCTGCGCGGGGCAGTCGTTGAGCCAAACAAAGTTCGAAGCGCTGCGGGAATACCCTTGGTCCACGAAAACACGGGAATGAACGTTGGCAGCGGGCGAACATTATGCGGAGCGTTTTTCAGCAGGATATTGCGCTCGACCGTTGATTGCGCCACCAGACCAAATTCGCCGGTTTCGAGATATTTAAGGCCACCATGAATTAGGCGTGACGGCGCAGCACTGGTGCCGGAGCCAAAGTCGCCCTTATCGACAATGAAGCAGCTCACGCCCTGTTCACTCAGATCACGATAGAGTCCCGCACCATTGATGCCAGCCCCCAGAATGAGAACATCAACACCGTCAGCCTCAAGTTGGCTGATGCGGTTCTTCATTTGGGCACTGCTTACGAATTCATTCATTTCACTGTCTTCGCTATATTTCAATCAGTTAAGGCATCGATCTTGGACCAGATTGGCCCCATTGCAGATGCTATTTCCTTGAACAGCGCATAACGCTTTTCATAATCTGCACTGCGCTGCGCATCCGGCACATAGGTCCGCCCAATCGCATCAAGATCACGCGGATCGCTGTAAACATCAGCGAACACGCCCGCGCCCTTACCCGCGCAAAGTGCTGCACCCCATGCGGCTGCTTCATCTGTATCAGTGACTGTGACCGGCATGCCCAGCACATTGGCAAACATTTGCGCAAAGGATGGGCTGCGCGAAACGCCGCCCGTCAGGCGCGCTGCGAAAATTTCAAAGCCATCTTTCAAATGATCAACATGGATGCGGTGGTTAAAGGCAATGCCTTCCCAGACCGCACGCAGCATATCACCGCGTTCCTGCCAACCGCGCAGACCGAAGAACGCACCGCTTGCCATTGCACCATAAGGCGAGCCGAAGAGATAAGGATGGAAAAGTGCCGTTGAAGGCTTTGCCAGCGCGGCGTCGATTTCCCGGCGCAGCATGTCATGAATGGAGCGGCCCGTTTCTTCCGCTTCACGACGTTCTGCCGGGCAAAGTTTATCGAGGAACCAGTCGTAATTCGCGGTAGACGCTGGCGAGATGGACATGTTGTTCCACTCACCCGGCGCAATCCCGTTGCGGCAAAACCAGCTCTTATCGACGCGGGGTTCAGACGACAGTGTTTCATTGATCGAATAGGTGCCAGCCACAACCGCAACCGTACCGATCTTAAGACCGCCGACACCGAGTGCCGAAGCGGTCACATCATGCAAACCGCCAACGACCGGCGTTCCCGCGACAAGCCCAGTGCGGTTCGCGCACTCCTGCGAAACGCCACTGATGATTTCGTCGGAGCGCGACATAGGCGGCAGCGCATCCCAAAGTGCTTCAAGACCAAACAGCTTGAGCGCGTCTTTGGAATAATCCTGTGTCTTGTAATCGGTGAACGAGGTCGAAGCCTCAGTGCGGTCGGTGCCAACTTCGCCCGTCAGGCAGAAGCGTAGCCAGTCCTTGCAGGCAATCACATGACCAATGCGATTATAACGGTCCGGCTCATTTTCTTTGACCCAAGCCAGAATTGCGGAAGGAGCCGAGGCGTGCGGCAATTGGCCAGTAACAGCAATCGACTGATCTGCAACGGCACTACTTAACCAGCGTTCAGCTACATCAACAGCACGGCTATCAAGTGACAGGATGCCTTTGCCAAGTGGACGCGCATCTTGGTCGAGCATGTAAATGCCATCGCCATGCGCAGTGGTGGCAATAGCCAGAATGTCAGAAGCAGGACGTCCACTTTTTTCAATGGCCTCTGCAATTGCGTCGGCTGTTGCGTTCCAAAACTCATCCATGTCACGCTCAACATGGCGCGGCTTTGGAAAATATTGAGGAACACGGCGGCGCGCAACGGCAAGCGTTGTGCCATCAACGTCAAAAATAACGGCCTTGGTCACGGTCAGTCCGCTATCGATTCCCAACAAAGACGGCATAGATTGTATTTCCTGATATGTATGCGCTAAATTCGTGAGCCTTGCGGCTATTCTTTCGTTCCGCTTGAGCCCGCAATGACCACATTGATGCCCTGCGCCTGCATCCGCTCAACATGTTCGAGTGATGTTTTGCCATCGACAATCACCACATCGAAATCCTTGAGCGCTCCGAAATTATGCAATGCGCGGCGCTCAAACTTGGTGTGATCGGTCAACAGCACGCGTTTTGCTGAACTCTCAAGCATCGCGCGCTTGGTTTCAACCATTTCCGGCGATTGATGAAACAGCAGATCGTCGGTAATGGCGGCAATGGAGATAAACACCACATCAGCACGCAAACGACGAATTTCATGGATTGTCATGCCGCCAACAAAGGCGTTGCACCAGTTGTAAAGCTGACCACCAAGACCCAGCAGCGTCACATCTTTGATGTCGCGCACTTCATTCATCAGGATCAGCGAATTGGTGATAACCGTCAGCGGGCCCTTATCCGCTAGATATGGCACCATCTGGAGAACGGTTGTGGAGTCGTCGAGAAAAATAGCCTGACCCGGCTCTACGAATTGCATCGCGGCTTCAGCGATCAGCTTCTTTTCTTCGGACTGGCGCGCGACGCGATAAAGGTCGCTTGCCTCAATAAGGCTTGTAGGTGCTGCGGAAACAATGCCGCGCGATTTACGAAACAGACCGCGACTAACCAGTTCATCCACATCGCGATGCGCGGTCATGAGACTGATTGCAAAACGCTCGGTCAGGTCTTCGATCCGAACCGACCCTTCGGACATAATCAGTTCAGCAATTTGCTGGCGGCGAACCAGCTGACGCGCGTGCCTGCTATCATTGGGCACCTGCTCTGTCAGAAGGTTGTCTATGCTTGCTTTCGTGCTTGTAACCATGCCTATCACTCGTCCCCAGCCCGCCAATTTCCTATTGGCCGGTCCCGATTCATAGCCTCGGTACTATAAATATAAACGGGGCGCGGACCAAACCGCGCCCCATCTTGTCAGTTCTTACTGTTCCAGAACGAATGGAGCAGTGTACTTGTCAACATTGTCCTTGGTGATCAGGAAGCAATCGAAAAGCTGCTTTTCCTGGTCAACGCCGGTCTTACCTGTCTTGATGAAGCTGTCGGCCTGCTTAACAGCAGCTTCCGAGAAAATCGCAACTGGCTGAAGGACGGTGTACTGAAGTTCACCGGCCTTGATTGCAGCAACTGCATCTGGCGAACCGTCGAAACCGCCAACCTTAACCTGATCAAGCTTACCAGCCTTCTTCAGAGCAGCGATTGCACCGAGAGCCATTTCGTCGTTACCGGAGATAACACCGATGATGTCTGGGTTTGCCTGAAGCAAAGCCTGCATCTTGTCGTGACCCTGCGTACGGTTCCAGTTCGCAACGTCCTGACCGGCCTTTACGAGGTCTGGGTACTGCGAAAGAACAGTTTCGTAGCCATTCGAACGGGTGGCAGCATTGTTGTCTGACGGCGAACCGAACAGCTCAACATACTTGCCTTCTTCACCAACGCTCTCAACCCACTGCGTTGCACCGAGTGCTGCGCCCTGTGCGTTGTTGGAAACGAGCTGTGCCTTAGCAAGGCCTTCCTGGTTGATTTCAGCGTTTACGAGAAACACTGGAATGCCAGCTGCAACAGCGCGCTTAACTGCACCAACAGAACCGTCAGCATTTGCAGGATCAAGAATGATCGCAACCGACTTGTTGGTGATCGCGGTGTCGATCAGGTTGCTTTCTGTGTTGGTGTCGCCCTTGTGGCCGCCAACAACAGCCGAATAGCCAAGGCCTTCAGCGGTCTTCTTGGCGATTTCGCCTTCAGTGTACCAATATGGGTTCGAAGGATCGTTGACCACGATTGAGATCAGACCTTCAGCCCATGCGGTGCTGGCGATAAGCGGCAATGCTGCTGCAGCAGCAAAAAGAACGCGCATACCCTTCTTAAACATGTCTCACTCCCGTAAAAGATTATCATTGCACAATGCCGGTTTCCCGGCGTTACCATTTCCAAAAGGCGAGGCATTTTGCTTGATCGCCGTTGTGGAATGTTTTCGCTACCCCCGAAGAACCGGCTCCGCCCGGAACGGTGAGCGGAGCCGTAACTTTGTTTAACGTCGGGAATATTGAATGCTGTTGAGCAGAACCGCGAGCACGATAACCGCGCCGGTAAATACGGTCTGCCAGTAGGACGATACGCCGATGATCACGAGGCCATCGGAGAGGAAGCCAATCACGAAAGCGCCCAAAAGCGTTCCAAGAATTGTACCGCGACCACCCGTCAGCGCTGCACCACCGATGACCACAGCGGCGATTGCCGTCAGCTCGTAAGTCGTACCTGCGGTCGGACCAGCAGATGTCAGCTGCGACGACAGAACCAGACCAGCGATTGCGGCACAGATGCCCGAAATCACATAAACCGAAATCTGCACGCGCTTGACCGGAACGCCGGAAAGTTCAGCTGCACGTTCATTACCACCCGAAGCATAGAGCCAGCGGCCAAAAGCTGTGCGGTTAAGCACGACTGCGACGATGATCGCGAGGACAGCCAGAACCAGAACGCCAATCGGCACGCCAAAAAGCGTATTGAAGCCAAGCCACTCAAAGCCGGTATTTCCGAGTTCAGGACGACCGCCGAGATTGTTGTAGGTCAGACCATTGGTCATCAGAAGTGCTACACCACGTGCGCAATATAGCACGCCAAGCGTTGCCACGAAGGCAGGAACACGCAGATAGGCAATCAGAACGCCATTGATACCACCAACAAACGCACCAAGTGCACAGGTGATCAGGACGACAGCCCAAACCGGGAAGTACAGAATGACGCCCAGCTCCGGAATATTGACGCCCTGCATCAAAAAGCCAGCGACAACGCCCGCAAGTCCAAGTGTGGAACCGACCGAAAGATCGATACCGCCATTCAAAATAACCAGCAGCATGCCAATCGCCAGCAGGCCGAAAATGGCCACGTGCGACGACATGATCAGGAAGTTATTGACGGTGAAATAATAAGGCGAAAGGAATGAAAAGGCCGCGATAATCGCGATCAGCGCAAAAAACGCACGACCTTCGAGCAGCAAATGCACGATGCTGGTTTTCCGCTTCGCCCCATTCGGGGCCGCTTTTTCTTTTGTAGTCGTGACTGACATTCTATCAGTGCTCCATAACTATTTTAATGGCCGACCATGGACTCGCCCGAAGCGGCCATGATCTTTTCCTTGGATACATCAGAGCCAAATTCGGCTGAGATGCGTCCACGGTGCATAACAATGATACGATGAGCGATGCTGAGGCACTCGCCGACTTCTGATGTGGTGTAAACGACCGCAAGGCCGTCTTTGGCCTTCTCGGCCAAAAGCTTGAACACTTCAGCCTTCGCGCCAATATCGATACCGCGGCTTGGCTCATCCAGCAGGATAACCTTCGGCTCCGTTGCCAGCATTTTGCCGATAACGACCTTCTGCTGATTGCCGCCGGAAAGCGAACCGATTGCGGCTTCGCCACCATCCGTCTTGATGTGAACGTTCTTGATCGACTGATCGACAATGCTCTTTTCACGCTTCTTCGAGGTGAAAAGGCCTTTCGTCATTTCGCCAATGCTTGCAAGCGACAGGTTACGGCCAACCGTCATCGTTTGCACAAGACCGTCGCGCTGGCGATCTTCCGGTACGAGAACCAGACCCTGATCGATGCGCTGCGCAATCGTGAGGCCCGCTACGTCCTGACCTTTAAGAAGAATGCTGCCCGAACTTGCTTTCAGACGACCGGCAACGGTTTCGAGAAGCTCGGTACGACCAGCACCCATCAAACCGTAGATACAAACGATCTCACCGGCGCGCACATTGAGCGACATATTATCGACAAGCGCAAAATCGCCCGACTTATCCTGAACAGTGAGACCTTCCACGGAAAGTGCGACATCGCCCCATTCGTATCCGGTCGGAGGTGAACCAAGATCGAAGTTTTCACCAACCATGTTGCGAACGATCCATTCAAGATCAATATCCGCGCGCGGGGCATAAGCCGTCATTGCACCATCACGCAACACAACCGCATGATCGGTGATCTGCAAGGCTTCTTCGAGATGGTGCGAGATGTAAACGATGGCAACACCACGCGCCGTCAGATCGCGAATGACCTTGAACAGCACTTCAACTTCTGAAGCACTCAACGCAGACGTTGGCTCATCCATGATCAGAATGCGTGAATTGACCGAAAGCGCACGCGCGATTTCGACAACCTGCTGCTGACCAAGACGCAGTTCTTCAACAGGCGTCAGCGGATCGATATCTTCTTCAAGCTCAGCAAGCAATTCGCGCGTGAGGCGTTCTTCTTCAGCGAAGTTAACGCCGGTTGCACCGCGGATTTCGCGCCCCATGAAAATGTTGTCGCGCACATTCATATTGGTCGCGAGGCTCAGTTCCTGGTGGATAATCGAAATGCCGCGATCACGTGCTTCCGAGGAAGAATTGAACGTGACAGGCTCACCATCAAGAATGATCGTGCCTGATGTCGGCTGAATAACACCCGACAGAACTTTCATCAGCGTCGACTTGCCAGCACCGTTTTCGCCGAAAAGCGTGGTGACCTGACCACGACGAATTTCAAAATTCACGCCCTTGAGGGCATGAATTCGTCCATAGGCCTTGGCAACATCATGCGCGCTGAGAACAACGTCGCCGTGCTTGCCTTCGATTGTCTTCCGGTCAGGGCTCATTTTACTTCGAGCCCCACTGGCGTCACCAGCCAGTTCTTCGGGTTAACAAGCTTGAAAACGCCCGTCACCGTAACCGTCTTACCGACCAGATTATCAACATCAACGCCTTCAAGAACCTGTTTCTTCATCTCATTATTGAGAGCGGAACCAGCGTTCTGGAATTCGATCTGGTTCTTGAACTGACCAAATTCGATTGTGCCAGTCGCGTCACGCAAATCGGTGCCGTTTACAGCAGGGCCCGTCTGAACGCGGATAGCCATGCCTTCAGGGAAACCATCAACCTTGATGACATTGTAGTTGGACTTGCGCTCTTCGACAGTCCCTGTGAACTTGACCGGAATAACCGGGTTCACACTGCCAACGCCGTATTTCTTACCGGCTGCGTCTTTGTCGGCTGCAAGCGCTGTACCAACTTCAACAGCATCCGCTGCACGTTCTTCAACGCTGGCCTTAACCTTTGGAAACTCTGCCGCGCCATAGGCGTCAGGTGAGAAAACCTGCTGACGCACATCGGCATCAGAACCGATTTTCACGACCTTCGTGTCAAATCCAATTGCACCGATAACCACCACCGCAGCGATCACGCTCCAGAGGACGGCGCGACTTGATTTGGCGGGCTTTGGTGTAACTTGATTAGCTTGTGTACTCATTATCAAACGCCTTCAGCAAATTCTGCCGGATTGTCGTTATAGAAACGGATGATGCGGTTAGGCCTATACAGCCTCATGATTGCGCGGATTATGCGTAACCTTAGCGACCGCGAAATATCGGGCAGCCAAAGGGGCAAAACAAACAGGAGCAGAAATCTGAAACATAAATCCTCCGCATGTTGCCGGCACCGCCCCTCCGCGTAGCCTGGAAACAAAGATGCCGCCGTCATGATCTATGATAGCAGCATGTTATCAACTCCAATAATCATGTTATAAAGACATATAACTGTCAATCAGGACTTTTTGAAACGCGTTCCATTTTGCACATTTGAACGCCAAAAATACACGCAACTCCGGCGAATTTCACCACAAAAGCTGAAATGCCTGCCCCAGCGCTCCGAAAATAAGCAGGCGCACGCCTCGGAGAGCGGATCAAATTTTTTACTAATAAAAACAATAGTTTAATAAATTTAAACGGCCTTGAATCATCGAAATAATACTTCTTTGTATCCAAATAAACCTCGATTAAATGCGGTGAAATTAACCGCCATCACCTTTTGGTGAAAAAAAATGCTTGTGCACAAAAATTTTACAGACAGTCATGTATCGTTATGTTATCTCAACTAGACGCAAAAGCCTATTTTGATTAAAACAATGGGCAGCGAGCGACAAACTTCGTCGCGGGAGGAAATCCAAATGTCCGTCAAGGACCACATTGGGAAAGCGTAATTCAGTCATGCGTGGTCAAGGTGATATAATCATCGGCATCGACGCGGGCACGTCCGTCGTCAAGGCTGTGG
>Ga0308165_1004539_pt1 | contig 13600 bp, 12 predicted proteins | sample PhyWR2_FD_201032 | JGI IMG/M metagenome (GOLD analysis project Ga0308165, IMG submission 201032) | Phyllosphere microbial communities from UC Gill Tract Community Farm, Albany, California, United States - DLSLW.R2 | ecosystem: Host-associated > Plants > Phyllosphere > Unclassified | place: USA...
GAGGGCAGTTTTTGCAGTGAAGCCGCCACAGGTTTCGGGCGTGCGTGCAGCTTCATGCTGGGGTTTGCGCGGGCAGATGATGCTTTCCCGCATGGTTTGGCAGGCGATGCTTTGCATGAGGTTTTTGCAGAAAATCCGGGTGCGCATATGGCAGCAACCGGCTTTGCACTGGCGCTTGCATTACGGGCATCGCCTGCAAAAAAGCCGATTATCTGGATTGAGGAGGAAAGCACCTCAAATGAATATGGCGGGCTTTATCCGCCGGGACTTCATGCCTTTGGTATTGATCCGGCGCGGTTGCTGATCGTGCGCTGCCCCACCGCGCAAGATGTACTCAAAGCATCCAATGATGCGCTTGAGGCGGGAAGCGGTGGCAAGGCTTCGCATCTCATTTCCGGCGTGGTTGCTTCGATAACTGGCCAGCCGAAATGTCTAGATTTGACTGCTTCGCGGCGTCTGCTGCTGGCAACGGAGACCGCGCAACTACCAGTTTTCCTGCTCAGGAGCCACCGAACGGGCGTTCAAAGCGCAGCCGTCAGCCGCTGGCGAGTAGCCCCCGCGCCATCGCGCTCCAGCGGAGCGAATGCACCCGGGAAGCCTGCCTTTTCTGCCGTACTTGAACGCAATCGGCACGGCACATGCGGGCAATGGATCATGGAATGGAACAATGAAAGCCTTGAATTTGGAGCAGCAGAACGGGACAACAGAACGCGTGTTCCTCGCCCTGTGGTTTCCGTTTCTGCCGACCGACCGGCTTCGCCGCTCCGCTCCGCATGAAGGCAAACAACAACTGCCACTTGTTGTCACCGAGCGCACGGCCAATGCACTGCGACTGACGGCAGTGGATATTGAGGCCGCAAAGCTGGGCCTTTTTCCCGGCATGGCGCTGACCGATGCGCGTGCGCGGGTAGAAAAGCTGGACGTGGCAACCGCAGCACCTCAGCGCGACGCAGCGCTGCTCAGACGGCTTGCGCATTGGTGCGAGCGCTATACGCCGCTTGTCGCTCTCGATCAGCCCTATGGGCTGATGCTCGACATCACCGGATGCGCTCATCTTTTTGGCGGGCTTGCTGCTCTGCGAGAGGACGCAATCATGCGGATTGAACGGGCTGGTCTTAACATACAGGCGGCGATATCCGATGGCAGCTTTGCCGCACGGCTTCTGGCGCGAGGCACGAAAGGTGGCGTTTTCAGCAAGGCCGGGGCCGACCATTTTTTGCCGCGCCTACCAATCAGTTCTCTTGAACTGAACGAAGCTGCTGAGACGGGCCTTAAACGTGCTGGACTGAAGCATATTGGCGATGTGATGGCGCTTCCGCGTGCAACGCTGACCGCTCGTTTCGGAACTGACCTTGCCACGAAGCTTGAGCGGCTGGCGCGGCAGGAACGGGCACCGATTTCACCCTTGCGCATCGTGCCGCTCAGCATAGCTGAACGCCGTCTTTCAGAGCCGGTCACGGTGATGGCGCTTGTTGAGCAAATTTTGCAGGAACTGGCGCAGGAATTATTCGCCCTGCTTGAGACCGAAGGCAAAGGCGCGCTGTTGGTCGAAGCTTCGTTTTTCCGTGTCGATGGCGAGGTGCGCCATATCCGCATTGAAACCGGCCAGCCTTTGCGCGAAGACCGGGTTTTTCTGAGACTGGCGCGTGAACGGCTCAATGCGCTGACCGATCCGCTCGATGCTGGTTTTGGCTTCGATATGATCCGTCTTGCAGCCCTGCGTTCTGCTGCGATTTCCCAGCGTCAGACGGGTCTGGACCAGAACGAAGAGGATCAGGCCGGTTTCAGCCAGTTGATTGACCGGCTTGCCGCTCGGCTTGGCGCAAACCGCGTACTGATTCCGTTTGCGCGCAATACCCATATGCCAGAGCGGGCTTTCGGTCTTCGTTCTGCCATGCAGACAGGCCGCAAGAATGATACCGATTATAAAAGCAATGGGACGCTTCTCGGCGATCCGCCCGCGCGACCGATAAAACTGTTTCATCCGCCACAGCCAATCGAATCGATTGCTGAAGTGCCTGACAGTCCGCCATCGTTTTTCCTCTGGCGGCGTGTGCGCCATCACGTGCGCCTTGCCGAAGGGCCGGAGCGGATCGAGCCGGAATGGTGGCTCTCTATCGGCCATGATGTGCCGCAGCTGCGCGACTATTACCGGGTAGAGGATGATAACGGCCAGCGTTTCTGGATTTTCCGCGAGGGACTTTATGACGGCTCCAATCATCCACGCTGGTTTTTACACGGACTGTTTGCGTGATGGACCGCTATTTTGAAATGGCCGTGGCCAGCAATTTTTCCTTCTTGAGTGGCGCATCGCACCCGCATGAGCTTGTCTTGCAAGCACATGCCTTGGGGCTTTCCGGCATTGGCATTGCTGATCGCAACACACTGGCGGGTGTGGTGCGTGCGCATGCGGCATGGAAAGACTTTCGCGATAAAAGTAAATTTCGTCTTTTCATCGGCTGCCGCCTTTCCTTCATTGATGGCACGCCGGATATGGTCGTCTATCCACGTGATCGCGCTGCCTATGGGCAATTGTGCCGCCTGCTGACAGAGGGCAAGGGCCGCGCTGTCACCAAGGGCGAATGCCATCTTGAATGGGGAGACGTACTGTTTCGTGCACGGCAATTTCAGATTGCCGTCTTTACTCCCGACGAAGACAAACCTGATTTTGACTCACGCCTGACGGAGATTGCACAGGCCGCCCCCGGCTCTGTTTGGCTGGCGCTGACCATGCCGCATCAGGGCCATGACGGACGCCGAGCGGAACGCATCGCGCGGTTTGCTGCGGAAGCGAATGTGCCGCTGCTTGCCACCAATGATGTGCTTTATCATCATACCGACCGGCGCGCTTTGCAGGACGTGCTGACAGCAACGCGCAATTACACAACAGTTTTTGCCGCCGGGCGAATGCTTGAAAAGAACGCCGAGCGGCATCTCAAACCGCCGCATGAAATGATGCGATTATTCCGCAATTATCCCAGCGCGATTGAAGCGACTGCCGATTTTGTGGCGCCTATCACTTTCCAGCTTGATGAGCTGAAATATGACTACCCCGACGAGCCAGTGCCACCCGGCAAGACACCACAACAGCATTTGCATGACCTCGCATGGGAGGGCGCTGCCCGGCACTATGGTGCAGACACGATCCCGCTAAAGGTTCAAAAGCTGATCAACAAGGAACTGGCGCTGATAGAACAGCTGCAATATGCGGCCTATTTTCTCACTGTTCATGACATTGTGAGCTATGCTCGCGAGCAAAGAATACTGTGTCAGGGACGCGGTTCAGCCGCCAATTCCGTTATCTGTTTCTGCCTTGGCATAACGGGTGTCGATCCGACAGAAGTCGATCTTCTGTTTGAGCGTTTCCTTTCGGTCGAGCGCAAAGAACCACCAGACATCGACGTCGATTTCGAGCATGAGAGACGCGAAGAGGTGATGCAATATGTCTATGATCGCTACACGAGAGACCGCGCGGCAATTGTCGCAACCGTCATCAGCTATCGTTCCCGCAGTGCTATCCGCGATGTCGGCAAGGCGCTTGGGCTGACGGAGGATGTGACTGCAGCACTTGCCAACACCGTCTGGGGCATATCAGGCGGCGGTATCGACAAAGAGCATATCAGACAAGCGGGGCTTGATCCTGATAATCCAATCATCCGGCGTGCGGTAGAACTGGCGCTGGAGCTGATCGGCTTTCCAAGGCATCTATCGCAACATGTCGGTGGCTTTGTGCTGACCCGTGATCGTCTGGATGAGACAGTACCAATTGGTCCGGCGGCGATGGCGGAGCGCTCTTTCATCGAATGGGACAAGGACGACATTGACGAAGTGGGCCTTATGAAAGTGGACGTGCTGTCGCTTGGCATGCTCACCTGTATCCGCAAGGCGTTCGATCTTATCCATGCGCACAAGCCACAGCTCTATGAAGGTAAAAAGCTGACGCTGGCAACCATAGAGCGTAGAGACGAGGCCGTTTATGACATGCTTTGCAAAGGCGATTCTGTCGGCGTTTTTCAGGTCGAAAGCCGTGCGCAGATGAACATGCTGCCGCGCCTGCAACCTCGCAAATATTATGATCTTGTCATTCAGGTGGCCATCGTCCGCCCCGGTCCTATTCAGGGCGATATGGTGCATCCTTATCTGAGAAATAGAAAAAATCCGGAGAATGTAATCTATCCCGCTCCCTCACCTGAGCATGGTGAGCCGGATGAGTTGAAAAACATTCTGGAAAAGACCAAAGGCGTGCCACTGTTTCAGGAACAGGCCATGCGCATTGCCATTGAAGCTGCAAAATTTACGCCTGATGAAGCCAATCTGCTGCGCCGTGCCATGGCGACCTTCCGCAAAATGGGCACCATCCACACTATGGAAACCAAAATGATCGATGGCATGGTCAACCGGGGCTATGACCGGACTTTTGCGGAGAACTGCTTCAACCAGATCAGGGGTTTTGGTGAATATGGTTTTCCGGAAAGCCATGCGGCGAGCTTTGCACATCTCGTTTATATTTCCGCATGGATCAAATGCCATCACCCGGAAGTGTTTGCAGCGGCTCTGCTCAATTCGCAGCCGATGGGGTTTTATGCGCCAGCGCAGATCGTGCGCGATGCACATGAACATGGTGTGCAAGTGCTGCCAATCGATGTGAACTTCAGCCATTGGGACAACACTCTGGAAAACAGATCCAATATGCAACCAGCGCTTCGGCTTGGTTTTCGTCAAATTGACGGGCTTTCAGAGCGCAATGCCGACCTTCTTACTGCTGGTCAGCATGAACCCTATCGCAGCGTTGAGGATATGCATCGCCGCCTGCGGCTCGACCGGCGTGCCTTCACACTTCTTGCCGATGCCGATGCTTTTGGCTCGCTGAACATCGATCGGCGTGCCGCTTTATGGGCTGTGCGCCGCCTGCCTAATGATGAAACGCTACCGCTGTTCATGGCTGCTGAGACCAGCGAACTTGCAGAAGAACCGCGCACGATGCTGCCCGAAATGGCAGCTTCTGAACATGTCATTGCTGACTATGAGACGACACGGCTCTCGCTCAAAGGTCATCCAGTGGAATATCTGCGTGAAAGGCTCGCGGCTGAAGGCGTTTCCACCTGCAAAGCCGTGCAGCAAGCAACACAAAGCCGTCGCATAAAAGTGGCGGGTGTTGTCACGGTTCGTCAGCGCCCCGGTAGTGCCAAAGGCGTGGTGTTTCTAACCATCGAAGATGAAACGGGCATTGCCAATATCGTCGTTTGGCCAAAGATCATGAAGACCTTCCGCCGCGAAGTGATGGGGGCGCGGCTTATTCTTATTGATGGGCAGGTTCAGCGCAGCCCGGAAGGCGTCGTGCATCTGGTTGCATCAAAGCTGGAAGATCGTTCAGCCGCACTCATTGAAATGAGCGGGCGCGAGGCAAACCGCCTTATTGCACCATCGCAGACCACAGCGCGTCATCCGCGCAATGTGAAGATAATGCCGAACTCACGCGACTTTCATTAGGATTAGACATCTAGCGGCCTGCAAATGGCGTTTTTTCTCCGCTTCCGGTGCTCATGTACTTTAAAGTACACTCCGCTCCGGTTCTCGCAAAACACCATTTTCGGCACGCCATAAGCCCAACCTAGCATCGCAAATATCGTCAACTTCACGTCCCGACGACAAACACAGCGCAATAATGAAGCGCTGCGCCAACCACGACAAAGCCGTGCCAGATTGCATTCTGAAACCGCAACCGCTCCCAGACATGGAAAATTACGCCGAGCGAATAGACCATACCACCAGCGGCAATCAGCCAGAACACAGCTGGCGGCAGCGATTGCACCATGGTGTCATAGACCATCACGCCACTCCAGCCGAGCGCCAGATACAGCAGGATAGACAGCCGGTCGAAACGACCCGGCATGAAGAGTTTCAGCATAATGCCGACAAAAGCCACGCTCCAGACAAAGAGAAGCAGCGGCAAAGCCCGATCACCCATATGGACTGCAAAAGGCGTGTAGGTTCCGGCAATCAGCAGGTAAATCGCTGAGTGGTCGAAGCGACGGAGGAACCATTTGGTCGGTGAAACTGGCCAGATATTATAGACAGCAGAAATTCCAAGCGCGGCCAGCAGGCTTGCAAGATAGACACCCGAAGCGATTGACGTTGTCACCGTCATATTGGGTAGAAAATAGAAAATCATGGCAATCGCGCCGCCAAGGGCCAGCGAAACACCCAATATATGGATGACGCCATCTGCCCAAAGTTCGGCACGATCATATTTCCATTTAATAGGATATGGGAGTTTTATATCCATCACGCTTTTCAATGTTCACAAACGAAGCTTGTGATGACATCGGATTGCAGCGTCAAGATGACAGAATGTCGTTTGACTTCTTACTGTGCAGCAGGTGCGAAAGACGCCTGAATGGGTGCGACGCCCGGCAATGGAACAGCGTCACCTTGCGGAAGAACTGCTGGCTCAACTGAAGTTGCGGCTGCTTCAACAGTCGGACCATTGCGCTTCAGACTTCCATCGAGGCCCGTTTCCTGCAACAGACCCTTACGCTTTGCATCGTAATAATAGCCACGCGCATAAAAACGGACTGCCTGACTTTCATCACCGCCTGCGACCTTATAGGCACCCGACAAATAACGAACGGCATATTTCAGGTTCGTCTCGGCATCGAGCAGACCCTTGGGGTTGCCCTTATAACCCATGCCGCGCGCGGTCGGATGGCTGATCTGCATCAGACCCCAGTAAGGGCCGTTGCGCGCGCCGGGATTAAATCGGCTTTCACGATGCACCACGCGGCGCACCAGACGCTCCGGCACATCATAGGCAACTGAATATTTGGTGATCAGATCGTCGAGACCTTCCGGTGCATGGTCCGGCGTTTCAAATGCCATATTGGTGGCAAGAGAAGCGGGCGAAGCTGCAGCCTGTGCGCCAGCAAAGGCAAGAATCGGCTCAGATTGTCCGCGCACACCCGGAATTGGCACAACCGATGGAAGCACAGGATTTTCAAGCGATGCAACAGCTTCCGTGCCCGGAGCGGCTTTTGCATCCGCAACAGCCGTAGTAGTAGTACCTGCGGCTGGCGTTATAGCGTCGCCGGCTGCGGTTGTTGCAGCAACGGTCGTGGCCGTCGCAGAATTTTCAGTTGGTGTGATCAGTGCAGTTTTTGCAGGCTTACCATCGCTCGTCGTGTTGCAGGCACTCAACGCAAAAGCGCAACCAAACAGCAGCGCGCCTTTAAAGAGCGGAAGAACGAGTGGCTTTGAAAAAGACTGAAATCGCATGATAACCCGATCCTATGAATCGAAATCTTGTTCGATGCGTTTTTCGAGTTCAACCAGATCGTCTGGCAGAGGCATACCCGTTGCTTTAAGCGTATTGAGCTTTTCGCGAACGATTTCACGAACTTCGTGAACGTCCTGCGGCTGGTTTACCATCTGCTCAAACAGCAGAGCGATCTCTGCCTTGATGTCCTCGAATGCCATAAGATCCTCTTGGCTTAACAGGCGCAAATGCGGCCCGGTTCAGTCAATATTCTTTCAAACGATGACAGTGATGTACCACGCTAAATGAGCAAAGCGGAAGCCCTGAAAGTCATACAGGCGTCAAAATGAATATTTCAACGCGTAACAGAGCCGTTTTACCGATCATAAAATCCGGGGCAACATTGTGTCTATCGCATTGAATTCATGCGCAAAAATCCCAAGATCCTCGAAGTCAATACTGCCATCGGGATTGAACAGATAAATGCTCATCCAGATCAGTGCTACAGTCAGCACAATCGCCAGAATCGTCAAAAGCAGAAGGCGGCGACCGAGAGCAGCCTTATGGCGCGCTCCCTCGGGTGGAATCTTATTCATCATCAATCGTCATTCGTGGCGTTCAACTCTTCAGGCGGTGTACCATGTTCTGGCTCAGCTGCAAGATAGCCTTGATGCACAAGTGCTTTTCGCAGAATCAGAATAATTGCCTCGGTCTGATTGATGCCCGGATGCGTCTCGTTGATGAAGCGCTCAAGGGCATCATGAACGTCAGTCGGAAGATATGTGCTCATTGTTCCTCCAGAGTTTAAGCGTCTTTCAAATAAATCAGACGACCTTGACGGAAATGGAGCCGACACCGTCCACATTACCCTCCAGCACATCACCACGCTGAACCGCGCCAACACCGGCTGGTGTGCCAGTGTAGATAAGATCACCGGGTTGCAGCGCAAACAGCGACGAAAGATAAGAAATCGTCTCAGCAACCTTCCAGATCATCTGATTAAGATTACCCGACTGGCGGGTCTCACCATTGATTTTGAGCGAAATCTCAGCCGATTCGGGATGGCCTGTTTGCGATACCGGCACGATGGCCGAGCACGGTGCAGAATGCTCAAATGCCTTTGCCACTTCCCATGGACGACCAGCTTTTTTGGCTACGGCCTGCAAATCGCGCCGTGTCATGTCGATACCAACCGCATAACCAAAGACATGGTCGAGCGCCGTTTCGACCGCAATATCTTTGCCGCCAGTTTTCAATGCGACAACCAGCTCTATCTCGTGGTGCACGTCTTCGGTCTTTGGCGGATAAGGAAAATCACCACCATTAATAACCAGATTATCCGGGTTTTTCTGGAAGAAGAAAGGCGGGTTGCGGGTTGGATCACCACCCATTTCAATCGCATGATCAGCATAGTTTTGACCAACGCAGTAAATGCGGTGCACAGGAAAACGCGCTTCTGTTCCCTTAACCGGCACGTGAGGCTGCGGCGAAGGCTGAAAAACATAATTTGTCATAAAAAGCTGATCCCGTGAGATATGTATGAGTTTTTTATCATGCAGGCAGGAATCACCCGCTGCAAGCCTTACCCGAGCAATTTTCCGTCATGAATTATGCCGTTTTGACAACGTAATTCGCATCGCGTGAAGATGAGACTACAAGTTTTGCATTCGGAATATCGTTGGAAAGTGCGCGTTCGCGTGCGGCATCCGGCGTATGCCCATGGTCAAGCCAGCGCTGAATAAGTCGGCGTTCAAGCTCAGTCAAAGGCACATCGAGAAAGATCGTCATATCGAAGAATGGTGCAAGCCTTGTCCATGGTTGCTGATTAAGCAGCAAATAATTGCCCTCAACCAGCAAAATCCGATGATCGGCATGCACGACAGATGCACCGGCACGTGCAAGATCAAGTGTGCGGTCGAAAACCGGAATAACCACATCTTCCGATGTATTCTTCAAACGCTCAAGAAGTGTGGCAACGCCTGCACAATCAAAGGTCGGCGGAGAGCCTTTGCGACTGCGTAATCCGCGCTCATCAAGAATCGCATTATCGAGATGAAAGCCATCCATTGGCACAATGGCGGCTGGCCCCACCTCACCCTGATTGATTGCATCACGAAGATATTCCGAGATGGTGGATTTGCCGGCACCAGGTGGTCCCGCAATTGCAACGATCAATCGACCATCCATTTGGGAAAGCTTTGCGAGAATTTCGGCGGGCAGGCTTTCCGCTTGGAAAGGCTTCATATGGCGTCATCCGGAATGAAAAACTGAACACTTTATTCAGAACAGCACACAGTTTGTTATTTTCAAACAATAAGTTTGATCTATCTTGTCTTGCAATGAGCGCAAAGACTGATCACTGCTACACCAAATCATTGAATCGAACGGGAAAAATATGACCGTCAAGACAGTTGCCACCACGCCCTTTCAGGATCAGCAGCCCGGCACATCAGGCTTGCGCAAGAAAGTGCCGGTTTTCCAGCAGCCCAATTATGCCGAAAACTTCATCCAGTCGGTTTTCGATGTGCTGGATGGTTTTGCGGGCAAGACCCTTGTGGTGGGCGGCGATGGACGCTTTTATAATCGCGAAGTCATCCAGAAGGTCATCAAGATCGCAGCCGCCAATGGCTTTGGCCGCATCATGGTTGGTCAGGGTGGCATTCTGTCCACGCCTGCCGCTTCCAACATGATCCGCAAATACAAGGCTTTTGGTGGTCTTATTCTGTCTGCAAGCCACAATCCTGGTGGTCCGACCGAAGATTTTGGCATCAAGTATAATATCGGGAATGGTGGCCCGGCACCTGAAAAGATTACCGAGGCAATCTATGCGCGCTCGAAGGTGATTGATCAGTACAAGATCATTGAGGCGGCGGATGTGGACCTCAACACGCTCGGAACCGCCAAGATTGACGACACTGAAATCGTGATCTTCGATCCGGTCACAGATTATGCTGAACTGATGGAAAGCCTGTTTGATTTTGACGCGATCCGCGCCATGATCAGCCAAGGCTTTGCGCTGAAATTCGATGCCATGCATGCCGTTACCGGGCCTTATGCCAAAGAAATCTTTGAACGCCGTCTCGGTGCGCCCGAAGGCAGCGTGATGAACTTCGTGCCGCTGCCAGATTTTGGCGGGCATCATCCCGACCCGAACCTCGTTTATGCCAAAGAACTCTACGATCTTCTGATGTCAGATAATGCGCCGGATTTTGGCGCAGCATCAGACGGCGATGGTGACCGCAATCTCATCATCGGACGCGGTATTTTCGTGACGCCATCCGATTCGCTCGCGATGCTCGCCGCCAATGCGCATCTGGCACCCGGCTATAAGGATGGCATTAAGGGGATCGCCCGCTCCATGCCAACCAGTGCCGCAGCCGACCGCGTTGCAGAAAAGCTCGGCATCGGCATCTATGAAACGCCGACTGGCTGGAAGTTCTTCGGCAATCTGCTCGATCATGGCAAGGTTACGATCTGCGGCGAAGAAAGCTCCGGCACCGGCTCCGACCATGTGCGTGAAAAAGATGGTCTTTGGGCTGTTCTGCTCTGGCTCAACATTCTCGCCGTCCGCAAGGAAAGCGTGAAGGACATTGTCGAGGAACATTGGGCACGCTTTGGTCGTAACTATTACACCCGCCACGATTATGAAGCGGTTGATTCCGACATTGCAAAGAAGCTCGTTGCTGATTTACGCGGCAAGCTTGCAAGCCTGCCGGGAACCAGCGTGAACGGTTTGAAAATCGAAAAAGCTGATGATTTTGCCTATCATGATCCGATCGATCATTCGGTGAGCGAACATCAGGGCATCCGCATCTATTTTGAAGGCGGTGCACGCGTGGTTCTGCGTCTGTCCGGAACGGGCACATCGGGCGCGACTATCCGCATCTATATCGAGCGTTATGAATCCGATACAGCCAAGCACAATCTCGACACGCAGGAAACGTTGGCTGTGCTGATTGATGCTGCCGAGCAAATTGCTGAGGTCAAAAAGCGCAGCGGACGAACTGAGCCAAGCGTCATCACGTAATAAAAAGGGCCCTTTCGGGCCCTTATTTTTACTTTATCTCTTTTCGCATTATCCTACGCAAAAAGCTCACGCACTTTTGCTGGAAATGCTCTGATTTTTAACGCATGTCTTTGCCCCAAAATCGGTTTCCACTTTTGGGAGACATGCTCTATTCAAACACAATAGCCGGGGCCGGTTTTCCCGCGCCTGCACCTGATTTCATGTTTTCCCAAACCTTGGCAGCGATATCGCGATAGATTTTCGCGTGTTCGCTATCCGGTTCGACTGCGGTAATCGGCGTGCCATTGTCTGAATGCGCGCGCACATCCATATGCAGCGGTACTTCGCCAAGGAACGGCACATTGAGACGCTCAGCTTCCTTGCGCGCGCCACCATGTCCGAAAATATCATAGCGTTTGCCGGTATCGGGCGCGATGAAATAGCTCATGTTTTCGACAATGCCCAAAAGCGGCACATCGACCTTGCGGAACATGTTGAGGCCCTTGCGCGCATCTATCAGCGCCAAATCTTGCGGTGTAGATACAACAACCGCACCCGCAAGCGGAACCTGCTGCGCCATGGTGAGCTGTGCGTCACCCGTACCGGGAGGCATATCGACAACAAGCACATCAAGATTGCCCCATGCCACTTCGCGCAGCATCTGCGTCAGCGCTGAAATTACCATCGGGCCACGCCAGATCATCGGCGTGTCTTCTTCAACCATGAAGCCCATGGACATTACTTTGACGCCATAATTTTCCATCGGCTTCAAGGTGCGTCCTTCGACCGTTTCCGGGCGACCGGAAAGACCAAGCAAGCGCGGCATCGATGGTCCATAAATATCAGCATCGAGAATGCCGACCTTCAAACCGTTGGCCACCATGCCGAGTGCCAGATTGACAGCGGTCGTGGACTTTCCGACCCCCCCCTTGCCCGATGCAACGGCAATAATCGCACCAACGCCCGGAACGCCCGGTTTCGCAGCCGGACGCGGCTGTGGTGCTGCAGCGGTTGCCGCGGGGCGTGGCTGAGGTTTTGGCGGCGGCGGCGCGTCGTCGCTTGTGCGCCCGCCCTTCTTTTCGGCAGTCAGCGTGACCAGCGCGCCAGACACGCCTGGAATTTCCTTAACCGCCTTTTCAGCAGCCAGCCGCATCGGCTCAAGCCCGTTTGCGCGATCCGCAGGAACCGTAATGGAAAAGAAAACCTTGCCGTCGGCAATGAAAATATCCGACACCAGACCTAGCGATACGACATCGCTTTCGAAATCTGGTCCTGTTACGGCCTTAAGCCGATCCAGAACCTGTTCACGCGTTACGCCTGACATTATTCCAACCTCGTCTGCGGCAAGCCCTTGTCTACGACACGCATTGCGCTTGCCCGCTTTGCATGTCTTGAGATAAGCCAGTTTTAGCCAAAAGGCCAATAGAACCAAGCAAAGAGTTTTCGAGAGACAGGTGACATAATGGCCAAAGCCATCCACACGATGATACGCGTTCTTGATGAGGAGCGTTCCGTTTCCTTCTACGATCAGGCTTTTGGTTTGAAAATTGCTGAACGCATCGATTTCGAAAGCTTTACGCTGATCTATCTGCGCAATGACGAAGCGGACTTCGAAGTTGAGTTGACCGTGAACAAAGGTCGCACCGAGCCTTATAATCTGGGCGATGGCTACGGTCATGTGGCTTTCGTGGTTGATGATCTGGGCGCCGAGCATGCCCGCTTCAATGAGTTCGGCTTTAAGGTCGGCAAGCTGGTAGACTTCAAAAATGGTGACGCGCTGGTCGCGCGCTTCTTCTTTGTCGAAGATCCAGATGGCTACAAGATCGAAGTCATTCAGCGTGGCGGACGCTATCAGTAAGGCACTTCAGGTGAGCGGTTTATAAAATCGCCGCTCGCCTTCTAACAAACCAGCTTCTATTTGACGCTTGGCAAAGACGGTTGCCTTGGAATAGATAAGGTCAATCCTGAAGGAGCACTAGGATTGAATAGGCGCACAGTCCAGTTACGGGCAACATTGGCAATACGCATTCTAAGCGTATTGGCGTTGATGCTTGTCGCTTTCGGACACAAGCCAGTCGCGCTCGCTTCTCCAGAACAATTTCTGCTCGCACAATATGTGTTGCCTGATGGCAGCTATCCCGTGCTTTGTATCACCGATCATGCAGTCGATATTGACGGTCATGAAGATGATCAGCATTTGCACAACAACACTGTCTGCGATGCCTGCCGCATTTCATCAGCGTTTCTGTGTCCTGCGCCTGCTCCATCGACAGGAGCCACAATCAATATTGCAACGGCTGATATTATCACGCCGTCAGAACCCATTCTGAGGCAGCAGACTT
>Ga0308165_1004543_pt1 | contig 13594 bp, 12 predicted proteins | sample PhyWR2_FD_201032 | JGI IMG/M metagenome (GOLD analysis project Ga0308165, IMG submission 201032) | Phyllosphere microbial communities from UC Gill Tract Community Farm, Albany, California, United States - DLSLW.R2 | ecosystem: Host-associated > Plants > Phyllosphere > Unclassified | place: USA...
CGTCTTGCGACGTTAAGAATCCATGTCACTTTGAGTGCCCACACAGATTGTCTGATAAATTGTTAAAGAGCAGTGCAACGCGGCGTTAAGCTCACCGTTGCGAGGTGGCGTATATTACGCTTTCCTCATTCAGAGTCAAGCAATTATTTTCGCTTTTCTCTGTCGGCGTTCATCTCTGAAGCCTGCTGTCACGGCGGTTTGTAATCCGTTGTTCCGTGTCAGTGGAGGCGCATTATAGGGAGTTCTCCGGCGGTGACAAGCATAAATATGAAAAAGTTTTCCGTTCGCTTACTTTTCGGTCTTTACGTTTATTAAAGCCGCTAATCGCTGGTTAAACGCGCGATTTGATGAGCGAAACTGGCAACCTGGGACCAGTCTGTGTAGACCACTTCTTTACGCGTGTCGGTTTCACCGCCCGTCATCTTCATAATGAGGCGAATCATAAAGCGGTCGTACCAACGATAACGCGGATAACGCAGCGCGCCCGCAAACACCGCGCTCACCGTTGGATGCCAGGGAGAGCTCAGCAAAAACTTACGCGTATAGCTGTTCGTCTGCGGGGTACGTTTTTCCGCTTTACGCGCCACCAGGTTCACAGAATAGAAGGCGCTCGGCAGCTCATTCAGCATTGCTGCATGCTTTTTCACAAAACGGTCCACCGCGGGATGGAAATGACCATAGCGAATCGATGCGCCGATCACCACGCGGTCGTACTCCTGCCAGGCAATCTCTTGCGCGCGGTTCAGATTGACGACATCGGCATAGATGCCCTGCTCTTTGAGCTCTGATGCCAGGTAAGCGGCAATCTCACGCGTTTGTCCGTCACGCGTGGAAAATAGAATTAACGTTTTCACAAACAACTCCCTTTATTCGCGCCAGAAGGTTGGCGTAAAGAGGACCAACAGCGTAAAGACCTCAAGACGTCCGAACAGCATGTTGGCAATCAGGATCCACTTCGCGGTTGGATTCATGCTGGCAAAGTTATCCGCCACCACCCCAAGCCCGGGTCCAAGGTTATTCAGCGTGGCGACGACAGAGGCAAACGCCGAGAAGTCGTCGACACCCGTGGCAATAATCGCCAGCATGCTGACGATAAACACCAGCGCATAAGCAGAAAAGAAGCCCCATACCGCTTCGAGGATGCGTTCCGGCAGCGCACGGTTGCCAAGCTTAATGCTGTAAACCGCATTGGGATGCACCAGACGCTTAAGCTCGCGGTTGCCCTGTTTAAACAGCAACAGAATGCGGATTACCTTTAACCCGCCCCCGGTCGACCCGGCACACCCACCAATAAATGCAGAGCACAGCAGCAGCACCGGCAGGAAGAGTGGCCAGCGGGCAATACTGTCGGTCGTGAAGCCAGCGGTTGTCGCCATCGACACCACCTGGAAGAAGGCCTGATTCACCGTCGTCACTGCCGAGCTATAGACATCGTGCAGCCACAGCACCAGGGTACAGATGATGACCAGCGTGAGCTGCACGCCAATAAACATCCGAAATTCCGGATCGCGCCAGTACACCTTCAGGTTGCGGCCGCTTAATAAAGAGAAGTGCAGGCCATAGTTACAGCCGGAGATCAGCAGGAAGATAGCAATAATGGTGTTGATTGTTGGACTGTCGAAATAGCCAATGCTGGCATCATGCGTCGAGAACCCACCAATCGCGATGGTGGCAAAGCTGTGACCTATTGCATCAAAGGCTGGCATCCCGGCGAACCACAGCGCCAGCGCACAGGCGATAGTTAACAGAACATAGATGAACCACAGCGTTTTCGCCGTCTCGGCAATACGCGGGCGCATTTTGTTATCCTTCAGCGGCCCTGGCATTTCCGCGCGGTACAGCTGCATCCCCCCGACGCCCAGGATCGGCAGAATAGCCACGGCTAATACGATGATCCCCATACCGCCGAACCACTGCAGCATCTGCCGATAAAAGAGGATAGCGTGAGGCAGCGAGTCCAGCCCCACCAGCGTGGTCGCCCCGGTAGTGGTCAACCCGGAAAAGGATTCAAAGAATGCATCGGTGACGGTTAAGTTGGGTCGTTCAGAGAAGATAAAGGGCAATGCACCCACGCTACCCAGTACGGTCCAGAACAGCACCACGATAAGAAAGCCTTCGCGGGATTTCAGCTCGCCTTTTTCCCGACGGTTAGGCCACCACAGCAGGGAGCCAATCACCAGCGCGACAAAAAAGGTCTGTGTAAAGGCGCGGCCCGCACCATCCCGATAAATAAGCGCCACCAGTCCCGGGAGGATCATCGTCCCGGAAAACAATATGACCAACAATCCAACGATTCGGGTTATGGCACGAAAATGCATTCTGCCGCTTCCTTAGGTATTCAAAAAGTAAGGGGGGGATTATTCTTCAATCGACCGTAATTGCAACGCACCACGACTAAAATCAGCCAGTTTTGCTGAAAACGCCGGAAGCGACGCCTGAGGCAGCGCCACCCGCAGCTGCACCGCAGCCTGGTAATCACTGTGCACAATCAGGCCCTGATAAAGCTTCAACAAGGCTTCGATGCCGGATAACTGGGCGTAATCGCACAATAAAGTATATTCGGTTAGCGGCGTTTTGCGGAGCGTTGTGAGGAGATTGAGCGCCTGCTGAACACCGCCGCCATAGGCTTTCACCAGCCCACCCGTTCCTAACAATACGCCGCCGTAGTAGCGCACCACGACGGCGGTGATTTCACCGACTCCACTGCCCATCAGCTGGGAGAGTATCGGTTTGCCCGCCGTACCCGCCGGTTCACCGTCATCAGAGAAACCGAGCTTTTGCGAATCGTCAGGCGGCCCGGCCACCCACGCCACACAGTGATGGCGGGCGTCGGGATGTTCCGCACGTACCGACTCAACAAAGGCTTTTGCCGACTCCACGCCGTCGGTATGCGCCAACAGCGTGATGAAACGGCTTTTCTTGATCTCTTCCGTAAAGGTGACCGGCGCTGCCGGTATGAGCCAGCTTTCCATTACGCCAGCTTCAGGTCTCGCGTCATGTTTTCTGTACCGTTTTCGTGGATCACCACGTTATCTTCGATACGGATCCCGCCAAACGGCTTCAGGGCGTCAATTTTCTGCCAGTTGAAGTGTTTGCTGAACTGCCCTTCACGCCACGGCGCAAGCAGGGACTCAATAAAGTAGATACCCGGCTCAATAGTCACCACCATGCGTGGCTGCAGAATACGGGTGCAGCGCAGGTAAGGATACTTAGACGGTGCCGCCAGATGCGTGCCGGTGTCATCCTGCATAAAGCCTGCGGTGTCGTGTACCTGCAGACCCAGCGGATGGCCGATACCGTGCGGCATAAACGGCCCGGTCAGGTCGTTTTCCACCATCGCTTCTTCGCTCATGTCGTTGAGGATCTGATGCTTACGCAGCAGCTTCGCAATGCGCTGATGGAACTGGATATGGTAATCAACGTAGCTCACGCCAGCCTTCAGGGTGGCAATCAGGGCCAGCTGCTCGTCGTTCACATCTTTGATCAGCGCAGCAAACTCGGTATCGCTATTGCCGGCCCAGGTACGGGTCAGGTCAGCGGCATAGCCGTTGTATTCCGCACCAGCATCCAGCAGGAAGCTGCGCATTTCGGATGGCGCCCGGTGGTCAAGCTTGGTGTAGTGCAGCACCGACGCATGTTCATTCAGCGCCACAATATTGCTGTACGGCACGTCAGTATCGCGATGGCCGGTGGCGGTCAGGTAAGCCAGGTTAATATCGAACTCGCTCATGCCGGACAGGAATGCTTCATGTGCCGCACGATGGCCGTTAACTGCCGTTTTTTGCGCTTCACGCATGCACGCCAGTTCATAGTCGGTCTTATAAGAGCGGTAATAGTGCAGATAGTCGATCACCCCTTTCGGGTTGATATTATCCGCCGCGATATCGAGGCCGCGCGCACGTTCAGGTACCGGGCCGATATAGGCGATGTTGCCACGATCGGCAGGCAGCTGGCTGCCAATACCGTCGGCTTTCGGCAGAGCGATCACTTCAACGTCTTCCGTCCAGAAAGAGGTCGGCAGCGGTTCCACGTTGTGCCAGTAATCAACCGGCAGATAGAACCACAGTTTCGGCTTGTTCACGCCATCCACCAGCAACCAGCAATTGGGAACCTGCGTTACCGGTACCCAGGCTTTAAATTGCGGATTAACCTTAAACGGATAAGCGTGATCGTCGAGAAAGACATTGAACAGTTCGCCAGAGTGGATGAGCAGCGCATCCAGCTTAAAACGAGCCAGTACGTCGCGGGTACGTTCCTGTAACGTAACAATATGATTCTTATACAGCGCGGCCAGTGAGTCCATCTTAGTTCCTTTTGTTTTGACCTCAAGTCACCGCATCTTAGCACACCTCAGAAAAGCTGCGAGATCTGCACCGAGCGTGATCGAGCCTACAATTATTTAATGAGTAATTTGCATTTCATTAACATAAATCCCACACTCCGATTCATCTGGTATGACCAGATCCTATTGCTGGATTCAGGAGACTGACATGCTCTACAAAGGCGACACCCTGTACGTAGACTGGCTGGAAGGTGGCATTGCCGAACTGGTGTTCGACGCCCCCGGCTCAGTGAATAAACTGGACACCGCGACCGTGGCCAGTCTTGGCCATGCGCTGGACGTTCTGGAAAAACAAACCGATTTAAAAGGTCTGCTGCTGCGTTCAGAAAAAGCGGCGTTTATCGTCGGGGCAGACATTACCGAATTCCTCTCGCTGTTCCAGGTTCCGCAAGAGCAGCTGAGCCAGTGGCTGCACTTTGCCAACAGCGTCTTTAACCGCCTGGAAGATCTGCCGGTCCCGACAATCTCTGCAGTCAACGGCTATGCGCTGGGCGGCGGCTGCGAGTGCGTACTGGCGACAGATTACCGCCTGGCGACGCCGGATCTGCGCATCGGTCTGCCGGAAACCAAGCTGGGCATTATGCCGGGCTTTGGCGGCTCCGTCCGTCTGCCGCGTCTGCTGGGTGCCGATAGCGCGCTGGAGATCATTGCCGCCGGTAAAGATGTCAGTGCCGATCAAGCCCTAAAACTGGGGCTGGTTGACGGCATCGTTAAACCTGAAAAGCTGTTCGAAGGGGCGGTAACGATTCTTCGCCAGGCGATTAACGGCGATCTGGACTGGAAAGCAAAACGCCAGCCCAAGCTGGAACCCCTGCACTTAAGTAAAATTGAAGCCACCATGAGCTTTACCATTGCCAAAGGCATGGTGATGCAGACGGCGGGCAAACACTACCCGGCACCGATCACTGCGGTGAAGACCATTGAAGCGGCGGCGAAGTATGGCCGTGAAGAAGCACTCAAACTCGAAAACCAAAGCTTCGTCCCGCTGGCGCACACCAGTGAGGCGCGCGCCCTGGTCGGGATTTTCCTCAACGATCAGTACGTGAAAGGCAAAGCGAAGCAGCTCACCAAAAACGTCGAGACGCCAAAGCAGGCTGCAGTACTGGGCGCGGGCATTATGGGCGGCGGTATCGCTTACCAGTCCGCGTGGAAAGGCGTCCCGGTGGTGATGAAAGATATCAACGACAAATCGCTGACGCTGGGGATGACCGAAGCCGCCAAGTTGCTGAATAAACAGCTCGAGCGCGGCAAAATCGACGGTCTGAAGCTTTCCGGAGTGATTTCGACCATTCATCCGACGCTGGACTACAGCGGTTTCGATCGCGTGGATGTCGTCGTCGAAGCCGTGGTCGAAAACCCGAAAATCAAAAAAGCCGTACTGGCAGAGACAGAAGATAAAGTGCGCCCGGATACGGTGCTGGCGTCCAACACCTCCACCATTCCGATCGGCGAGCTGGCCAGCGTCCTCAAGCGTCCGGAAAACTTCTGCGGAATGCACTTCTTTAACCCGGTGCACCGCATGCCGTTGGTCGAAGTGATTCGCGGGGAAAAGACCTCTGACGAAACGCTCGCCAAAGTGGTGGCATGGGCAAGCAAAATGGGCAAAACCCCGATTGTGGTTAATGACTGCCCGGGCTTCTTCGTCAACCGCGTTCTGTTCCCGTATTTTGCCGGTTTCAGCCAGCTGCTGCGCGATGGCGCGGACTTCCGCAAAATCGACAAAGTGATGGAAAAGCAGTTTGGTTGGCCGATGGGGCCGGCTTATCTGCTGGACGTGGTCGGCATTGATACCGCGCATCACGCCCAGGCGGTGATGGCGGCGGGCTTCCCGCAGCGGATGCAGAAAGATTACCGCGACGCTATCGACGCGCTGTTCGAGTCCAGCCGATTTGGTCAGAAAAATGGCCTGGGCTTCTGGCGTTATAAAGAAGACAGCAAAGGTAAGCCGAAGAAAGAAGAAGATGCGGCCGTGGACAGCCTGCTGGCCGAGGTGAGCCAGGCGAAGCGCGATTTCAGCGACGAAGAGATTATCGCCCGCATGATGATCCCGATGGTCAACGAAGTGGTGCGCTGCCTGGAAGAAGGCATTATCGCCAGCCCTGCCGAAGCGGATATGGCGCTGGTCTACGGCCTTGGCTTCCCTCCGTTCCACGGCGGCGCGTTCCGCTGGCTGGATACGATTGGCAGCGCCAGATATCTCGATATGACGCAGCAGTATGAACATCTCGGCGCGCTGTATCACGTACCGGATGGCCTGCGTAACAAAGCGCGCCACAACGAAGCGTACTATCCCCCGGTTGAGCCTGCCCGTCCGGTTGGCGCACTGAAAACGGCTTAAGGAGTCACAATGGAACAGGTTGTCATTGTCGATGCAATTCGCACCCCGATGGGCCGTTCGAAGGGCGGCGCATTCCGTAACGTACGTGCAGAAGATCTCTCCGCACATCTGATGCGTAGCCTGCTGTCGCGTAATCCGGCGCTTGCCGCCACCGCGATTGACGATATTTACTGGGGCTGCGTACAGCAGACTCTGGAGCAGGGTTTTAACATCGCCCGTAACGCGGCGCTGCTGGCGGAAATCCCGCACTCAGTACCGGCAGTAACGGTCAACCGCCTGTGCGGTTCGTCGATGCAGGCGCTGCACGATGCGGCTCGCATGATCATGACCGGCGACGCGCAGGTATGCATGATTGGTGGGGTGGAACATATGGGCCACGTCCCGATGAGCCACGGCGTCGATTTCCATCCGGGCATGGGCCGCACCGTGGCGAAAGCCGCGGGAATGATGGGCCTGACGGCAGAAATGCTCGCCCGTCTGCACGATATCAGCCGTGAAATGCAGGACAGCTTTGCCGCCCGCTCTCACGCCCGCGCCTGGGCCGCGACGCAGTCCGGTGCCTTTAAAAATGAAATTCTCCCGACCGGAGGTCACGACGCCGACGGCGTGCTCAAGCAGTTTTACTTTGACGAAGTGATCCGCCCGGAAACCACGGTAGAAGCCCTCTCTACGCTGCGACCGGCCTTTGATCCGGTCACCGGTACCGTGACGGCGGGCAGCTCTTCTGCCCTTTCCGACGGTGCTGCGGCGATGCTGGTGATGAGCGAAAGTCGCGCCCGCGAACTGGGTCTGACCCCGCGCGCGCGCATCCGCTCGATGGCGGTGGTCGGTTGCGATCCTTCGATTATGGGTTACGGCCCGGTTCCGGCGTCCAAACTGGCGCTGAAAAAAGCCGGGCTTTCTGCCAGCGATATCGACGTGTTCGAGATGAACGAAGCGTTTGCCGCACAGATCCTGCCATGCATTAAAGATCTGGGGCTGATGGATCAGATTGACGAGAAGATTAACCTCAATGGCGGCGCGATTGCCTTGGGTCACCCGCTGGGTTGCTCCGGCGCGCGTATCAGCACCACGCTGATTAACCTGATGGAGCGCAAGGATGCCCAGTTTGGTCTGGCGACCATGTGTATTGGGTTAGGTCAGGGGATCGCGACGGTCTTTGAGCGAGTGTAAAACAGGTTTAGTTGCCGTTTTCCCGCCTGTCAGGGGCGGGTTTTTTTATTCCATTCGGTATAGCGGAGAGTGTATTCTGGAACGCGCATTCAATGACGAATGCCTGTTAATTTAAGGATGATAACAATGAAAAAAAGCGTATCTGCGCTCGGTCTGGCCCTGCTTTTCTGTGTATCCCACGCCTTCGCCCAGCAGCCTGTCGCGGACGACCGTCTGATGGCGGATCAATGCCTTAGTGATATCAAAATCCAGTACCAAACCAACCCGCAAATCACCGCATTACTGAAAGGTGCGCGTATTAAGGAACATGCCTTTGTGCTCGAACGCTACGATGCCAACGTCGGGAGCCAGCATATTGCCTCAGAGATCAACGCTACCGTTGAGCAGCGCGACCGCGTTATCGGGCAGATCCTTTGCCTGATCGACGAGAACAAAATTCTCTACAAAACCTTCTTCGCCACCCAGGAACAGTAACCTGTGCGGCGGCGCATCAGATAAAGGCAAACGCGTCACCAAACAGGCGATCTTCACGCGCGTGACGTTCGTTGCAGAACAGGTCACGGGCAATTTTTGCCATTTCGAAGCGGCCCGCGATATAAATATCGTGGTCAACCAGCGTGCCGTGATCCTGCAGGACAGCCGTTAATACGGTACCGCTGCGACCACGCCAGCCCTCTTCCGGCTGCTCGACCACTGGCTCAACGCGCAAGTTCGGGTGCGTAATGCTCAGTGATTCCAGCTCAGAGAGATCGTAAAGGTGCTTCTCTTCGCGGCCACCCCAGTAGATGGTGATATCGCGGTTCGGATTACGCGCCAGCGCCGTCAGCAGTATGGAACGCACGTAAGAAAAACCGGTGCCGCCCGCAATCAGGATCAGCGGACGCTCTTCGTCATCGCGCAGCCAGGCTTCGCCATGCGGAATATCAATCTCGATTTCACTCTCTTTCAGAATGCGATCCATCACCGCCATCGCATACAGGTTGAGCTCTGACGCCCCTATGTGCAGCTCGATAAACTCTTGCTCATCCGGCGTGGACGCCATTGAGAAAGGGCGCTTATCACGCTCATCCATCACCACCATCAGATACTGACCCGCGCGGAAAGAAAACGCCGCTTCAGGCACTAAACGGACGCGATATACGGTGTCGGTGATAGCGTCTACCGAGGTCACTTTACAGCTTAAGGTTGTCATTCGCTCTCTCTGTCGGGAAGTCTATAGGGCATAACGGCTGCGTTCAGGCATCTTTACCGTTATTCAGTATGGCCAGTTCATCCCAGATGGCGTCAATACGCGCCGTCACTTCGGGATCTTTTTTGATCGGACGGCCCCATTCACGCTGAGTCTCGCCGGGCCATTTATTGGTGGCATCCAGTCCCATTTTTGAGCCAAGACCGGAAACCGGCGAGGCAAAATCCAGATAATCAATTGGCGTGTTTTCCACTAACACCGTATCGCGCGCCGGATCCATACGCGTGGTGATCGCCCAGATCACGTCATTCCAGTCGCGGGCGTTGACGTCATCATCACAGACGATAACAAACTTGGTATACATAAACTGGCGCAGGAAAGACCATACGCCCATCATCACCCGTTTAGCGTGACCCGCATACTGCTTCTTAATGGTCACCACGGCCAGGCGGTACGAACAGCCTTCCGGCGGCAGGTAGAAATCAACAATTTCCGGGAACTGCTTTTGCAGGATCGGCACAAACACTTCGTTGAGCGCAACGCCGAGAACGGCAGGTTCATCAGGCGGGCGGCCCGTATAGGTCGAGTGGTAAATTGCATCCTCACGCTGAGTAATGTGCGTGACGGTAAAGACCGGGAAGCTGTCCACTTCATTGTAGTAACCGGTGTGGTCACCGTACGGGCCTTCTGGTGCCATTTCGCCCGGCTCGATATAGCCTTCAAGCACGATCTCCGCGCTGGCGGGCACTTCCAGATCGTTGGAAATACACTTCACCACTTCGGTCCTGGTGCCGCGCAGCAGTCCGGCGAAGGCATATTCAGAGAGGGTATCCGGTACCGGCGTAACGGCACCCAGAATGGTGGCCGGATCGGCACCCAGCGCGACGGCAACCGGGAAGCGTTCGCCCGGATGGGCTGCGCACCACTCTTGATAATCAAGCGCGCCGCCGCGATGCGACAACCAGCGCATGATCAGTTTGTTTTTGCCAATCAGCTGTTGGCGATAGATACCGAGGTTCTGACGCTCTTTGTGTGGACCGCGCGTCACGGTCAGGCCCCAGGTAATCAGCGGCGCGGCGTCTTCTGGCCAGCACTGCATAATGGGGATACGCGTCAGATCGACCGCCTCACCTTCCACGATTTTCTGCTGGCACGGCGCGCCACGCAGTCGTTTGGTCGGCATGTTCAGCACTTGCTTAAACTGCGGTAACTTATCGAAGAGGTCGCGAAAACCTTTCGGGGGCTCGGGTTCTTTTAAAAAAGCCAGCAGCTTACCGACTTCACGCAACGCACCGACATCCTCCTGCCCCATCCCCATCGCTACGCGTTTTGGCGTGCCGAACAGGTTGCAGAGCACCGGCATGGTATAGCCTTTCGGGTTTTCAAACAGAAGCGCCGGACCGCCCGCCCGCAAAGTGCGGTCAGCGATCTCTGTCATCTCCAGAATGGGATCAACAGGAAGGGTGATACGTTTGAGTTCGCCCTGCTTTTCCAGCAGTGCCAGGAAGTCGCGTAGATCGTTGTATTTCATGAAGTTAGTCATGGCCTCTCTGTAAGCGCTTCATTATACGGTGTAAGGCTGCGTGATGCTGTAATTTTGTTAAATTAGCGTGAAGATTCGCCGTCATCGCGGCGTTTCCCCATTATAATCAACTTAGCCATTGCGCCAGGGTTTTGATATGCTTGCCCACATAACAAGCGGAAAAGAGTCATTATGCAGGCCTGGTATTTACTGTATTGCAAGCGTGGGCAGCTTCAGCGCGCTCAGGAACATCTTGAACGTCAGGCGGTGAACTGTCTGACGCCGGTGATCACGCTGGAAAAAATGATCCGCGGTAAGCGCACAATGGTCAGCGAACCGCTGTTTCCCAACTATCTGTTTGTCGAGTTTGACCCTGAGGTGATCCACACCACCACCATCAATGCGACGCGCGGCGTGAGCCACTTCGTGCGTTTTGGCGCGCACCCGGCAATGGTGCCCTCGACCGTTATTCATCAGCTTTCCGTCTATAAGCAGCCAGAAGGCATTACCGACCCCGATACCCCATTCTCCGGTGACCCTGTGGTGATCACCGAGGGCGCGTTCGAAGGGCTGGTCGCCATTTTTGCTGAGCCGGACGGCGAAGCGCGCTCCATGCTGCTGCTCAACTTATTGAATAAAGACGTATTGCAGAGCGTGAAGAACACCAGCTTCCGTAAAGCTTAAAACTGCACGCCAAACAGACGACGTACGTTGTCATCCGTTTGCGCCGCCAGCCACTGCGCCTCTTCTGCGCGCCAGTGGGCGATCCGCTCAATAATATGCCCCAGATAAGCCGGTTCATTGCGCCGCGATTTCGGTTTTGGACTGAGATCGCGCGGCAGCAGGTACGGCGCATCCGTCTCAATGAGCAGGCGTTCGGCGGGGATAACCGGAAGTAGCTCTCGCAGTTCCAGCCCGCGCCGTTCATCGCAGACCCAGCCCGTGATACCCAGATATAACCCGCGTTCCAGACAATCCAGCGCCTCCTGCCGGGAGCCGGTAAAGCAGTGCAAGACCGCACCAGGCAGTTTATCCAGCCAGGGCTCAAGCAGCGCCAGAAAACGGTCATGCGCATCCCGGCAGTGCATAAACACCGGCATGTTCAGCTCTGCCGCCAGCGCAAGCTGGGCGCTAAAGGCGTGTTCTTGCTCAGCTGGCGTGGAGAAGTTGCGATTGAAATCGAGGCCGCACTCACCAATAGCCACCACTACAGGCGAGGTCGCCAGGGCCCGCAGGGTATCAGCACTTTCTGGCCCCCACTGGCTGCTGTCATGAGGGTGAACACCGGCGGTAGACCAGCAGTGTGTATAGCGCTGCGCCAGCTGTCGCGCCTGATCGCTTTCATAAAGATTGGTGCCCGTCAGCAGCAGGCCTTTAACCCCTGCGTCGAATGCCCGGGTGACCACCTCATCGCGATCGTGCGCAAACTGTGGGCTGGTCAGGTTCAGACCGATATCAAACATGCTGTCTCCCATATGACAACCGCCCTGACGGGCGGCTGGTATTATTCTTCAGTGGTGTGTTCCGACTCTTCGTCGTGATCCGCTCGTCGCTTACCGACATAGAAGCGCGAGAAGAACAGGCCGACCTCAAACAGACAATACATCGGTATCGCCAGCAGGGTCTGCGAGAAAACATCCGGCGGCGTCAACAGCATGCCGACAACGAAAGCACCAACCAGAATGTACGGCCGCTTTTTACGTAAGTCGTCCGGCGTGGTTATCCCCACCCAGCACAGCAGCACGATGGCCACCGGCACCTCAAAAGCCACGCCGAAGGCCATAAACAGCGCCATCACGAAGCTCAGATAACTCGCAATATCGGTCGAGACCTGGACACCTACCGGCGCGGTATTTGCCAGGAAGCCAAACGCCAGCGGGAAGACGACGAAGTAGGCAAACGCCATACCGATATAAAACAGCAGGGAGCTGGAAACCAGCAGCGGGATCACCAGCCGGCGTTCATGCTTGTACAATGCAGGGGCAATAAACGCCCAAACCTGGTAGAGGATCACCGGCGCAGAGGCAATCAGCGACACCCAGAAGGTGAGCTTAATCGGCGTAAAGAACGGCGAGGCGACGTCGGTGGCAATCATGGTTGCGCCCAGCGGCATCTGTTTAATCAAGGGTGCAGAGACCACCTGATAGATGTCGTTAGCGAAATAGACCAGCCCTAAGAAAATGAGGCAAACCGCAATAATGCAGTTCAGCAGGCGTTTGCGCAGCTCAATCAGGTGCGCAATCAGCGGTTGAGTTTCTTCTACTGCCATGTTTACGATTTATCACTCGACGAGGAAGACGGTTCGGCAACGGGTGCAGGTTTTGCTGCTGAGGCTGCCGTCTTTTCTTGCTTCTGGATGGCCGGTTCTGTCGGCGTCTGCTCTGGCGCACTGGCCTGATGCTCGGCGCTGGCAGGCGTTACGCCTTCATGCTGCGCTTCGTTGTCTTTGACCAGCGGATTGCGAATGGTATTGGCTTCATCGCTCGCCTTTTCCGGATCGTTAACGCTGTAGGAGCGCTTCATGGATTCCGCTGCTTCGCGCAGTTCATCCATCGAGGCTTTCAGTTCAGGCGTCAGGTTATCCATGCTCGCCTTCTCCACTTTTTTCAGGCTATCCTGAAACTCCTGCAGCTTAAGCTCCTGCGCCAGCTCATTCTGTACCGTCGTCGCCAGCGAACGCAGCGCGCGTACCCAGCCTGCAAGTGTTTTTACTGCCACGGGTAAACGCTGAGGCCCCAGCACAATGAGGCCAATCACGAATACCAGCAGCAGTTCGCTAAAACCGATATCGAACACGAATTACACCTGCTCGTTGTCGTGGCGTTTAGCATTTTCCTTTTTGACATCGTCTTGTTTGTCGGCAAGTGATTTAGCAGTAAAATCAGCGTCCTGGCTGGTTTTTTCCTGCTTATCCTTATCGTCATCATCACTGATCGCTTTCTTGAAGCCTTTGATGGATGCACCAAGATCGGAGCCGATGGAGCCCAGTTTTTTGGTCCCAAACAGCAGCACAACGATGACGGCAATAAT
>Ga0308165_1004544_pt1 | contig 13594 bp, 5 predicted proteins | sample PhyWR2_FD_201032 | JGI IMG/M metagenome (GOLD analysis project Ga0308165, IMG submission 201032) | Phyllosphere microbial communities from UC Gill Tract Community Farm, Albany, California, United States - DLSLW.R2 | ecosystem: Host-associated > Plants > Phyllosphere > Unclassified | place: USA...
GTTGGTTAACGATTTTGGGAAAGAATAACCAAGCGTAATATTGGTACATCTGAAATACGATCCATCTTGCAGATAAAATGATGATAAACGCGTGCTGTTGCTCTGCGTACCTGCCCGCGATGGACGATAGTTTAAACCACTGCCCGGGTTGGCTTCGTTGCGGTAACGATTGGCAACTTCGACATATTGGTTACCAGAACCCTCGAAGTTATAAAGATAATAATCTTGCCCATCCAGCACCTGGCTGCCGTGCGATCCGTTGAACGACGCCCGTAAATCGAAGGTTTTATACGAGGTATTTAATGCAAAGCCATAAGTAAATTTAGGGTATGGTGTTCCGATTACGGTTTTATCCGCATCGTTAACAATCCCGTCGCCATTGGTATCCTGAAAATACAAGTCACCGATTTTTGCAGGATTTGTAGATGCTGCCGACGGCGCAACCTTGCCCAAATTATCGGCAGTAATCCTCCCTAAAGCCTTAAATCCGTAAAACATACCAACCGGTTGTCCCTCTTGCGTAATGTGCGTAATGTACGATCGCTCTGCCCCATTGGTTAAAATGGTGCTGGCTCCACCCATGTTCAAAACCTGATTGCGGTTAAGTGCAATGTTAGCGCTTAAGCCAAAGGTAAAGTTGTTGTTCTGGATAATTCTTCCATCCACCTGAATATCGAAACCCTTGTTCCGGATCTTGCTGTCTTTTAAATTGGTAAGCACAGATGAAGTACCCGAAACGGCAGAAATTGGTTGGTTAAACAATAAGTTGTAAGAATAACTCAAATAGTAGTTACCGATAATTGACACCCGATTTTTGAACAAGCCAATATCGGCGCCAAAGTTATATTGCGAGGTCGATTCCCAGCCTAAACCCGGATCTTGAATTGCATTTGGCCAAATTGCTGTTGCAATGGTATTTCCGCCAAATACTACACCGCCCGGTGCATTCATTTCTTGTTGCGTACGGTAGTTAGGGATGTTGTTATTACCACTTAATCCCCAGCTTGCCCTAAGCTTAACTGTCGATTGTTCGCCGAGAAAATTGTTGTAGAATCCCTCTTCGGATAGGTTCCAGCCTGCCGCAACCGATGGGAAGTTACCATAACGGTTTAACGCTCCAAATCTCGATGAACCATCGCGACGGAAAGAGCCCGTTAAAAAGTATTTGCCGGCATAATTATAGCTAAAGCGACCGAAATAAGAAAGTAAGGTGTTTACGCTCTTGCCTGTTCTGCTATCTAGCGTAAAAAAACCTGCATCGGCACCTTTATCGGTAATCTCACCTATTTTATCGTTCTGGAATCCTGAGGCATTCACACGAATCAAATCGCTCGTTGTTTTTTGAGCAGAGTAACCCGCCAGTACATCCAACTTGTGCTTACCAAACGTTTTGTTGTAATTTAATGTAAACTCACCAAGCTGGTCGGTTTGGCTCAACGTTTGCGCAATTGCATTTGCAGCCGTTACTGCGGCTGTAGAATACGGCGGATTGTTACCACTGCTTAAGCTCGTTGGCAAATAGTAATCGTACTTTTCGTTATAAGTTTGTGTACCCAGGTTCGCCTTGAAGTTTAAGCCCTCTAAAATGCTGTACGTGGCATTGGCGTTGTAGGTGCTCCTGGCGCTTTTTCTGGTAATTTTTAATTGTGCTACCGTAGCCAGGGGGTTTTCTGGATTTTGGATACCGAATTGCGAAGCCAGTGAGGCCATTCCAAACTGAATTGGTGTTCCGTTTGCATCCCGTGCCGGCAGAAACGGCAGATAAAGCAAGGCCGACATCATTGGGCTTAAATTGTAACGCCCTTCCTGTACCTCGCGGTTTTGGTTTTGCGTGTAAGATATGTTGGCACCAACCCGCAAACGCTCGCTCACCTTGCCGTCGATATTTCCTCTGAAGTTGGTTACCTTTTGGTTTGTATTGGTTACAATACCATCGTTATCCTGATAACCACCGCTCAAGAAATACTTGATCTCTTTTGTACCGCCAGCAAACGATAAATTGTGGCGTTGAAAACTGGCATTGCGGTAAAGCTCATCCTGCCAATCGGTATTATAAGCCGCTGGAATGGCTTGCTGCGTAGAAAAGTTATATAAATCTGTCGGGATGCTAACACTGCTGCCGTTGCCCACATTGGCTATACGGGTGGCATTGTTATCGCTAAACATGGCATCGTTCCAGGTTTTGCCCGAGTTTACCCATAAATCTTGATAAGCATTATTACGTCCATCAATTAGCAATTGAATAAATTGGTTCGCATCTAACAACTTCACCTTTTTGGCCAGTTGCGAAAAACCGCCCTGAACATCGTACTCGAAACGGCCTTTGCCATCTGTGCCCCTTTTGGTAGTAATTAACACTACCCCACCCGAAGCTCTTGAGCCGTAAATAGCCGCCGAAGCCGCATCTTTTAAAATATCGATGCTCTCTATATCCTCCGGGTTAATAGAAACGTTATTTCCGGCCGGATAACCATCGATAACATAAAGTGGATCGGAACTGGCGTTGATAGAACCAATTCCCCTAACCCTGATTTTAGTACCCGAATAGGGTGCTCCGCTAGTTTGCGAAACCTGAACGCCTGCAACTTTGCCCACCAACGCCTGTCCAACCGTTGGCGATGTCAGGTTCATTTCCGACGCTTTTACACTGCTGATTGCACCTGTAACATCCGATTTTCTGATTTTTTGATAACCAATTGCCACCACTTCATCGAGGTTATTGGCGCTCTCCCGCATTCTGATGTTGATTTGCCTGTTTCCAGCAACTACAATTTCCTGTGCGTCGTATCCAACGTAAGAAAAAACCAGCGTTGCACCTTCAGCTACACTGATCGAAAAGTTTCCATCGCGATCGGTCGACGTCGTTTTTTTGGTTTGTTTATCAAAAACACTCACTCCGGGAAGTGGCTGTCCTTTTTCGTCGGTTACCGTTCCCCTTATGTCTGCCAAACGATAGTTTAGCTTAAAAACGGAAACTAATTTACCACTGGCCAGGGCCGAGGAATTACAAACCGCCAATAATCCTAATGGCAGAAGTAGTTTCCTACAGGTACGTTTTATACCTGATGCTGAAAAAAATGAGATCATCTTTTTTATACTTAGTATTTGTTTTGAAATAGTGTTTGTTATTGTTTTTTAGAAAAGCGTATTGGTTTAACTCACATAGGCTGCTGTTTTAAATTCGAAAAATTTGTTTGGAGGCGCTTTTTCTGTCGGCAAAACTAGGTGTGTACTTTTAACACTATGTATTGTTAAGGTTAACTCTCCAACAAGAACACCAGCGCATCATTAACCTAATGTTAAACCACAATCGAAAGTGGCTCCGAAATTCTCATTGCGTTAACGAAAGATAATGCACGCTTAATTTACCGTTAACCGGGCCGCACTTACTTTGCAATAAAAAATCGATGAAATTCCTATACCCCTTTGTTGCAGTCGTTTTGCTGTGGTATCCCGTTTTTGCACAACATCAGCTCAGCCAATCGTACCAGTTGGTGAAGTCGAAAAATGCCGTACAATACAAAAATTATTATTTGCTTACCTTGTTTCAGGAGATTCCGGCAGTGAGTAAATTGATTGCCGACGACGAAATTATGGCTAAGCTTTCGCAAAACAGGCGCAAACAGGTCGATTCGGCGCTTAATGGCTGTAAACTCGACATCCATTGCTATGCCACGGCCCTAAAATTTAGTAACGAAGAAATAATAGCTGTTAGCGATAGGTTAAAAAGTATTTATTCGGAACAAAACGCATTGGGCAAACTCGTTTCGGGGCATTTAATTCCTTCGGGATGCTATTCTAATTTACCCGTCAAAACACCCGTTGAACTGCTCATTGCGGCTTGGGAGCAAGATGCGAAAGGCATTAATTATACTATCGGTGTATATGTAGAAGGCAACAAGCCAAATTACCCCAAAATTGATTCGATCAGTTTTAGCATAAAAGATAAAGAGTTTATTGAGTTTACCGCAGCAAGTGCTTCGTTGGCCGTAAATGCATCGAACAAAATGTTTTTTGAGCCGGGCATGAGTTTTGCGCTGGAAGCACTCGAGCTGAACACCCGCAACGATGCGGCAGATTTTGAGCCGATGGCAACAACGGTAAATGAGGCGGCCATTGCTCAAATCAAAAAAACCGATTGGAAAAAATATCCTTATACGGTGATTCTAATCCCCGGCGCCGGGCCGGAAGATAAGGAAACGGAACTGAGCGCCGGCGGTATGATTCGTTGCCGTTTGGCAGCCATTCAGTATCAAAAAGGATTGGCTCCTTTTATCGTTGTTTCTGGCGGTCGCGTTCATCCGTACAAAACCAAGTATAGCGAGGCACTTGAAATGAAGAAATTCTTAATGGAAAAGTTGTCTATTCCCGAAAGCGCCATCATCATGGAGCCACATGCCCGCCACACCACCACCAACATGCGCAATTGTGTAAGGCTAATGTTCAGGTACGGAATGCCAATGGACCGACCAGCCATTAGCTGTACGGTAAAATCGCAAAGTATGTACATCACATCGCTGGTAAACGAGCGCTCGAAAAAGGAACTCGGTTACTATCCGTATAAAAATGGCAAGCGCCTGAGCGATACCGAAGCAGAATTTTACCCCATTACTACATCGCTCCAAATAGATTTCGATGAACCTTTAGATCCTTAAACATGAAATTATCTACACCATTTTTTGCGGTTGGCTTCCTTTTAATGCTTACTGGCGCCAGTCAGCTTTCTGGCGAGATTACCAAAACCAGCACCATCGATTCGTTAGGTGCATGCCAGGGTGTTTCTTATCAAAACGGAAAATATTTCTTGTACGGCGATCGCGAAGTTGGTGTAATGCGTGAGTACAACCTGGAAGGAGATTTGTTAATTTACCAAAAGAAAGAATATCGTTTCACCGTAAATGGGGAAAATACGATCAAACACCCCACGGGAATCGCCTATCGCAAGGGTTTGCCAACCTTTGTGGGCAACTCGGTAAGGCAAAATGCCGAAGGAACGCTTTGGAAAGCAGTAATCAATTGCATTAATTGGGATGGTTTTTTGAAGAAAGGAACACTTGATGGAAATTTACTGGCAACCATTGACGATGATGCCTGCATTCAGGGAACGAGACCGGAATATGTGCGTTACAAAAACAAATGGTATGTGGCTACCGCCGACTATGGAAATAAGGCAAACCAGGTGCGCCTGTACGATCCAATTCTACTGTCGAAAGCAAAGAAAACGAGTGAAACAGGGGTTGTGGTAAAAAAGTTCAGTTGCTCGGCCTGGGTTCAAAACTTGTACTGGTTGGATAAAAAGGGAATCCTGATTCTTGTGCAGAACCAAATTGAGGGCCAAAAAGTGGAGGTTGACATTTTTGGATTTTGAGAAATCGATGGAAACCGGAAAAGAATCGGTGATCAACGTTGTTGATACCGATAAATTAGACGAATTGGAAGGTTTTGCCTTTGGAAAAGATTTTAAAACCGGGGTTGCCGTAAGTTCGTCGCGGAAAAATAATGTCAGTTTGATGGATTTTGATTGGGAGTAAGCCGCCGAAGGTCGTTTACATTTAGCTTGCCCCAGAGTTAACAAACGGGCCGCCTTGAATATGCTGCCATGCTGCGTTTTAAGTTTTAGCGAAAAATCAATATGAGTGACGTTGTTTTCAGAAGGATGCCCAGAAGAAGGGTAGTCATCCGATAGCTATCGGATTTGAGCGCAGCCGAGAAATCTCTATTTAATAAAACAAAAAATATCTGTCCTTCAACTCCGCTACCATTGACGTTTTTTATAACATGCTGATAAACAGCATTACAATCTAACCACCCCAACCCCTCCTAAATTAGGAGGGGAGTAGCAACTGCAAAGCCCTTGAGCCTCTAAAACCATCAAAGGTAGCACTGTCCAGCTCCTCCCGATTTCTTCGGGAGGCAAGTGCCAAAGGCATCCCTTTGGGAGGGTGGTTGTTGTTTAAGTCATGCCATATTGATTTTTATGCAATAAATTAAAACTACCATTGACGTTTTTGGCCACCTACTGTTTTATGAATCTTTGCACGAACGGCCGTCCTGCTGATCCGATGGCTATCGGATTTATTTCAGCATCTTTCTTGCTATAAAGGCCCTGATCCCGTACGTACGGGACAGGGTGACGTGGTGGTTAACCCGAACGCTTAACATTCCTCCAACCCTTAACGTCACTCATATCGATTTTTTTTGCTAAAAATTAAACAACCATTGGCGTTTTTAGGCATGTCGCTGCTTATAAGCGCTACATGAATGGTCGTCATTCCCATTTAATTGGGAATCCTAAAGCGAAAGGAAAAGCCCTAATCTAGCTTTAATCCCGAAGTTTCGGGACCGCCTGCGCGGGAAAGACGAATGGGCGAAAGGAGATGTATCAACACTATAGATTTCTCAGGGAAGCCTCTGCACCGATGAATATCTGTCCAGCCATTTATATTTTCATTCGATAACCGCCATCGACAGATACTGCCCCGGTGACTAATCGTTTTTAAACACAATGCGTTTTTTTACATCAACCCGCATAACAAATCGGGTATTTAGGATAAATTTGTATGATCCTTTTTTCTTTAAATGGCAAAAAACAGAAATACAATCCCCCTCGAAAATATCACTTTTAAAGATCGTATAGCTTCGTTAAAAAACTTACCCAGCTTTTTCAAATTGGTTTGGCAAAGCAGCCCCACCAAAACCACTATCAGTTTTATACTAAGGATCTTACGCTCGGCAATGCCTGTTGCCTTATTGTACGTTGGCAAGTTGATTATCGACGAGGTTGTGATGCTGAACGGGAGTGCCACAAACGGAGATTTGCAGCGATTGTGGGAGTTGGTAGGTATTGAATTTGCGCTGGCTATAGTAACCGATGGCCTAAATAGAATGATCAACCTGACGGATAGCTTATTGGGCGATCTCTTTGCCAATTATACCTCTATGCGGATTATGGAGCATGCGGCAACACTGGATCTGGATCAGTTTGAAGATTCTGTTTTTTACGATAAATTGGAAAGAGCAAGGCAACAAACCGTGGGAAGAACGGTACTGTTATCGCAAGTAATGAGCCAGATACAGGATTTTATTTCGATGGCTTTTCTAATTACCGGACTAATTGCCTTCAACCCCTGGCTGATTTTACTTTTACTACTCGCTATTATTCCTTCGTTTTTGGGCGAATCTTATTTCAATAGTAAAAACTATGCGCTATCGAGAAGCCAAACACCCGAACGAAGGGAACTGGATTATGTGCGTTACCTTGGTGCCAGCGACGAAACCGCTAAGGAAATAAAAATATTCGGTCTTTCGGATTTCATCATCGCCCGCTTTAAAACGCTATCTGATAAATTCTATGCCGATAATAGCAAGCTCGCCGTCCGACGATCGGGTTGGGGAACATTTTTTTCGGTGTTAGGCACAATGGGTTATTATGCTGCATATGGGTTTATCATTTATAATACCGTTCAAGGAAAGTCGACGGTAGGTAGTTTAACCTTTTTGGCAGGCTCGTTCAGGCAGCTCAGTGGCTTGATGGAAACTATGCTGGCCCGATTTACCATCGTTTCGCAAGGGGCGATTTACCTGAATGATTTTATTGAGTTTTTTGAGATACAGCCTAAAATTACAAAAATCAAAAATGCACTTCCTTTTCCAAATCCCATAAAAACAGGTTTTGTTTTCGAAAATGTGGGCTTCCAATATCATAATACTACCCGATGGGCAAACAGAAACCTGAATTTTGAATTTAAGCCTGGCGAAAAAATAGCACTGGTAGGCGAAAATGGTGCGGGCAAGACTACATTAGTTAAACTTCTGGCCCGTTTGTACGACCCCACCGAAGGACGCATTTTGTTGGACGGCAAAGATCTTCGGGATTATGATCTGGATGATTTACGCTACAACCTGGGGATTATCTTTCAGGATTATATCCGTTACCAGATGAGTTTTCGCCAAAATATTGCCGTGGGCAATATCAAAGAAATTGATAATATGCACCTGATTAAAAAGGCCGCTGTAGAAAGCCTCGCCGATCAACTGGCGCTAAAACTTGGCAACGGTTATGAGCAGGCGCTGGGAAGAAAATTTAACGATGGCGTTGAACTTTCGGGTGGCGAATGGCAGAAAGTTGCACTGGCAAGGGCATACATGAAAAATGCGCAGGTACTGATTCTAGATGAGCCGACGGCAGCGCTCGATGCCCGTGCAGAATACGAAGTTTTTCAGCGTTTTGCCGAACTAACCAGGGGAAAATCGGCGGTATTGATTTCGCATCGCTTTTCTACTGCCCGGCTAGCCGATCGAATTATGGTGTTAGATAAGGGAACACTTTTAGAATCGGGTACGCATGCAGAACTATTGGCTGCAAAGGGAAGATATGCAGAGCTTTTTAATCTTCAAGCGAAGGGTTACCAGTAAGGAAAGGCAGAGGGCTGAAAGGTAAAAGACTAAAGCTGAAAGCTTAAAGCAGAAGGCTTGTATCGAAAACCCTAACCAAACGCCGTCATATCGAAACCCCAACCAACCGCCGTCATATCGAAATACGATCCTTCATCGGTTGAGAATATCCCCACCTGTGTCGGGCAGGTCTGCCCTCTTAGCACGAACGCAAAACAGCATTACTTGGGCAACACGTACGAATATAAACACATGGCCAAACCTTGCCGGAGCATTGTTTGTTATCTGTGAAAATGATTAATATGCAGCTTCGATTTTTACAAGTTACTTTATTCCTTTTCCTTTCAACGATTTTACTTTCGTGCAAATCGGGTTCGATCAATCTTTTTAAACCTGCATCGCCACATGAGCAGTACCGGCGAAAACTGGAAACCGCGGGTCTGGATAAAACGGCGATGGGGGCAGCGTGGATTAATTCATCAGCTGCAAGCCTGCAAAAAGCACTTACGATTACTGTTCCATACAGAGAAACCGGATATTTTGCCGCGGATAAAGTTCAGGCGGCAACTTACAAGTTCGCTGCAACTAAAGGACAAAAAATAACCGTAAACCTGAAGAAAAACCCTAATGAAACTGTAGTTTATCTTGATCTTTGGCACATATCTGACGTAAATAATCCAAAACTTATCGCCTCTGCCGATACGCTGAACTCGCCAATTGAGCAAGAAATTGATGATACGGGAAACTACCTGATCAGGTTGCAGCCCGAACTTTTGCAAAGTGTAGAATACACCTTAGAAATAACAACGGGCCCATCGCTGGCTTTCCCGATACATTCTAAAAACAGCAAAAATATTCAGAGCTATTGGGGCGATGGCCGTGATAATAATGCGAGAAAACATGAGGGAGTAGATATTTTCGGCAGCTTTAGAAGTCCTGTTTTGGCTAGTGCAAATGGAACGGTTACAAGGGTAAACGAAAATAATTTGGGTGGCAAAGTGGTGTGGTTAAGGCCGGGCGGAAAGGATTATACCATCTATTATGCGCATTTGGATGAACAGATTGCAACGGAGGGACAGGAGGTTAAAATTGGCGATACGCTTGGCTTAATGGGCAATACCGGAAATGCCCGAACTACACCGACGCATTTACATTTCGGCATTTACACCTTTGGTGGCGCAATAAATCCGCTACCATTTATTGATCCGATAACCAAAACGCCAGCAAAGGTTACTGCAGCGGTTTCTAACCTTAACAAAACACTTCGAGCATCGCACAGGGCAAACCTGCTAACTACTCCGCAAAACAAATCGGCGGTGGTATCAAAGTTGGCAGCAGGAACAGTGATTAAGGTAAATGCGGCAACAGGTGGTTACTATAAGGGAGAACTGCCGGATGGAACCATTGGCTATATTGATAGCGATGAACTTGTGCAAGTTGCCAAGCCCCTCCGCAAAATTAAAATCAACGTCCAACAACAATCGGTTTACGATAAGCCCGATAGCCTGGCTCCAGTTAAGATCAATCTGAAAGCCGGTGAGACGGTTAGCGTGTTGGGCAGTTTTAATAATTACAACTTAATTGCCGATGATAATAATGCGGTGGGCTGGATTGTGAGGTGAAACGGGTTGCCGCATAAATTTCGACCACATAGAAACATAGGAAACATAGTTTGCTTGTAAGGACAGGCTAAGGCGTGCGACGAGAGTAACAGCCAAAGATTTCTCCCTGAACTGTGCCAAAGGCATCCCTTCGGGAAAAAAGTTCAAGTTCGAAATGACGTAGAGTTTGCAGTCATCCGATGAATACCTGCGCCTGGCCTATATTCATCGGATGACTGTTAAGAGTAGAACTTTGCCGAGATTTAAACTCATTATAAAGATTTCTCGGCTACGGTCGAAATGACGGAGTATTTTTGTGTACTAGCCGTTGTTTTTAAACCCGATATGCGCCAATAGCCCACAGCGAGCGAGGTCCGGAGTGCTGGGAAGCGAGGACTATGGCAGTTAGCGGGACTACAGGCCGCCACAACGCACAAAACGTTCATTTTCAAAAGCATCGCCAGCTTTTAGTCATCCGATGAATACCAACACCTTGCCTATATTCATCGGATGACTGTTAAAAGTAGAAACTTTGGGGTGATTTAAACTCGCTATAAAGATTTCTCCGCTACGGTCGAAATGACGAGAAAGGCCGAAATGGATTACACCTTCTAAAAGATAACGATGATTTGCTTTACAACCAGGTACGCAGCCAAAACGTAAAGAAATATTGCGATTGATTTATTGATAATCAAACTGCTCAGCGCAAATTTCTCTTGAATAAAAGTTGCAAAATGAGCGTATACATACAGCGCCAATGCCGAACCTAAGCCCGAACCGATACTGAAGATAATCAGCGAAAGATAATCGGTTTCTATCCACTCGTGTAAAATAACATAGTTGCCGAAGAAAAGCCAGAACGGAATTTGAACCGGGTTTAAAACGCCCAAAATCAATCCGTATAAAACACTTCCACTTCGTTTATCTTCTTTTTTACTGCTGGTTTTAGGAACTTTTTTCCTGTTCACCCATGTAATAGTTCCCATGGTGATAAACATCAGGATCATAAAACAATCTACCAAAGTGCCGAGCCTCACTTCGCTCACCGCGGCATTGGGATTAACATCGCTCATGGCCCAGCGGGCAAAGCGCATCATGCCAAAGGTAAAGCAGATTTCTACACACGAAAAAGACAAAATAAAGTACCATACCTGCCTCATACCCTTGTTAATGGCCAGTTGTGCAACGGTAAGGTTAATATTGCCCGGAGGAATATACCCCATGGCGTTGAGGATGATGCCTATGAAAAATGTTAGAAAAAGCATTGTCGAAATTATGGATTTATTTTAAATGCTCAGCTAAATATTTTCCTGTATACGAGTTTTGCTGTTTAGCTAAATCTTCGGGCAAACCCTCAAAAACCAACTGGCCTCCGCCATCGCCGCCTTCAGGGCCAATATCAATTACCCAGTCTGCACACTTAATCATGTCCATATTGTGTTCGATTACCAAAATGGTGTTGCCTTGTTCTATCAGCGTGTTTAGGGCTTTCAAGAGTTTTTTAATATCATGAAAATGCAGGCCTGTTGTTGGTTCATCGAAAATAAAAAGCGTTTTATTGGCGTTATTTCCCTTTATTAAAAACGACGCAAGCTTGATGCGCTGTGCCTCGCCTCCTGATAAGGTGTTCGACGATTGCCCTAAATGTACATAACCCAAGCCTACGTCAACCAGGGGGTTTAGTTTATTCAGGATTTTAGGCTCGTCCTTAAAGAAATCGACAGCCTCATCGATGGTCATATCTAATATTTCCGAAACGTTTTTTTCCTTATAGGTTACATCTAAAACCTGCTGTTTAAACCGCTTACCGCCGCAAGCTTCGCACGGGAGGTAAATATCGGCCATAAACTGCATTTCGATCTTAACTTCTCCTTCGCCCTGACAGACATCGCAACGGCCGCCCTCAACGTTGAACGAGAATGCGGCGGGCTTTAAACCGGCTGCCTTTGCCGATGCCTGACCCGCAAATAAGGCACGGACATCATCCCAGGCTTTTACATAAGTAACAGGGTTAGAGCGGCTCGATCGGCCTATAGGGTTTTGATCGACCATTTCTACAGCGCTAACCAGATCGTAGTTACCGAAAATGCCATCGTAAGCACCGGTTTGTTCGCCAGCGTAGTTGCCAATGGCTTTTTGCAAAGCAGGATACAGAATCTTCTTTACTAAACTGGTTTTTCCTGAGCCTGAAACACCACTTACGGCTGTAAAAACACCCAAAGGAAATTTAACATCAATATTTTGCAGGTTATTTTCTCTGGCCCCCTTAATTAAGATGTGGTCTTTCCACTTTCTGCGTTTCTGGGGAATAGCAATTTTCTCTTCGCCAGAAAGATAGCGGCCGGTTAAGCTTTTCTTATCCTTTAATATTTCGTCGTAATTACCGCTAAAAACAAGGTTGCCACCATGTGTTCCGGCTTCGGGGCCGATATCGATGATATAATCGGCCGCCCTCATCATTTCCTCTTCGTGCTCTACCACCAAAACGGTGTTGCCAACGTTTCTTAACGAAATTAAAACCTCAATCAACTTGTTGGTGTCGCGGGGGTGAAGGCCAATGCTTGGCTCATCGAGCACATAAATAGAACCCACCAAACTGCTTCCTAAGGAGGTTGCCAAATTGATTCTTTGCGATTCTCCTCCTGATAAGGTATTGGATAACCGATTTAAGGTTAGATAACCGAGGCCGACATTATTTAAATAAAGGAAACGATTGTTTATTTCGGCAAGTAAGCGTTTGGCAACTTTCGTGTCGGTTGCATTCAACTTAAGTTCATTAAAAAATACCAGTGCCTTTGATAAGGGCATTAGCACCATATCTATTATCGATTTGTCGGCTATTTTAACATAGGATGCATCTTTGCGCAAACGCGATCCCTTGCATTCGGGGCAGGTTGTTTTGCCGCGGTAACGCGATAACATTACGCGATACTGGATTTTATAGGTCTGCTCTTCGAGCTCCTTAAAAAAATTATCGAGCCCTGAAAAATACTTATTGCCCGTCCAAAGCAATTGCTGTTCTTTCTCTGTAAGCTGGCTAAACGGCCTGTGAATCGGGAAATCGAATTTCGGAGCAGCCTTAACAAAGTTTTGTAACCAAACGCCCATTTTTTCGCCACGCCACGGTGCAATGGCATTATCATAAACACTTTTGCTTTTATCGGGGATCACCAGATCTTCATCAATACCAATTACGTTGCCGTAACCCTCGCAGCGTTTACAGGCGCCGTACGGATTGTTGAAGGAGAAGAAGTTTGGCGTGGGTTCCTCAAATTTTATCCCATCCAGCTCAAATCGATCGCTAAAGTGCTTTGTTTTTCCGTTGGCTTCTACATAACAATCGCCCTTGCCTTCAAAAAAAGCAGTTTGCGCAGAATCGGCCAGGCGGCTTAACGTTTCTTCTTCGCGATTAGTTACAATTCGATCTATTAAGATCTGAACGGTTTTATCGTCCGTGAGCTCCGCATCTTTAAAGTCTGCATCATCTAAAACAGACTCAATTTTAAGCACCTTATTATCGATCAAAATCCGCAAAAATCCCTTTTGCAATAAAATGGCGAGTTCTTCTTTTATGGTTCGATTGTTATGCGGATATAAAG
>Ga0308165_1004548_pt1 | contig 13591 bp, 9 predicted proteins | sample PhyWR2_FD_201032 | JGI IMG/M metagenome (GOLD analysis project Ga0308165, IMG submission 201032) | Phyllosphere microbial communities from UC Gill Tract Community Farm, Albany, California, United States - DLSLW.R2 | ecosystem: Host-associated > Plants > Phyllosphere > Unclassified | place: USA...
CTCCCTCTAATTTTGGAAATGAGAAATACCCATGAGACCATTTCTGGTGTTGACCAAGCGGCCCCATGTGTTTTGCTATCTTATCAAATATATCCAATGTATTAAGTATTTTGTATTATAAATTTTGCGAATTTACGCTTTATTCGGCTTAAAATCAACCAGATTAATCAATGCGTGTTAAATATGCGTTTTTATTAATCCAATTTTATGCCAAAAAAGCCCCGGTGAATACCAGGGCTTTAGATTTATATTGAACTTCTTTAATCAACATTATCATGTAAGAAAGAATTGTTCGGTCTGATCTCAGTACCACCATCCTGATCGTTGCTCAACGTAAAACGGCTCACTTGCGATTCGGATGAATGTTGCACTTGCTGCAATTGCATTTGTTTACGTTTATAAGCCGGCTCATTTTCTAGCTCTTGCAAACCATTTGTGGTGCGCAATTTCATGCTGAGATCTTTCAAACGTAAAATACGTTCTTTAGATTTCCGCAACTGCTCTTCCATCGATTCGTCGCTTTTGTCATCGTCTAAACCTGCAACGGGCATTTCCATTTCTGGCTCTGGTTCAGGGCTTGGCGTCGTTTCGGCAAGGGGCGTTTCGAAAACATAATTGGTTTCGGCCAGTTTAACCTCAAACTCAAATCCAGTTTCCTGAGGTTCCTCAGCTTGCGGCTCTTCCTCAATCAGTGTATGACGAACAACGTTGTTTTCCGGTTCCTGAACTCTCTGGGGCTCCGGCTTGCTAAACATACCTCCGAATAAATCAACCTGAGAAGCCTCTTCCTTTACCTTTAAAACTGGCTCGTAAGACGGAGCAGCTTTCGGTTGTATGAAAGAGTTTACTGGTTCAACGGGACGAACTAGAGGTGCTTCTTCAGGTGTTAATAATGATATTTTTTTCTTGTTTTTTTCTTCGTTTACACGTTCTTCCGACGTTTGGAATCCTGTTGCAATAATGGTTACCGAAAGCTTTTCGCCGAGAGATTCATCAGTACAGTTACCCCAAATCAAATCAGCTGATAAACCCGCCTTTTCCTGGATGTAATCAGTTATAATCGAAACCTCATCCATAGTTACTTCACGCACACCTGAACTGATGTTAAGCAAAATGTAACGGGCACCTTCAATTTCATTATCTTTTAATAATGGAGAGGCTAAAGCACCCTCTACAGCCTGCAATGCACGCTCATCGCCATCGGCCGAGTGGCTACCCATAATGGCGACACCACTATCCTTCATTACAGTACGCACATCTTTGAAATCGACGTTTATATAACCGGGAACAGTGATAATCTCGGCAATGCCTTTTGCGGCTGTTGTTAAAATATCGTCGGCCTGGCCAAATGCTGAGCCTAACGTTAAGTTTCCGAAGATTTCGCGAAGTCGGTCGTTAGAAATTACAAGATAAGAATCTACATATTTCTTTAGCTCCTCCATCCCCTCGTCGGCTTGCAGCCTACGTCTTTTTCCTTCGAAAGAAAATGGAGTAGTAATAATTGCAACAGTTAAAATGTCGAGTTCCTTGGCAGCTTTTGCAATAATTGGCGATGCACCGGTTCCTGTTCCTCCACCCATTCCGGCAGTAATGAACAACATTTTTGTTGTACTACCGAGCATGGCCTTAATATCATCGATGTTTTCTATTGCCGAGTTTTTACCCACTTCAGGTATCGAGCCAGCCCCCATCCCTTCGGTCAAACTAGCGCCTAATTGTACCTTATTGGGGATAGGACTAGATTCCAAAGCCTGGGCATCTGTATTACAAATAATAAAATCTACACCAGTAATACCCGACAGGTACATATGGTTCACTGCGTTGCCGCCACCGCCTCCAACACCAATTACCTTGATAATTGAAGACTTATCTTTTAACATTTCGAACTGCATATCTTTATGAATCAGTTGTTTAAAAATTTTTAAATTCTGTTCATTACTCAATGTAATATTAACACTTTTTCCACAGACGTTTTCCACAAGTGTTAAGAATGTGGAAAACTCTTACTTTGTTGAAAAATTTCTAGCTTTTTAGGTAATCTTCATCACTAACATTCATATCGTCTTGTATGAAAGTGCGTGTTTTTGCAAGTAACTTATCAAATAAACCCGGGCCGCGTTTCTCTTTTTCTTTGGCCGATTTTGGTTTCTCTACAAATACGCCCGGTTGCTTCATTTCTTCCATCAATTCTTCGGCTTTTTGAATTCCTTTGATCAACAAACCAACACTGGTTGCATACATCGGGCTTTTCAAATCGTCGTAAATCGCCTTTGGCATATCTTCATATTTAGATAAATGCTCGTTTGGATAGCCAATGCGGCAATCTAAACCGGTAACATATTCTACCGCCTGCGATAAGTGCTTTAATAACGCTCCGCCACCGGTAATTACTATACCGCCGATTAGTTTTTTCTCGTATCCGGACGATTTGATCTCGTAATAAACGTGCTCAATAATCTCTTCCATACGGGCCTGAATAACGTAAGCGAGGTTTTTTACTGAAATTTCTTTCGGCTCGCGGCCGCGAAGACCGGGAACACAAATAATTTCGTTTTCCTTATTTTCTTCGGCCAAAGCAGATCCAAAACGCGTTTTCAACAACTCAGCCTGATTACGCATTACAGAACAGCCCTCTCTGATATCTTCTGTTACGCTGTTTCCACCAAATGGAATTACAGCAGTGTGGCGAATGATGCCTTCGTGAAAAATAGCAATATCGGTAGTACCACCGCCAATATCGACCAATGCAATACCAGCTTCTTTTTCTTCCTCGCTCAACACCGATTCAGAAGATGCCAATGGCTCAAGAATTAAATCCTGAGTTTGTAACCCTGCATTGTTTACACATTTAATTATATTTTTTACGGCTGTAACCTGACCAGATATGATGTGGAAGTTTGCCTCTAAGCGCACTCCAGCCATACCAATCGGATCTTTGATGCCTGGCTCGTTATCGATCGTAAATTCTTGTGGCAACACGTGGATGATCTCCTCGCCGGGAGGCATTACCAGCTTAAACATATCATCGATCAGTTTATCGATGTCGCGTTTGCCAATTTCGTTGTTTAATTCTCGTCTTGTTAAAATCCCTCTGTGCTGTAAGCTTTTAATGTGCTGACCAGCAATACCCACATTTACCACCTGTATTTCTACGTTGGATTGTCCGCTTGCTACTTCTACTGCTTGAGCAATGCCCTGTACGGTTTTCTGAATGTTAGAGACTACTCCGCGTGTTACTCCCGCCGATTCTGCCTTGCCTATTCCTAAAATTTCTATCTTACCATGTTGGGTTCTCCGTCCAACGATAACACATATTTTTGTAGTACCGATATCCAATCCTACTACAATGGGCGACTGACTGGTAAATTTTGCCTTGTCCATATTCGTTAATTTTGTTGAGTTTTATATTGTTTTTCTAGGGCTCTGATCTCTTTCTCTCTAGCTTCTTTTTCTTTTTGCTTTTTTAGGGCGGCTGCACTAAGTGCAGGTTTTGTATTCGTTGTACTTTTTGGTTTTTCCTTCTTCACCTCCGGCTTGCTTTCCCTGGGTTTTGAAGTAACTGCTGGTGGTTTTGTGCTTGCCGGCTCTACCTTTTTAGGCGCTGGTTTTTTGGTCTCGGGCGCTGGCGTGGCTGCTTTTTGGCTTAGCGCATCTGCAACCACATTTCTGATCAACGAGTCAGAAACGCTTCTTTGTATCCTCAAACTATCAGCTGTCGAAATTGTTTTAGGCTTCCTTGATATTTCCGTTGAATCTCTTTTTGTGCAAACGATTTGATTGGTATATTTAATATTGATAGTTCTGTATGTTTCCCACCCCACTTGCGGCATTGCCTTTTTGTAGAAGAACAACAGGTTGGTCATTTTCTTTTCCAGCGAATCGGCGTCGCCCAAAATGATACGTTGGTTGCCCACCCGAGGGATTAACTCCATGTCTTTTTTATCATCTACTACAATTTGCTCTATTTGTGCATTCCAAAGTGTATCTTCTTTAATAAACAAAGCAGTTTTGTACAAATCGCGGGCAAGCTTTGTATGCAGCGTATCAACGCGGCTTCCGAACACTTCGGTAATTTGGCCAGTTGCCACCAATACGTTTGCGGTAAAGTTTGATGAGATTGGCATTTTTAAACCATCATTATCGATATAAAAGTCTTGTCCGCTCGCATTCAAAATCCTGATTATTGGTTGGCGCTGTTTCACTTCGATATGCAATACACCATCCATATCGATATAAACCTTGGCAAAAGCGATATAAGGATTTGCCTGCAGTTTGCTTTCAATTTGATGGATGTTTATTTTCTCGAGGTTTCGGCCAAGTAAAACACCCTGATCTTGTCTCAATATCTCATCTATTTCTTCGCGTTCGATGAAGTTATCGGCACCGGGAATCAAGATCTTTACATCGGTACACTTAACGGTTTGCTTTTTCACATTGATAAAACCTAAAAGCACCACCACGCCTGCCAGGCTGATCAGCCAGGCAAATCCGGTAAAAATTGCGCCCCAGTTTATCTTTTTAAGCATTGTTTATTGTATTTTTTAGTGGGTCGATCAACGTATCTATGTCGCCAGCGCCAACGGTTAAAATTAATTCAGGTTTTGTTTCCTTAACATGCTGAATCACAAAATCTTTTCCACACACTTTCTTGTTGTTCGAGGTAATTTTATCAAGCAGAAACTGAGAATTAATACCTTCCAGGGGCAATTCTCGTGCAGGGTAAATTTCTAAAAGCATCAGTTCGTCGGCAGTGCTTAAAACTTTTGCAAATTCGTCTGCAAAATCACGCGTGCGGGTAAACAAATGCGGTTGAAAAATAACCGTCAATTTCTTATCAGGATATAACTGCCTAACGGCATCGAAACAAGCCCTCAACTCTTCTGGATGATGCGCATAATCGTCGATATAAATCTGATCATTATTGTTAACGATGTATTCGAAACGACGCTTAACCCCTTTGAAGTTGGCAACTGCTTCTTTGATCTTCTCAGCATCGATACCTAGTTTTAATGCGATGGCAATAGCTACAGTAGTATTCTCTACATTGTGCTTCCCTGGCAACATCAGCTCAATGTTTTTGATTGATGTTGATTGGTCTTTGTAATCAAATACAAACTTCGATTCTACTACGCGTAAGTTCTCTGCCCTTGCCTCTGCGGTTATACTGGCCGCATAACTAATGCTATTCTCTAGCGGAAGTCCTTCGTGGGCGTATAGTGTACCGTTTTCTTTAAGTTGGTTGGCGTATAAACGGAAAGATTCCTCGAGATGGCTTTTATCTCCATAAATATCTAAATGGTCTGCATCCATAGAGGTAACCACTGCAATATCCGGGTGCAGCGTAAGGAAAGATCGATCGTATTCGTCGGCCTCTACCACTACCACGTTGTTTTTTCCGAAAAGCACGTTGCTATTGTAATTGCTGGTTATTCCACCCAAAAAAGCGGTACAATCGTAGCCGGTATCTTTTAAAATGTGCGCCACAATAGACGACGTAGTGGTTTTACCATGTGTTCCGGCCACGCCGATACAAAACATGCCCTTGCTGATGATGCCCAGAACCTCGGAACGTTTTTTTAAAGCAAATACATGATCTATAAAATGATTGAGGATTTTGGAGTCTTTTGGAATCGCCGGAGTATAAACCACCAAAGTATCATCGTGATTATCGAGAAAGGCCAACGGTAACGCAGAGGCTTCATCGATGTAGGTGATTAAAATCCCTTCGCGTTCTAAGGCTTCGGTAAGCTTGGTTCTGGTTTTATCGTAGCCGCACACCACCTGACCACGCTTAGCAAAATAACGGGCAAGCGCACTCATACCGATCCCACCGATCCCTACAAAAAACACTCTGTTTATTTTACTAAGTTCCATTTTTTTAACGCTTAAGGCAAAAAGACTATAGCGTAAAGCTTGCCTTTCTACCGTATTAAGCTGAACGCTGAAAGACTTAAAGCTTAAAGCCATCTTTCTACCGTTTCAGCTATATTAATTTATTTTTTTTCTTCCTTTTTGAGATTTGAGACTGGAGATATGAGATTTGAGACCGCCGCCAATCTCATATCTCACATCTAATTTCTCATATCTATTTTATCAATTTCAGTACTTCCCTCGCTATAATTTCATCGGCTTCTGGCAATGCCATTTTGCCGATGTTTTGCGATAATTTTTCGCTTTGTTCTTTATTGTTTAACAATTCCAATGTTGCTTTTACCAGCGTATCTTCTGCTGAGCGATCGTTAATCAACAATGCGGCTTCATGCTTAACCAGGGCCATTGCATTTTTCGTTTGATGATCTTCTGCAACGTTTGGCGACGGAACCAGAATAACCGGCCTTTTCACCAGGCACAGTTCAGCAATCGTTCCCGCTCCTGCCCTGCTGATAATTACATCTGCGGCCGCATAAGCTAAATCCATCTTGTTCAAAAACTCGAGGATTCGAACATTTGGATGATAAGCTAAACCCAAGCGCTCGATAATTCCTTTATAATAGTATTTCCCTGTTTGCCAAATCACCTGCACATCTTGTGCAATAATTTCTGGCAGATGCTTTTCAATGGCCTTGTTTAACGTTCCAGCGCCTAAGCTCCCGCCTGTAACCATGATGGTTTTCTTTAAGGGATCGAGTTTCAATAATTCTGCTCCTGCGTGGTGCTTGCCCTTAATATCGACTACTTCTTTACGAACAGGGTTTCCGGTTTTCAAAATCCGGTCTGCCGGAAAAAACTGCTCCATTTCATCGAAGGCAACACATATCTTTGATGCCTTTTTGCCCAACCATTTATTGGTTAGCCCTGCATACGAGTTTTGTTCTTGTATTAAATAAGGTATCCCCTTTAACGAGGCAGCGTACAACAACGGCCCTGAAGCATAGCCACCAACCCCAACAACTGCATCGGGCTTGAAATCGCTAATAATCTGCATGGCTTTTCTAACGCTTCCCAACAACTTAAATGGCAATGCCAGGTTTTTAACGATCGATCCGCGTTGGATACCACTTATATTTAAGCCAACAATTTTATATCCGGCTGCCGGAACTTTTTCCATTTCCATGCGGCCATTTGCGCCCACAAACAAAATTTCACAAGCGGGCACCAAACGCTTAAGCGCATTGGCTATGGCTACGGCGGGAAAAATGTGCCCGCCGGTGCCACCACCTGATATGATAATTTTTGGGGAATTATTCATGTTTTTGTTTAATTATTTAGTTCCGTCATTGCGAGGCACGAAGCAATCTTTTCCGCTAATATTAGATTGCTTCGTTCCTCGCAATGACGACGGAGTTACTAGCCAAACGCCGGTATCTCGCCAACAATTACTTTATTTTTTACTTTTTCTTTATCTTCTTTAACTGAACCAATTGCATTTTCTTCTACATCTCTGCTTACGCTCAATATAATTCCGAAGGCCACGCTGGTAAAAATCATCGAGGTTCCTCCCATACTTACCAATGGCAGCGGCACACCTGTTACCGGGCCCAGCCCAACGGCTACGGCCATATTGGCAAAGGCCTGAATGGTTAAACTGAAGCTTAATCCAGCGGCCAACAACGCCCCAAAAGCTTTTGGGGCCCGGGTCACTATTTTTATACATCGATATAAAAGCACCAGGTAAAGTATCATAATTGCAATTCCGCCCACGGTTCCCCATTCTTCAATAATAATGGCGAAAATAAAATCGGAATATGGATGCGGCAAGAAATTGCGCTGGGTACTGTTACCTGGCCCTTTACCAAAAACACCACCAGTAGCCAGGGCTATTTTAGCCTGATCTGCCTGGAAAGTTTTATCTGAATGTTGCATCTCGGGATGCATAAAAGAGTTGATACGCGACATGTAGGTTTTTCTCCTTGGGCCCAAAAAGAAAACGAACAACAGCAATATAAAACCGCCCGCACATACAATGGCAATTTGTTTGATACTGATCCGGCCGATGATAAGCAGTAAAATACTTACTCCAAACAGCATTAACGCGGTTGATAAGTTGGCCAGTGCAATTAAAACAAACACTACGCAAACCGACCCCATAATTGGGATGAACGATTCCCTAACGTTTTTAATATTCTCTTGCTTTTTGGTAAGCATCCGTGCTAAAAATGTAATCAGCGCCAGCTTTGCCAAATCGGACGTTTGAAAGGTTAAGCCAATAACAGGGATTTTTACCCATCTTGATGCATCGTTTAGGTTTGTACCGAATAATAGGGTATACAACAACAAGGGTATGGTAACGATCATCAAAATTTTTGAAATGCCGGCGTAATATCGATAATCGAGCAAATGGGCAATATAAATCATACCAATACCCAGCAAAACGAATATTAAGTGCTTGGTTAAAAGCAACTTCTCTACCGCTTCGCCCTTTTTATAGGCCAAGGTTCCTGTTGCGCTATATACCGCCATTACTGATATAAGCGAAAGCAGGATGATGATTAACCAGATCCATCTATCGCCTTTTGTTTTATTAAGTAATGCTTGCAACATGTTTTAACCTCCTATGTTATAATTCTTTAACTGCCGCTTTAAACTGATTACCGCGGTCTTCGTAATTTTTGAACAGATCGAAACTGGCACATGCGGGAGATAACAAGACGGTATCGCCACGCTTGGCCAAATGAAAAGCAATTTGGGTAGCTTCTTCTGCCGAAAAAGTGTTCACGATAACGTCTACATCATCTTCAAAGGCGTCGTGAATGCGCTTATTATTCTTTCCGAGACAAACAATGGCCTTTACCTTGCTTTGTACCAAATCTTTAAGCATGTTATAATCGTTGCCTTTATCTACACCGCCCATAATTAATACCACGTCGGTTGTCATGCTTTCTAGTGCATACCAGGTAGAGTTTACGTTTGTGGCCTTGCTATCATTGATAAAATCTATACCCGATATTTTGGCCACATGCTCTAACCTGTGCTCAATATTTTTAAAATCGCCCATGCTTTCGCGGATGGTTTCATTTCTTAACTCTAAAACTTTGGCAACAATTCCAGAGGCCATAGAGTTGTAAATGTTGTGCTTGCCCTGTAAGGCTAAATCTGAAATAGACATGGTTAATTGGTTATTAGGTCGTGTGGTGATGTGTACAGTTTGGTCTTCTAAATATGCCCCCGCTTCAACCTCTTTTACGATTGAGAATGGGAACGATTTGGCTAAAATCTTATTATTATTTATTGCTTTGATACTTTCTTCATCATCTGCACAATAAATGAAAACATCGTTTGCTGTTTGATTTTGAATGATGCGCATCTTCGATGCCGCATAATTCTCTAGTTTATAATCGTATCTGTCTAAATGATCGGGCGTAATGTTCAATAACACAGCGATATCTGCCTTAAACTGGAACATATCATCGAGCATGAAGCTCGAAATTTCGAGTACATAATAATCGAAATGCTCCGTAGCTACCTGCGCCGCAAAGCTGTGGCCAATATTACCGGCCAAACCAACGTTTAAACCCGCTTTTTTAAGAATATGATAGGTTAGCAAGCTGGTGGTCGATTTACCGTTTGAACCAGTTATGCAGATCATCCTGGCATTGGTGTATCTTCCTGCAAATTCAATTTCTGAGATTACGGGTACGCCCTTTGTCGCCAGATTTTTAATGATTGGTGCGGTTGACGGAATGCCGGGGCTCTTAATTACTTCGGTAGCATTTAAGATTAAATCTTCGGTATGTTTTCCCGATTCGAAGGGAATAGACATTCTCTCGAGCTCAGCACTGTACTTTTCGGCAATGGTTCCGAAATCTGAAACAAAAACGTCGAAACCTTTTAACTTAGCAAGCTTTGCTGCTCCAACTCCACTTTCGCCAGCGCCCAAAATAACCACACGGCCCTGCCCTGCCATTGCTGACTGCGTATTGCTTTGCGATATATTTTGATTGTTGCTCATTTTCTTTTTTCCTTCGGGGTGATGCCACAGATTTTTATGATTTCACCGATATCAATTCCCTAATTTTATCACATCAGGCACCTAAGTGTATGGCGCTTTTTTCCTTATTGCTTCTTCTTGCTTAATGCCTATTGCTTTTTGTCTATTATCTATTGCTCCTATTTGCTTATTGCTTCTTCTTGCTTAATGCCTATTGCTTATTGTCTATTTATTTCTTCTAAACCTCGGACTTCCCGACTCCCGACTTCGGACTTCCTCAACTACCTCAGTTTAAGTGTTACTATTGTTATAATGGCCAGCATGATTCCAATAATCCAAAAACGGGTTACGATCTTTGCTTCGTGATAGCCTTTCTTTTGGTAATGGTGGTGAAGCGGCGACATTAAAAATATTCTGCGCCCCTCGCCGTATTTCTTTTTTGTGTACTTAAAGAATGATACCTGCATAATTACCGATACTAATTCTACAAGGAATATTCCGCACAGGATCGGAATAATCAATTCTTTACGAATCATCAGGGCGAACGATGCGATGATACCCCCAATAGCCAAACTGCCGGTATCGCCCATAAAAATTTGGGCAGGATAGGAGTTGTACCAGAGAAAACCTACGCACGACCCTACAAAAGCGCCCGCAAAAATCATCAACTCAGCAGAGTTAGGGATGTACATAATATTCAGGTAATCGGCCATGATGGTATTACCGGAAACGTAGGCCAGAATACCCAACGTAATACCTATTACCGCCGAAGTGCCTGTTGCCAACCCATCGATACCATCGGTAATATTGGCTCCATTTGATACAGCGGTGATGATAAATACGGTAAAAATCAAAAATATAATGAATGCGTATTTCTGATAATCGCCACCTAAAAACTTCAATACCTTGGCATAATCGAACTCATTATTTTTGTAAAAAGGCATGTTTGTTTTGGTCGATTTTACATCTTGTGTATAGTAAAATGTTTCTCCTTTTTGGCGCAACACCATCGGAACCGACGAGGTGTTTTTAACGTTATCCTGAACGGTTTCTCTAACCACAATATTTGGGTGGAAGTACATGGTTGTACCAACAATTAAGCCGAGGCCCACTTGGCCAACAACCTTAAAGCGACCGGCCAACCCTTCTTTGTTCTTTTTGAAAACTTTAATATAATCATCCAAAAAGCCTACTGTTCCCATCCAAACGGTGGTTATAATCATCAGGATGACATAGATATTGGTTATGTTAGCGAACAACAAAGTTGGGATGAGAATGCCCAGCAAAATAATAATTCCACCCATTGTCGGGGTTCCTTGCTTTTGCATCTGGCCTTCGAGTCCTAAATTTCTAACCGTTTCGCCAACTTGTTTTCTATGCAAAAAATCGATCAATCTACGCCCGTAAACCGTTGTAATAACCAGCGAAAGGATGATTGAAATTGAAGCACGAAACGTAATGTACTGGAACAACCTTAATCCAGGAATGTCGTAATGCTTATGCAGGTATTCGAATAATAAATATAACATTAGCTGTTCGGTTTTAGTTGTTCGAGTAAAATCTCCTTGTCATCAAAATGGTTTCTCACCCCATTAACCTCCTGGTATTTTTCGTGCCCTTTGCCTGCCACCAATATAATATCGCCACTTTGCGCCAAATGGCAAGCTGTTCTTATTGCTTCTCTTCTATCCAAAATAGATAGCGTTTTGCGTTTGTTGGTCGGCGAAACGCCTGCTTCCATGTCATTAATAATGGCCTGTGGATCTTCGCTCCGCGGATTATCGGAAGTTAAAATCACTTTATCGCTCCAATCGCAAGCCACCTGTGCCATTATTGGCCGCTTCGTTTTATCTCTGTCGCCACCGCAACCAATTACCGTTATTACCTGCTCGGTTCCCTTACGAATGTTGGCAATGGTGCTCAACACATTTTGAACGGCGTCTGGCGTGTGGGCATAGTCGACAATACCAATAATTTTCTCGGGCGAAGTGATGTAATCAAAACGCCCTTCGGCGCCCGATAAACGGCTTAATAATGTTAAAACCTTTAGCTTATCTTGCTCCAGAAGCACTGCCGTGCCGTAAACGGCCAGCAGGTTGTAGGCATTAAACGAGCCCACCAATCTGAAAAACACATCTTCGTTATCGATATCCAGATGCAAGCCGCTGAACTGGTTTTCGATAATTTTTGCCTTAAAATCGGCCAGTTGCTTAAGTGCATACGTTTTTTTATGTGCTTTGGTGTTCTGCAACATCACCATACCGTTTTTATCGTCGGTGTTGGTTAGTGCAAAGGCGCTTTTCGGCAATGCATCAAAAAATGCTTTTTTAGCCTTGATGTAACCCTCAAATGTTTTATGAAAATCGAGGTGATCGTGCGTAATGTTAGAAAACACACCACCCGCAAACGAGAGCCCCTCTATGCGGTGCTGAGCAACGGCGTGCGAGCTCACTTCCATAAAGCAATAATCGCAACCGGCATCAACCATATCTCTCAATAACTGGTTTAATGCAATCGGATTGGGCGTTGTGTGCGTTGCAGGTACTACGGTATCGTTGATATAGTTTTCAACCGTCGAAATTAGGCCGGTTTTATAACCCAGATCCTTAAACAACTTAAATAAAATGGTAGCAATTGTAGTTTTACCATTTGTACCGGTTATACCGATCAGCTTTAAATCTGCCGATGGGTTTCCGTAATAATTGCCGGCCATAATGCCCAATGCAACGGCAGTGTTTTCTACCTTGATATAGGTTAAGGTAAAATCGTGCACTTCGGGCAAATTCTCGCAAACAATTACGGTAGCGCCCTGAGCAATGGTTTGTTCGATAAACTGATGTCCATCGGCTACTGTTCCAACCACCGCAATAAACACGTCGTTCTCACCAACCTTACGCGAATCGAAATTTATGGCATTGATTTCCCTATCGGTTTTGCCAACCAATTCTTTAATCGTTATGCCGTAAAGTAAATCCTGTAATTGCATGTATTAGTATCAAGTATTTAGTAACCTCTCCCCCCGCCCTCTTCTTGAAGAGAGGGAGCTAGCTACTGCTATTTATTCAGCTTTATCTTCGGACTCCCGACTGCGGACTTTCCGACTTTTTTAATTCAACTCTATTTGTACGCCCAAACCTTTACCAACGCGTGTTCCTGCGGCGATAGATTGGCTTATTACTTTGCCCGAACCGATTACCTTGGCTTTAAAACCTGCGTTGCCTATCAAATAAAGGGCGTCTTTTAATCCCATTCCTGAAACATTTGGCATTACGCCCTTACGTTCAGTATTTTCTTGAAACACCTGTCCGGCGCTGGTATCAACTATATTATAGTATTCGGATTTTGAGGCAAAAAGCGGTTTAAAACCAAATGCCCGATATACTTTTTGTGTCGCCTTACTTTGTCCGGCTTTTGTTGGCGGGTTGCCAGTATTGCCCACTAAACGGGTAGGTACATCGTTGTACATCTGCATATCGCTGGCATAAATCCGGTCGGCAACTTCTCTAAAAACCGGACCCGATACCGAGGCGCCGTAATAATCTCCTTTGGGGTCGTTTATAACTACAATCATAGAATACTTTGGCCTATTGGCCGGAAAATACCCCACAAACGATGCCTGATACTGACTTTTAACCTTGTAACCCCTGTTGCCATCGGCTACCTGGGCTGTACCAGTTTTTCCGGCAATTTTATATAATGGATTGTAAACGATCCTTTTTCCGC
>Ga0308165_1004551_pt1 | contig 13588 bp, 12 predicted proteins | sample PhyWR2_FD_201032 | JGI IMG/M metagenome (GOLD analysis project Ga0308165, IMG submission 201032) | Phyllosphere microbial communities from UC Gill Tract Community Farm, Albany, California, United States - DLSLW.R2 | ecosystem: Host-associated > Plants > Phyllosphere > Unclassified | place: USA...
GTTCTTCATCATCGCGCTGCCCGCCATCGCGCTGCCTTTCGTGATCCGCGCCGCCGTGGTCGAAGGCGTGGCCACGGCCACCGAAGTCTCGACCATCGGCATCGTCTATTCGGTGCTGGCCGGCCTGCTGATCTACCGCCAGTTCAACTGGCGCCGGCTCAAGCCGATGCTGATCGAAACCGCCTCGCTGTCGGGCGCCATCATGTTCATCGTCGGCTGCGCCACCGCCATGGCCTGGGGCCTGACGCAATCGGGCTTTTCCACCGACCTGGCGCGCCTGATGGGCAGCATTCCGGGCGGTGCCTACGGCTTTTTGGCCATTTCCATCCTGGCCTTCATCGTGCTGGGCTGCGTGCTCGAAGGCATACCGGCCATCGTGCTGTTCGGCCCGCTGCTGTTTCCCATCGCCGCGCAGGCCGGCGTGCATCCGGTGCATTACTCGATGGTGGTGATTTTTGCCATGGGCATCGGCCTGTTCGCGCCGCCCATCGGCGTCGGCTACTACGGCGCCTGCGCCATCAGCAAGGTCGACCCGAACGAAGGCATGAAATACATCGGCGCCTACATGGCCGCGCTGCTGGTCGGCCTGGCGCTGGTGGCAGCGGTGCCGTGGTTTTCCACCGGCTTTCTCAAATAACTTCGCCCATCCGCTTTCACGCTTTCATTTACTTCACCGGGAAACAAAAATATGAGCCGCCATTTTGGAGAAATCCGCCAGCTGGGCTACGTCGTGCACGACATCGAAGCCGCCATGGACTACTGGAGCAAGACCCTGGGCGTCGGCCCCTGGTTCTACAACCCGAAGGTGCCGATCAAGAATTACACCTATAAGGGCGAATCGCATGCGCCGCACAACTCGGTGGCGCTGGCCAATTCGGGCTTCGTGCAGGTCGAGCTGATCCAGACCCGCAACGACGTGCCGTCGATGTACCGCGACTTCCTGCAGGCCGGACGCACCGGTCTGCAGCACATCGCCTACTGGACCAGCGATTACGACGCCGACCTGGCGCGGCTGCTGGCGCAGGGCTTCAAGCCGGTCATGAGCGGCGAGGTCGGCGAAAAAGGCCGCTTCATCTATTTCGACACCGAATACCACCCTGGCACCGTCATCGAACTGTCCGAAGTCGCCGGCCCCAAGGGCAAGATGTTCGACCTGATCCGGGCTGCATCCGAAGGCTGGGACGGCGTGACCGACCCGGTGCGCCCGTTCCCCGACCTCAGCAAACTCTGAAGAAAAAGCACGCCATGAACGCCGACCGCTTTGAAGCCACCTATTTGATTGAAACCCCGCTGGCGCCCGCGCAGGTGGCCGAAGTGATGGCCGGCGAGCAGTCCTGCGGCACCTTCACCCGCGTGGAAGGCGAAACCGACGCCCTGCGCCAGCGCGCCCGCGCCACGGTCGAGTCGATTGACGAGCTTGCATCGGTCAGCGCGCCCAGCCTGCCCAACGCATTGCTTGAACGTAAGGGCCATACCGCCGGGCGTGGCGGCCCCTGGCGCCGCGCGCGGGTGCGCATCTCTTTTCCGGTCGCCAATGTCGGCGCCAACCTGCCGACGCTGGCCGCCACCGTGGCGGGCAACCTCTACGACCTGGGCGAAGCCAGCGGCCTGCGGCTGGAGTCGATGAAGCTGCCGGCCGCCTACCGCGCCCGGTTCGACCTGCCAAAAGTCGGTATCACCGGCACGCGCCAGGCCACCGGCGTGGCCAGCGGCGCGCTGGTCGGCACCATCCTCAAGCCCAATGTGGGCTTTTCGGCCGAGCAAACGGCCGAGCTGGTGGCGCGCCTGTGTAAAGCCGGCGTCGATTTCATCAAGGACGATGAAGTCTGCGCCAACCCGCAGCATGCCCCGCTGGCCGAGCGCGTGCCCGCCGTGATGGCAGTGGTGCGCGCTCACCAGGAGCGCACCGGCAAGCATGCCATGGTGGCCTTCAACATCACCGATGAAACCGATGCGATGAAGCGCCACGCCGACCTGGTCGAGCGCGAAGGCGGCAGCTGCGTCATGGCCAGCCTGAACTGGTGCGGGTTTTCCGCGCTGCAAACCTTGCGCCGCCACACCGGCCTGGCGCTGCACGGCCACCGCAACGGCTACGGCGCGCTGTCGCGCCATCCGCTGCTGGGCATGTCCTTTCAGGCCTACCAGACGCTGTGGCGGCTGGCCGGCGTGGACCACATGCATGTGCATGGCCTGCAAGGCAAGTTCTCCCAGCCCGACGAAGAAGTCATCGCTTCGGCGCACGACTGCTACACCCCGCTGACCGATGGCTTTGACGACCGCGTCATGCCCGCGTTTTCATCCGGCCAGTGGGCCGGCACCGTGCCCGCTACCTGGGCCGCCGTGCAGAACGACGACCTGCTGTTCATGTCCGGTGGCGGCATCCTGGCGCATCCGGGCGGCCCGGCCGCTGGCGTGGCCAGCATTCGCCAAGCCTGGGCCGCAGCGCGCGAAGGCGCCGCGCTGGCCGACTATGCGCGCCAGGCACCCGAGCTGGCCGCCGCGCTGGCTTTTTTCGGCCAGTAACGCCATGACGATGAAGCCCGGCAGCGACCTGAAAATCGCCTACTACGGCGACGACTTCACCGGCGCCACCGATACCCTGGCCACCGCCGCCCGCGCTGGCCTGCGCAGCCTGCTGTTCCTTGGCCTGCCGACGCCAGCGCAGCTGGAAAGCGCCGGGCCGCTCGACTGCCTGGGCATTGCCGGGGCCGCACGCGCCATGACGCCCGATGAAATGCAGGCCGAACTGGCGCCCGTAGGGCAGCTTTTCGCCGCACTGGGCGCCAGGGTCATCCATTACAAGACCTGTTCCACCTTCGACAGCGCGCCGCATGTCGGCAGCATCGGCGCGGCCTTGCGCATCCTGCGGCCGCATGCCGTCAGCCCGCTGGTGGCCATCGTCGGCGGCCAGCCCAATTTGCGCCGCTTTTGCGTGTTCGGCAACCTGTTTGCTGCGGCGGGCAGCGCCATCTGCCGCATCGACCGCCACCCCACCATGCGCCAGCACCCGGTCACGCCCATGCATGAAGCTGACTTGCGACTGCACCTGGCGCAGCAGGGTCTGGCGGACGTGCGCTCCATCGCCTACACCGATATTGACCAGGGCGGTGACGCGCTGGACAGCCAACTCGACGCCTTGTTGCGCCAGCGCCCCGATGCGGTGCTTTTCGACATTGCCCACACGGCGCACCTGGCCCCCGTGGGCCGCCTGATCTGGCAGCAGGCCCAAGGCCAGCGCCTGCTCGCCGCCGGCCCAAGCAGCGTGGTGCAGGCGCTTGCCACCCACTGGGCAATCGCAGCAACGCAGGCTGAAGCCGCCATTGCACCGGCGCAGGAACCGGTACTGGTGCTGGCTGGCAGCCTGTCGCCCATGACGGCTCGGCAGGTTCAGGCCGCCATGTCTTATGAGCACCTGCTGCTTGATGCGGCGCGTCTGTCGCAAGACGCGGCCTACCGCGACCAAATGGCGCGGCAAATTGCCAAGCGGCTGGGCGAGGGTGCCCATGTGCTGGCCTGCACCGCCCCGGCCAGCGGAGCTGCGGCCGTGACTGGCTCTGCAGCTGATGGCCGAAGCTTGGCGTTGGCGTGTGGAGACTTGCTGGCAAAGGTGCTCAGACTCAGACCACTCAAGCGCTTGGGCATCGCCGGGGGCGACACTTCCAGCCATGCGGTACAGGCGCTGGATGCGTGGGGGCTGTCCTATCAGGCGCAACTGGCCCCCGGCGTAGCGCTGTGTCGCCTGCACAGTGACGATCCAGCGCTCGAAGGACTGGAAATTATGCTCAAAGGCGGACAGATGGGCACAGAGCACTTGTTCGAAGAATTGCTGCGGGGGAGCGTGACTCTGCCTTGATTTCAAGCATCAAGGCAAATTCATTTATCTGATGCAGCGTTCAGGAAACAAGGATACGGAATTCTGAAAAACGCCATGGACTTCTTGTCGGCATGATTTCTACACTGGCTCATATGAACGACATTCATGATGCCAAGGAAATTGTGATGAAGCTGAATCGAAGAAACCTGATCATTGCCTCTTCCGCCTTCTTGTGCTTCGGGGGTGTGGCCTTTGCGCAGGACGACTTTCCCAACAAGCCCATCAAGATCATCGCGCCTTTCGCGCCAGGCAGTTCGGACATGATTGCCCGCCGCCTGGGCGAGTACGCCGGCAAGACGCTGGGCCAGCCCATCGTGGTGGAAACCCGGCCGGGAGGGCAGGGCACCGTGGCATCCCGCGTCATTGCCAAATCAAAAGGCGATGGCTACACCTTGCTGCTGGGCACGAATTCCACCCATGCCGCCAGTGTTCACCTGTTCAAGGAACTGGGCTATGACCCGATCAAGGATTTCACGCCCATCATCCGTTTCACGGTCAACCCGTTGATGCTGGTGGTGCGGGCGGACATACCGGTCCGAACGGTGCCCGAGTTCATCCAATACGCCAAGCAGCGCTCTGGCAAGCTGAACTACGGCACGGGAAATTCGGGCAGTCTGGTCGCGGCGCAAATGCTCAAGATCCAGGCCGGCATCGACGCAGTGGGCGTCAATTACCCGGGCAATGCCCAGGCGGTGAATGACTTCGTGGCGGGACGGCTGGACTTCATGGTGACCGACCCGCTGATCGTGAAGTCCTTTGTCCAGGCCGGCAAGTTGCGCATTCTGGGGCTGACCTCGAAGCAGCGGCTGTCAACCTTCGCAGATGTGGTGCCCCTGACCGAATCGGGTCTGCCGCAGTTTGAATACGCGTCCTGGATCGGTCTGTTCGGTCCCGCTGACATGCCTGCGGAGGTGACGCGCAAGCTGCACGACGCCTTCGCCAAGGCCCTGGCCGAACGGGACAACGTCAGGTTCCTTGCTGACATCGGCATGATCGCCGCCGGCACCAGCCCGGCGGAGTTCGGCGCCTATGTCCAGGAGCAGATCAGCTTCTGGGGGCGGCTGACCAAGGATGCCGGTCTGACGCCTCAATAAGCCGCCCCGCTCGCCTGAGCAGAGCATCTGAATCCATGAATACATGAACGCGGTTAGCCCAGCGCCTCGGTATTCAACCACCGGACACCCCCCATGATCCTTCAACGCAGGAAGCTGCTCCTGGCAACCGCAGCCGCACTATCGCTGACAGATGCCTTGGCCCAGGCCGACTTTCCCAACCGCCCCATCAAGCTGGTGATTTCATTCCCGCCCGGAAGCACGTCTGACCTGCTTGCACGGCGGCTCGGCGACCAGGCCGGCAAGACGCTCGGGCAGCCCGTGGTGGTCGAGTCCAAGCCGGGTGCGCAGGGCGTGATTGCCGCGCGCACTGTCGTCAATTCGGCAAAAGACGGCTATACCCTGTTCTTGGGCACGAATTCATCGCATGCAGCCAATGTCTACCTGATCAAAGATCTGGGGTACGACCCCGTCAAGGACTTCACACCGATCACGCAGTTCAGCACCAATCCTTTGCTGCTGGTCGTGAATGCGCAGCTGCCCGTCAAGTCGGTTCAGGACTTCATCAAATACGCCCGGGAGCGCCCAGGCAAACTGAGCTACGGCACCGGCAATTCGGGTGGATTGGTGGCGGCACAGTTGCTCAAGGCGCAGACCGGTATCGATGCGGTGAGCGTCAACTACGCAGGCACTGCGCAGGCGACGACCGATCTCGTGGCTGGGCGGCTGGACTTCATGATGATCGACCCTCTGGTCATCCGTGCCTTTGTCCAGGCAGGGCAGGTGCGTGTGCTCGGGCTGACATCGAGACAGAAACTGTCTTCAATGCCGCAGGTCAATTCGCTGGCGGACGAAGGTCTTGCGGGCTACAACTATGCATCCTGGAGCGGCCTGTTCGGTCCCGCAGGAATGCCCCCCGAAATCACACGCCGACTGGGCCAGGCATTCACCAAGGCGCTGACCGACCCGGCAACCGAGAAGTTTTTTGCTGATTTGGGCATGGTCACTACCAGCTCCAGTCCAGAGGAATTTCAGGCGTTCGTGCAAGACCAGATCAAGTTGTGGGGCCGGCTGACGAAGGAAGCAGGGTTGACGCCCATTTGATTCAATGGTCAGGTGCTATTGATTCCTCCTCCCAGGCCTTTGGTGATCGCCTGGGCTGTCGCTACCACGCAGTGGCGAAATTCAGGGTCGAGCCGCTCGCTGGGCATCGTCAGGGTGACTGCGCCGGCCAGGCGCCGCGCGGCATCGAAAACCGGCGCTGAAATGCCGGCCAGCTGCGGCACCCGGTCGCCCGATAGCACCAGCACGCCATCGCGCCGGATCTGCTCATAAAGCGCCCCCTGCGCACCCGAATAGGCTTGCAGCACATGCCCGCCTGAACCGCGCGCCAAGGGCAGCAGTTCTCCTGCGTTGATGTGGTCGCGTACCGGATTGGGCGACTCCACGCGGTACAGGCACAGCCTGGCATCCCCCTCGATGACATGAAACGCTGCGCTTTCGCCCGTCGCTTTGACAAGGGCACGCAACTCCGGCATGACCACAGGCTCCATGGAGAAGGATGACGAATACAGCGCATGCAGCCGCGCAACCCCGGGCCCCAGGCGATAGCGGCCATCTTCATGGCGCAAGATCAACTGAGCATGCTGCAACGACGCCAGCAGTCTCAAGACGGTGCTTTTGTGCTGACGCGTGCGCTCGGCCAGTTCAGGCAAACCCAGCGATTTTTCTCCGAACTGGAATGCCGTCAGCAACGACAGGGCCCGATCGACCGCGGCGGTACCGCCCGGTGCAGCTTGCTCTTCGGCAAGAGATTTCACAAGCGATTTCGGCGGCATAGGGTAAACCCTTATTTAAATGGTTTTTGAATATTCATACAATTTTATCTATCAGAACATCATTCTGTCTAGCAAAATTTTAACGAGATGAATGCTGTTGCGTCATCACCCTCCAAGTCAGGATAGCTCATGAAAATTGCTCGCTTCAATCAAGGTCAGATCGGTGTGGTGGTCGATGATCACCACCTGGTGGACATCACCCGCCTCGTGGGGGTTGACCCGCAGGAGTGGCCCCCGGTGGGCGCTACCCGCGTGATTGCCCGCTTCAACGAACTGAAGGCTTCTATTCAGTATTCGTTATGGTCGCTTCCCAAAATACCACTGTCTTCTGTCAAGCTGCTCACGCCCGTGCCGTGGCCCAACAAGGTCATTGCCTTCCCGGTGAACTACCATGACCACGGCCGCGAGATGCAGGCCAACTACCGCGCCACGCATCAAGGCTTTTTTCTGAAACCCAACTCGTCTCTTTCAGGAGCCGGCGAGCCGATCGTCTTGCCGAATGTGCCAACGCGAGAGGTGCATCACGAGTCCGAACTGGGCATCGTGATTGGCAAGCAAGGCCGGGGCATTGCCCGTGAAGACTGGAAAGATCATGTTTTCGGTTACGCCTGCCTGCTTGACATGGTGGTGCGGGGACGCGAGGAGCGAGTTTTTCGCAAGGCTTACGACACGTTTTGTCCGGTGGGCCCATGGATCGTCACAGCCGATGAGGTCGGCGACCCGACGAGCCTGGAAATGAAACTGTGGGTGAATGACGAGATCAGGCAGCATGCCAACACACGCGATCTGGTGCTCGATATCCCCGGCATGATCGAGATGGCCTCGGCCGTGATGACGCTGTATCCCGGCGACATCATCGCCTCGGGCACGCCGGCGGGCGTGGGCGTGGTCCGGGCGGGCGACAAGATACGCATCCAGATCGAGCGCGTGGGCGAAATGGCCGTCGATGTCGTGCAGGGTGCAGGCGGCGCAACCCCGGTTTTCGCGCAACCCTACACCACCGACATCGTCAAGCAAAAATGAGCACGCTCAGCAATCTCGATGCGCTGTACTCGGCCATCTACGGCTTGAGCATGGAGGGCGGCTGGCACCGCAAGGCGCCTGCACTGTGGCCCGAGCCGCGCGCAAATTTTCATCCGAACCTGTGGCGTTACCAAGACGTCAAGCCCATCCTCGACACGGCCGGTAGCCTGGTCGATCACAAGATGGCCGATCGCCGCAATCTCACCCTGACCAATCCGGTCGAGGGCAACCTGTACGCAACCGTACGCACGCTGGTGGCTGCCTATCAGTCCATCAAGCCAGGCGAGACCGCTGATGCGCACCGCCACACGCCAAGCGCGCTTCGCATCATCCTCGAAGGCCGGGGCTGCTACACCGTGGTCAACGGCACCCGCGTCGAGATGCGCCTGGGTGACGTGTTGCTGACACCGAGCTGGTGCTGGCACTCGCATGAGAATGTAGGCAGCGAGGACTGCTTCTGGGTCGATGTCCTGGATGTGCCGCTGGTGCATCTGCTGGAGCCGATGTTCTTCGAGCGTCATCCGGACAAACTTGAAAAGGACGTGGTCAACGCAGACAACTCGCCAATCGCCTTTCGCTGGGAAGACTCGATGCGCGCGCTAGACGCTGCTGCAGCCAGCGGACACGGCACTGCGCAAAGAGAGATCGAGCTGGGTGCGCCAGCCATGAAAACCACGGCCATCCATGTCCAGCGCATGGGTCGCGGCTTCGTCTCAACGCCGCACCGCACGACGGCCAATGCGATTTTCACCGTCGTCGAAGGCGAGGGCCGGACCCGCGCCGGTGATGCCGACATGGACTGGAAGCGTGGTGACGTGTTTGCCATTCCCGCATGGCGCAGTTACCAGCACACCGTCAGCGCCGATGCGCACCTGGTCCGTGTCAGCGACGAGCCGGTGATGCGTGCTTTCGATCTGCTGCGCGTTGAAAAGGCGTGAACCCTTCGCCGGCTTTTCATCAATTGCCAACTCCGAAAACAGCCCAAATCCATCCCAACTGGAAACACTCATGAAGAAAACCGCACATTGGTTCAAGCACTCCGCCATCGGTACAGCGTTCGCTGCCATTGGTCTGCTGACGGCTCTGTCCCCCGCCTTGGCCCAGGCGCAAGACTATCCAAAACGTCCGATCCGCATCATCACGCCCTACGATCCGGGCAGCGTGGTGGACGCAACGACACGCATCGTTGCCGAAGGCCTGAGCCAAAAGCTGGGTCAGCCCGTGATTGTGGAAAACAAGAGCGGCGGCATGGGCATCATCGCCATGACAGCGCTGCTCAATGCACCTGCTGACGGCTATGTGCTCTTGACCGACACGCCTGCCTCGGCCATCAATCCCACCCTTTACAAGTCGCGCTACAACCCGAAAACCGACATCGTTCCGATCGCTCAACTGATGAAGCTGCCTTTCGTGATCGGTGTGAGCCCTGCGCTCAAGGTCAAAACGGCTGCCGAGTTGGTGGCCATGGCCAAAAAGGCGCCCGGGGAAATCAACGTCGCCGTGGCCGGAACCTCGACGGGGCTGGTAGGCGAACTTTTCAGCCTGCAGACGGGTGCCAAGTTCCAGTCCGTGCCATACAAGGGCGCAGGCGCGGCCACCATGTCCGTCATGAAGGACGAAGCCCAGGTGATTTTTCTGGACTCGGCGAATCTGACGACCTACATCAACTCGGGCAAGCTCAACGGGCTGCTCATCACCGGCAACGAACGCTCGCCCCTGCTCAAGGACGTGCCGACCGCCAAGGAAGCTGGTTATGCCAGCTTTGACGTGAGCACCTGGTTTGGCGTGTTCGCCCGCACAGGCCTTGCGCAGGACGTGCAAAACAGGCTGAACACTGCCGTCCGTGAAGTGATGGTCAGCCCGAAGGTTCAGGAATACCTCAAATCCCGCGGCGCAACGGCCTCGAACATGACGCAGCCCGAATTTGCCACTTTCTTTCACAAGGAAGTGGACACCTGGGCGGACGTCATCAAGAAGGCCGACATCAAGGCCAACTAAGGCCAATGCGAGCGGTTCGAACATATTTTTGTCAAGTTTCCAAAGGGACTATTCATGCGAATTTTGATTGCAGGTGGTGGTATCGGCGGGCTGGCTGCAGCCATCGCCTTGCTTCAGCGCGGTATCGATGTCGATGTGTATGAACAGGCCGCCGAACTCAGGGAAGTCGGCGCCGGCATCCAGATCAGTCCGAACGGCAACAAGGTGCTCGATGCGCTGGGCGTGTTCAACACGCTCAAGGCGCTGTCGTGCGATCCGCTGCGCAAGGAGTTCCGGCTGTGGAGCACGGGCAAGCCTTGGCCGATGTTCAGCCTGGGCAAGACAGTGATCGAGAAGTATGGCTATCCCTACCTCACCGTCTATCGTCCCGACCTGCACCAGACGCTGGCCGACCGCGTGCGTGCGCTCAAGGCCGATGCCATCCATCTGGGCAGTCCCGTAGCCGGTTGCGAGCAGGATGGAACAGCCGCAACCTTGATCCTGCGCAGCGGCCAGCGCATCACCGGGGATGCGCTCATCGGCTGCGAGGGCGTGCGCTCGGTGATTCGCAACACGCTCTGGGGAAACACCGATCCGCAGTTCTCCGGCATGGTGACCTGGCGCGGCCTGATTCCCATGGACGCGCTGCCCGAGCACATGCGCGTGTCGGTCGGCTCGACCTGGATCGGCCCGGGCGGACATGTCGTGAGCTATCCGCTGCATCAGTCCAAGATCATGAATTTCGTCGCAACGATCGAAGGCAAGACGTGGACATCGCCGGCGGGTTCCACGCCGGGCACGGTCGAGGAATGCCTGGACGATTTCAAGGGCTGGCACGAAGACGTGCAAACCATGATCAGGCTGTCTCCGCAGCTGCTCAAGTGGGCATTGATGCAGCGAGATCCGATTCCTCAGTGGACCCAGGGCCGCATCAGCCTGCTGGGTGACGCCGCGCATGCCACGCTGCCTTTCCTGGCGCAAGGCGCGGTGCATTCGATCGAGGACGGCACGGTGTTGGCGCGCTGCCTGGAGAACGTGGCCGCTGAAGACCTGCCGGCGGCGCTGCTGCGCTACGAGCATGCCCGGATCGGGCGCACCAGCAAAATGGTGCGTGGCGCGACAGCCAATACCGTGCGCTTTCACAGCCCGGAACTGGCAACGGAAGCGTCCGCCGAGAAATATCTGCAAAGCGAGTGGGGCGCCGATCCGATCTTTGAGCGTTACGACTGGCTCTACAGCTACGACGCGAACACGGCAGCCCTATGAGCATCGCGAACAACACCGCCACCATTCTGGTCAGCGAGGTCGGACCGCGCGATGGCCTGCAGTCCATCAGGCAGACCATGCCGACGGCTGGCAAGCTGCGCTGGATCACGGCCCTGCATGACGCCGGTGTGCGCGAGATCGAGGTGGGGTCGTTTGTGCCGGCTTCCTTGCTGCCCCAGATGGCGGACGTGACGCAGGTGGTCGCCCATGCGCTGACACTGCCTGGCCTGCATGTGGCGGCGCTGGCGCCCAACCTGCGCGGTGCGCAGGCCGCGTTCGCCGCCGGCGTGCACAAGCTGACCGTTCCGGTATCGGTGACCCAGGCCCATTCGATGGCCAATGTCCGAAAAACCCATGATCAGGTGTTTGCCGATCTTGCCGCCATCATGCAACTGCGCCAGTCGCTGTACCCGCATATTTCGGTGGAGGCGGGCCTCTCGGTTGCCTTTGGCTGCACCTTGCAGGGAGCCGTCAGCGACGACGAAACAATGCGCATCGCCGAACGTGCAGCCGAATCGGGCGTCGATGAGATCGGCCTGTCGGACACCAGCGGCTACGCCGAGCCGCGCCAGGTCAGGCGCCTGTTCACAAAGCTGCAGGCAGCGTTTGGCAAGAAAGCCGGTGGCGCGCATTTTCACAACACGCGCGGCCAGGGGCTGGCCAATGTGGTCGCTGCGCTCGACGTCGGCGTCACCACCTTTGACGCCAGCCAGGGCGGCATCGGCGGATGTCCGTATGCGCCGGGCGCCAGCGGCAACATCGTCACGGAAGACCTGGTGTTCATGCTTGAGGCGATGGGCCTGCATACGGGCATCGACATCGAGCGCCTCATCGAGGCACGCAAATGGCTCAAGGAAAGCCTGAAGGGCGAGCCGCTCTACGGCATGGTGGCCAGCGCCGGCCTGCCCAAGGGCTTTCGCTATGCCAATCAACAATCGAGCCGTCAAGTATGAGTTCCATTGAACAAGAACTGCCCCTGGCAGGCGTACGGGTGGTTGAGTTCACCCACATGGTGATGGGGCCGTCCTGCGGCATGATCCTGGCCGATCTGGGGGCCGAGGTCATCAAGATCGAACCGATCCAGGGCGATGCGACACGCCGGCTGCTGGGCTCGGGTGCGGGCTTTTACCCGACCTTCAACCGCAACAAGAAGAGCCTGGCAGTGGACACCCGGGATGCGCGCGGCCGCGAGATCGTGATGAGGCTGCTGGCCAGCGCGGATGTGTTCAGCGAAAACTTCAAGACCGGCGCAATGGCACGCCTGGGCCTGGACTATGCCAGCCTGTCGCGCCTCAACGAGCGCCTGATCTACGTGTCGCACAAGGGATTTTTGCCCGGACCCTACGAGAACCGCACGGCGCTGGACGAAGTGGTGCAGATGATGGGAGGGCTTGCCTACATGACCGGCCCGGTCGGCACGCCGCTGCGCGCGGGCGCTTCCGTCAACGACATCATGGGCGGCATGTTCGGCGCCATCGGCGTGCTGGCCGCGCTGCGTGCCCGCGAGACAACGGGCCGGGGCCAGGAGGTGCTGTCCTCGCTGTTCGAGAACAACATCTTCCTTGTCGCCTCGCACATGATGCAGTACGCGATCACCGGCAAGCCGGCAGCGCCCATGCCCAGCCGCATTTCGGCCTGGGGCATCTACGATGTGTTCGCGGTGAAGGACAAGGAGCAGATCTTCCTGGCTGTCGTGTCCGACACCCAGTGGAGGCTCTTTTGCGAGACTTTCGGCTTTGGCGACCTGCTCGCCGATGCGCGCCTGGCCTCGAACAACCAGCGCGTCAGCCAGCGCGAGTGGATGATGCCTGTGCTGCGCGAGCGCATGGCGCGCTGGTCGGCCGCCGAGATTGCCAGCCACTTCGAGCGCGCTGGCCTTCCCTACGCAGCGATCAAGGCCCCGCACGAGCTGTTCGACGACCCGCACCTGAACGCCACCGGCGGGCTGGCCCCGATGCATCTGCCCGACGGCCGGGAAGTCAGCACGCCGCTGCTGCCGCTCATGCTGGACGGGCAGCGCCTTCCACTGCGCAGCAGCCCGCCCGAGCTGGGCGCAGACACCGATGGATTGCTCGATGAGTTGGGCTACACCGCCATGGATGTGCAAGCGCTGCGTGAGGGGAAGGTCGTCGCCTAGGGCAGCTGTCAAAGCTGCAACGCACAACTCCAGCATGGAAAAACAGGCATGAGCCTTGCTTAAGAAGCATATGGACACAACTTCGCCTTGATTATTGCGATTCGTCCATACCGATGCCGAGCAATCGGCGCTTTTAACCCCATGCTGGAATTTCGATGCATAAAAAACTGGTTACCCTGGGCGCTGCAATGCTGTGCGCCGCAGGCGTTCACGCCCAAAGCTCTGTACAGGTCACCGGTCTGGTGGACATGTACGCTGGCTCCATGAAGATGGCTGGCGATGCCAGCCGCCAGTCGGTCGTCAACAGTGGCGGCCTGACCACTTCCTGGTTCGGCTTCACGGGCACCGAAGACCTGGGCGGCGGCCTGAAGGCCAGCTTTGTCCTGACCTCCTTCCTGCGCGCCGACACCGGCGCACAGGG
>Ga0308165_1004554_pt1 | contig 13587 bp, 9 predicted proteins | sample PhyWR2_FD_201032 | JGI IMG/M metagenome (GOLD analysis project Ga0308165, IMG submission 201032) | Phyllosphere microbial communities from UC Gill Tract Community Farm, Albany, California, United States - DLSLW.R2 | ecosystem: Host-associated > Plants > Phyllosphere > Unclassified | place: USA...
TGGGCCCGAACTGTTAAAATAAACCGGATCTGCCCCGCCCTCTTTATGCGCACCGTTATCGCTGGTAAAAAAGATATAGGTATCATTTTCGAGCCCCAGTTTCTTAACCAACGCTACAATGGCGCCCACATCGGTATCTAACTTGTTCACCATTGCGGCAAACGCAGCGTGCGGCTGCGCCTGGCTATCATAATTTCCTTTCTTTTCGAATGGGGTTTCTGGTTGAAATTTGCTTGAGCCATCGGCATTTTGAAACTTTTTAAGCAGCTCATCCGGCACTTTGAGTTCTGCGTGCGGAATGGTTAGCGGTAGATACAAAAAGAACGGCTGATTCTTGTTTTCATTGATAAAATCGACGGCTTTGTTAACAATTAAATCTTCGGTATATTTTGTGGTATCAATCGGCACCTCAACCGTTTTGCCGCCAACAATTTCGTAAAGTCGGTTGGTATAATAATCATGCGCATGCGACTGATCCAAATAACCATAAAAACTGTCGAATCCTTTTAAATGTGGTGCGCCTTTGCTGTCTTCATCTCCCAGCCCCCATTTACCGAACATGCCCGTTCTATAGCCATTGTTTTGAAGCCTTTGCGCCAATGTTGTGTCTTGCGCCCGCAAAGCGGCCAAACCATCTTTGGCCTTCGCATTACCGCGTACCCATGCGTGACCCATTGTAAAACCGGTCATCAGCGCACACCGCGACGGTGCACAAACCGTGTTTCCCGCGTAAAAACGGGTAAATTTTGTGCCCTCGCTGGCCAGCTGGTCTAAATTAGGCGTTGGAATTGGCGATCTGGCATTAAAAGCCTTGATGTTGCCATAACCCAAATCGTCGGCAAGGATAAAAATGATGTTGGGTTTTCGCTTCGTCTGGCCCTCCGCAATGTGATAACTGCTCAGCAGTAATGCCAGCAAGCTTAGTTTAAATACATTTTTCATATTATTTATTATAGTTGGGATTTTGTTTTAGCGATGGATTATTTTGAATGGCAATTGATGGAACCGGCCACAGATAGTCTTTATTTGCATCAAACAAACGGCTGTCTATCCTTGCGCCTGCGCTATTGGTAATGTTTCCGTTTAACACCTGCGGCGCAATGCCCCAACGGCGAACATCGTAGTAATAAAGCCCCTCGCCAGCTAGCTCCACTCTTCTTTCGTGCCTGATTTCGGCTCTGAGTTCGTCTTGTGTTAAGGTTGGCGAAATATTTGGCATCTTTGCCCGGGCCCTAATTAGGTTTAGCACATCAAACACCGATTGGTCTGGCCCCACATCTTCATTTTTGGCTTCGGCATACATTAACAATACATCAGCGTAGCGAAGCAAAATCAAATTTAATTCCGAAGTTCCGCTTGTTGGTGCGGCAACCGGCTTTTCATTATCCTTAAATATGGTGTATTTTTTCAACCCATAACCCGTACTCGGATATTGGTTTGCCGTAACCGTAGCGCCCTTAAATTGCGTTCCCGGCAAAATCACGGTCGCCTGCAATCGGCTGTCCATGTTTTCGAACGGCTTGGCGGCATTATACACTGCCGAACTGGCAATTGGCTTGCCATCTGTAGCGTAATAGGCGTTAACAAGATCGGGCAAAGGTGCAGACCCGAGTTGCTGGTCTAAACTAATATCCAGCGAGTGCGTAAACTCAGGGTATTTGTATTGCACATCGAAAATGACCTCGCCGTTTCCTTCATTTTCGAGGTAAAACAAACCGCGATAATCCGGAAATAAGCTGTAGGTTTTCAAGTCCATTACTGCTTTTGCAGCTTCGGCGGCTTCTTTCCATCGTTTGGCATATAATAAAGCACGGGCTTTTAGTGCCAAAGCGGCGCCTCGTGTTGCCCTGCCTTTATCGGCACCAGAATAGCTTAAGGGCAAGGCCGTGCCTGATGAGGCTTCGGTTAAGTCTTTTAAAATTTGGGCCAGCAGTTCATCAGCAGTGTTTCGGGGCAAACTGGCCTGCGTGTCATAGTTGGTAGCTTCGGTAATTAACGGCGCACCGCCAAACAAGTTCCACAGCGGAAAATAGTAAAGTGCCCGTAAAAATTTGGCCTCGGCCTTGTATCTTTCTTTTAACGTGGCATCCATTTCTACTTTATCGATATTGGCGAGCAGGTTGTTTGCCCGTCCAATGCCTTTGTAGCTGCCATTCCACGTATCGTTAAAATATCCGGTTGCGGCATTGTGCAAACCTCTCGAAATGATGTTATAATCGTTATTGTATTGATAGGTATTGGGGCTCAACGCATCAAGATAGATGGAATTGGCCGAATAAACATTGTAATAAATTGCCGCGTAAGTGCCATTTAAGGCGGCTTCGGCCTGTATTTTAGTATTCCAATAGGTATCTTGCGTAAACCGATCGGTTGGTGTTACCTCCAAATAGTCTTTACAGCCAAACCAAAGGAAGGAAAGCATCACTAATAAAATATATTTTCTCATGGCTTGTTATTTAAATGATACGTTAATTCCGGCCGAGATTGTTTTGGCATTTGGGTATTCAATCAAATCGGCACGGGTTAAATTGCGTTCGGGATCGCTAAACTTGAAATTAGAAAAGGTGAGGTAATTTTGGGCATTTACAAACACCTTTAAAACATCTATGCCAGCCTTGGCCGCCCATTTGGTGGGGAACGAATAGCTTAATTGCACGTTTTTCAATCGCAGATACGAAGCGTCGCGAACCCAGAAACTGGAAGTTTGAAAATTTTGGGGATAACCGTTCGAGGTGGTTAAGCGGGGCAACGAAGCGTTGGTATTTGTGGGCGTCCACGAATCGGTTAACCAGTCGGAAGTTACGCCGGCACCATTTTTAAACGGCTGCGCCAAATTTCCCGTTAAGTAGGTATCAACATTTTGCAAACCTTGAAAAATGAAGCTGAAATCCCACCGTTTATAGCCTATACCGCCCGAAAAACCATAAACAAATTTCGGAATGCTATTGCCGATAACTACCCGGTCGTTATTGTCGATAACGCCATTTCCATCTACATCCCTGTACTTTAAATCGCCGGGAACAGTGCCTGCATTTTGGAAAGCGTGTGCTTTTACTTCGTCGGCAGATTGAAAAATTCCCTCCGCCTGCAGCCCGTAAAAACTGTCGATCGCCGATCCTTCTTGAATAATCGTATTCGAACCGTAGTATTTCTGACCGTTTAAATTGGTTACCTTATTTTTTACGTAGGTAAGATTAGCGCTTGCGTTGTACCTGAAATCATTAATAGAATGGTTAAAACCCAATGTAACCTCAAACCCGCGGTTGTTTACCGCCCCGATATTTTTTACGGGACCGGCCAAATTTCCCACCTGACCGGGAACACTGATCTGCCTCAAGATTTTGGACGTTTGCTTATCAAATAAATCGACCTCGAAAGTGAGTTTATTGTTAAAAAAACCACCCTCTAAACCTATATCGCTCATTGTTGTGGTTTCCCAGGTAATATTAGGGTCACTAAGCTGTGTAATTGCCGCTCCACTTACCACTGTGCCATTAAAATTATAGTTCTGTCCGAGCGAAATCGCATCTACATAACTAAAGAGTGCTACATTTTGGTTACCAAGCTTACCGTATGATGCACGAAGCTTCAAATTGCTGAACACATTGAGATTTTTGATAAAATCTTCCTCGCTCATACGCCAACCAGCAGAAAACGACGGGAAAAATCCCCAACGTTTATCTTCGGCAAACCTCGATGAGCCATCGTACCGAAAGTTGGCTTCGAACAAGTACTTTTCGTTGTAATTGTAGTTAAACCTGCCAAAATAAGATTGAAGCCGTGAAGCGCCCGATGTTCCGCTTACCTGTGGCGAGGTACTGCCCGCGTTCAGTTCGGTTAATTCATTTCCGAGGTAACCTTCGTTATAGGCGGAGAAATTTCCATCATTAAAACGTTCTAAACTAAAGCCGGCCAAAGCGCCCAAATGGTGCTTATTCAACTGCTTTTCCCAGGTTAAGGTGTGGAAATTGGTGATGTTGATGTTGTTTTGGCTGATTTGCCTGATGCCACGGGCGGGAGTATTGCCAATAGGCGTTACTACACCCGTTTTGGGGTTGGTGAGATTAATAGCTGGATAGGAATATTTGTTGATACCGTAAAGCAGGTTGGCACCCAGCGTAGTTTTATATTTGATGTTAAACGGTAACTGGTACTCGAGAAACACGTTTGCAAGGGTTCGGTACTGATTGTTTTTGTTGAAGCCCTCGTTGGCAAGTGCAACAGGATTTCGGAAAAAATTGTGCCCGGGTACACGAATCCACTGATCGGCATAGGTTCCATTTTGTGCATAAGCCGTTTGAAAAGGCAGCCCACGATAAATCAGGCCCATTAAGCCACCTTCGCCATTGCCATCATCGGCACTGTAGGCACTTTCGCGGCTGTTCCAAAAATTGGCCGACAAGCTGGCGCCGACCTTCAGGTTCTTTGTAATGTCGGAAGTGATATTGGAATTGAGCGAGTATCGGTTTCCGGAAGAACCAATCATGATGCCATCTTGGTCTAAATAGCCGAGCGATATGGAAAAGGCCGTTTTTTCGGATCCACCAGAAATGCGAAGACTGTGCTCTTGAATGGCCGCATTCCTAAACATGACATCAAACCAATTGGTATTGGGATAAATGTAAGGATCGGTACCGTTTCGATATTCGTTAATTAAGGCTTCGCTGCTTTCGGCAGGCTTGCCCTCGTTGGCGAGCGCCCGGTTTTTGCCAATCATGTAATCGACTGTGTTGGTTACGGCATCGGGAAACTGAGTTGCCTTTTGCGATCCGGCGTAAAAGCTGTAATCGATGTTAAATGTACCCTTTTTGCCTGTTTTGGTTTTCACCAAAATTACGCCATTTGCCGCCCTGTTGCCATAAATAGCAGCCGAGGCGGCATCTTTTAATACGGTAACACTCTCAATATCGTTCGGATTTACATCGCCCAGCGGAAACTCAATCCCATCGACCAAAACGAGTGGGTTATTGTTGTTCAACGTGCCGGCACCTCGAATTCGAATGGTTGCGGCATCAGCTCCCGGCCGGCCTTTGGTTTGGTTGGTAAACACGCCTGGCACATTTTGCAAGGCCTGTGTGGCATTGGTAATGGGGCGGTTGGCAAGGGTTTTAGCATCAACGGTGGCTACGGAGCCTGTTAAATTCACTTTCTTTTGTGTTCCGTAACCCACTACAACTACATCATCGAGCGGGTTGTAATCTTCCACGAGCTCAACGGTAATTTGGTTTTGGTTGACTACAACAGCGGTTTGCTTATAGCCAATAAAGTTAACCAATAAGGTAAAAGGGTATTTCTGTCCGGTAACCAGCTGAAATTTTCCCTCGCGATCGGTAGCAGCGCCATTTGTTGTGCCTTCAATTTTAACCGAGGCCCCAATAAGGGTTTCTTTGGTCTTTGCATCGATAACGGTTCCCGATAACGTGGCATTAATAATTGGACTGGTGGGGTTTTGGGCAGACGAAAAAAATGGGGAAAGAAATAAAAAGATCAGGCCGATTAGCCTTTTATCCAGGCTTGGCCTGAATATCATACTTCGTAAAGCCAAAGTCTCACACGTGAGATTGACTTTCTCAAAAATTTGCATAACTTTGAAATAGGGTGATTGATTGATTGAAACAGGTGCAACGCCAATTGAATTCCTGTTTCTTTAACTAGCCTGGGGAAAATACAATCTTGTATTTTCCTTTTTTTTTGCCTCAATTATTCTGAATAACCTGAGGCTAATTTCTACGCTAACTACAACAATATCTTCTATTTGAGGTTATAGACCGCTCATTCGCAGCCCCGTTCAATTTTGTAAGTTCTTGTTTCATAATTATTGTTTTTTTTTGACAAATATAATTTATTTTAAATAGACTACAAGTTTACTAGACTTTTTTTTTGACTAACAAAAATCACCTTCGGAGTAGCGTTCCCAGTGCTATTAAGTTAAGCCCTCGTCGTAGCGTCTCGCTACGACATTTATCTAAATCCGACATATATAAGGTATCGTCATTTCGACCGAAGCGGAGAAATCTTTGACCACCGAAGCCCCAACCTTGTCGTAGCATAGCTCCAACCGCTTCCAATACCTGCGGACAGCTATGCCTTCGTTAAACGCTCATTTTAGGCTTGTGCTTTTTTTAGAACAACGACTTCGTAGGTCTGAGATCCTTCCTACGTCAGAATGACAGAATTAGCGGATTAATAAAAACATCTTGGCCGCTTAGCGTCTATAGAAGTATGCGAAGTTTTACACGAAAGCGCTTTTTAACGACGTTTAAAAGCACCATGCTTTATTTACTGCAATTTAACATCACCTACACGAATATTTCTTTTTGCTTTGAGCCAGATTTTTTAAATTAGCGGCGTAAAATTGTTGCGTCTGGTAAAGTAGCTTACATTAAACAAGGCCTTACGCGTTCGGCGCTTTTGCAATGAATGTGGTGAGACCAGGAAAAATTGTAATCTGGAAGAGATGAAGTCGACAAGACCAGCATTTCTTTGACAGGCGCATCAATTTTCAATTCCTTTTGCTTTTTTAAATTGAACAATGCTCATTCCCTTGTACCGTTTAAAATTATAGTAAAGGTGCTTAGTTTGCTCAAAGCCCAATATTTCAGCAATTTCATCTATTGTATAATCGTTGTGACTGAGTAAATGTTCTGCCTCTCTCATTACCCTGTCTCTTATTAGTGAGGAAAGGCTTTTGCCCAATACCCTTAATACAAAGTTTTTCAGTTTTTGAATTCCCATACCCATTCCCTGCGCATAAAATTCGCCATATCGCTCGCGTTTGTAAAACTGTTCTAATATTGCCCTGAAACGAAGAATTTGTTGAAGTTCATCGAGAGATGATGCGGCCAGATAACCATCGAGGCCCGAGGCATAGCCAAGAAAGAGCGAAATAGACTGCGATAAGAATGGCAAGTCCTTGTTTGCCTCAATATCTCTTTGCAGCTGATCTAGTAAGCCATACGCTTTTGTCGATTCGCCATCTAAATCCTCATAAGATAGTTTTAAAAAAAGCGTTTTTGCCAGTGGATCTAAATGCTGGAGCAGAAAATCGGTGTACAGCGAGCTGGCAAAAGTTAGCCAATAGCCCGCTTCAATTTGGCCATCGAGCCGAACTAAACCTTCCTCCGGAATAAAGAAAACCCTTCCGTTTCTAATTCTATAATCGCCAGAATTCATGCATAACCAGCCCCTGCCCTCTTTAATAATTAACACCCTAATTGGAAATATTGCCTGTAATGCCCGCTCACGTTTAAAAGTCCCACTAATTGACTCGAGTTGTATCATATTTGTTTTTAAACACCTAAAATTTACCTACTTATATGGGACAGATTTACACGACTCCGGTTACATTTTTGTGATTATAAAAATACAGATCAACACAAAAAGCCTCCTAATTTATAAAATTAGAGGCTTTATTCGTTCATTTTTTAAAAAAAATAGAGGGCGGGCAGAAAGCTATTCAGCTTAAAGCCTGAAGTTGTACTTTGCGGAAACCTTAATTTAAGGGAACAACTTTTACGGCAACAAGTCCGCCAGTTGTAAATTCAACGTCGAACTTTACAATGCTGTTCGATTTGATCTGGCCAATAATGCCTTCAGCAAACACACTTACTTCTTTTCCGCCATTTGATGGGGTAATATATCCAAACCCCTTTTCCTGATTGTAGAATTTAACTGTTCCTAATCTCATAACCCGGCAACACTAAACAAGTTTAACATTAACAGCATTCGGTCCTTTTTTGCCTTGTGAAACCTCAAATTCCACTGCATCGTTTTGATTGATTTTATCTTTTAAGCCTGAGATGTGCACAAAGATTTCATCACCATTGTCTACTTTAATGAAGCCGAAGCCTTTGGATTCATTATAAAATTTAACTATACCTTGCATCTAATTTAGATCTTTTAAACCTAAACATAGGTTGTTTCAAAAAAGTTTTAGCAATAGAATAGATTATGCCTAAAAATAAATAGATAAAGCATGAGTTATCGATGATTTGATAAAACGAGAATATACAGATTGGTTGATAAGCAATTGAAAAACAATGCGATAAAACCGATATTATTCCGGCATTTTTCATGCTACATAGATTCCCATCCAAGCTACCAATGACAGATCTATAGTTTGGTCGTCTTTTCGACTGTAGCGTAGCGGAACGGAGAAATCTTTTTTGATGCGAGTTCAAACATTTCTCCTCCAAAGGAGCTCCTGCGGAGCGCTTGGGCCGAAAAGACGATTTGCTGGAAAGAAACGTCATCCGATAGCTATCAGATCCAACGCCCTCATTTTTTATAAAACTGACCCTGGGGATGACGACCGTTCTTCGTCCGTACTTATCTGCTTAAGAATATTAAAAACCTGATCAACCCTTTTTGCCGCTAAAAATTGCAACAAAAACACCTAATCCACCCATGATGAAGATTACTCCCAAAACAAAATTTAATTTATCGCCCATTTGGGTAAGGTAGAAATTATTTCGGCGATGACAATACTTTGACACAAATTACAACGCGTAGTTGTGTTTTTTGCCAGTAATCCTGAACCCTGAATGGCTTTTAAACGTAACAGAAAGACATCACGAAGCCGAAACGCTTTATGAATGAAGTTCGAACCAGGAGAAGTATGTAAATTTAAACCACCGAACGAATGCTGCGCTTTAACTTGGGTACACCCATAATATTTTTCGCTACCCGGCCTTTTTTGGTGATGGCGATATCGAATTGCACGGAACTGCCGATGTACAGACCTTTAGCCTTGCAGTCGGAAATGTCGAAATAGATACTTTCGATAACCAGAAACTGAGAAATCAGACCGAAGCCCCTTTGTTTGTTGTAAGCTGTTATTACACCATCCATAAGATCTGTTTTGAGCGTTATATATTTTCTTTTTGTTTAATACTTTTTGAATTAAACTTTTTAAAACTAACGATTATGATCATTGGTGCGAAATACAGTAGATGAACGTCGGCAATTAATAGATTTCGTCGCTAAAATTGTTGATTTACTGTGTAAAACGTTCAAAAAAGACACAATTTCGATCAAAAATTATAAAAAAACACCAAAACCTATTTAAAAACGATGTGTTGGATTAGATATACTATCTAACCTAATATTATGAAAAAAGTAACCAAAACAACTTCTCGAAAAGAACTTGAAAACGTAAAAGAAGGCGATGAAATTGAAGATGATACCGGCAAACAAGGGGAAGTATCAAACATTGAAATTTTGCAACGCAGAAGCGAAAAGCAATTCTATTACAAGTTAAAACACGACGGAACTATCCTCGTTATTAAGTAGGTTTGTAAAATCCCTCTCTATTCTGAACACTAAAATATTTTGAAAGACCTTGCTTTCGGTTTGAGGCGAACATACGCATGCGTGTTCGCCATCAATTATTGTTTAAGAAGTTGTTTCGAAAAGCATAAATTTTGATACACTTAACAAGCTTGATGACAAATAAGTTATATTTATAGCGTTTACAAAAAACCAAATAAATGAAAACCGCCCTTAGCATTCTATTCTCAGCCATTGCTTTCGTTTTAATTTGTGCAGCTACCACCAACACAAAAACCATCGTTGAATATTTAGGTAGGCACGACAACAATAAAATTGATACGCCCGACCAAGATCGTTTTGTCAAAGTACCATTGGTGCAGGGCGAGTTTACCGAACCTACAGAATTAACGGTTTTGCCCAATCTGGATATTTTGGTGGCCCAACGTCGCGGAGAAATAATGCTTTACAAGAACAATAGTAAAAAGCTAATTGAAGCTGGTAAACTGAATGTTTATTTCAAAACAAACGTACCCGACGTAAATGCCGAAGAGGGTTTACTGGGCATGGCCGCCGATCCTAAATTTGCCATTAACCATTACGTTTACCTTTTTTACAGCCCCTTCGATAAATCAGTAAATCGTTTATCTCGCTTTAAGCTGGTTAATGATAAAATTGTTAAGGAATCGGAAAAAATCGTTTTAGAATTTTATTCGCAACGCGACATTTGCTGCCATACGGGCGGATCGATTGCTTTCGGCCCCGATAACCTGTTATATGTTTCTACGGGCGACAACTCCACACCGTTTGATGTTCCGAAGCAAAAGTTTGTAAACAGAGGCTATGCCCCGCTGGATAACAGAAAGGGGTTGCAACAATATGATTCAAGACGATCGGCTGGAAACACCAACGATTTACGGGGAAAAATTCTCCGCATCAAAATGAACGACGACGGCAGTTACAGTATTCCGGAAGGAAATCTATTTCCAAAAAACGAGGCCAAAACGCGACCGGAAATTTTTGTAATGGGCAACAGGAACCCCTACCGTATCGCCGTTGACCAGAAAACAGGGTACTTATATTGGGGAGAAGTTGGCCCCGATGCGAGCAACGACGACCCGCAACGTGGCCCGAGGGGTTACGATGAGGTAAACCAGGCAAAAAAAGCAGGAAACTTTGGCTGGCCTTATTTTATCGGCAACAACTATCCGTACCGGGCGTACGATTATACCAATGGCGAAAGTGGCGACGCTTTTGATGCGTCGGGAGCGACAAATAATTCGCCAAATAACACCGGTCTTGAGCGGGTTCCGGCGGCACAGCCAGCATTTATCTGGTATCCTTACGGCGAATCGAAGGAGTTTCCGCAAGTGGGTTCTGGCGGCCGAACGGCGATGGCTGGCCCAGTTTATTATACCAGGCCGAATGCTTCGCCCTATCCCGAATACTATAACGGCAAGCTGATAATTTACGAATGGGTGCGCGGCTGGGTGAAAGCAGTAACGATGAATGCGCAAGGCGATTATTTAAGCATGGAGCCTTTTATGGCCAATATCTCGCTTGCTGCACCAATTGATATGGAGCAAGGACCGGATGGAAAGTTGTACATTTTAGAATATGGCAAGGGATGGTTCTCAAAGAATCCTGATGCCGGAATTGTACGAATTGATTATTTAAAGGGAAATCGCCCTCCTGCAATTAAAAACCTGAACATTGCTAAAACAAGCGGTTTGCTTCCGTACAAAATGACGGCTACGGTTAATGCGAAAGACCCCGACGGTGATGCCTTAACTTATATTTGGAACCTTGGCAAAGGAATCACAAAAACCACTACCACGCCTACTTTACAGTACACTTTTACGAAAGCTGGTGAATATCCAATCAGCGTAAAGGCTATCGACAAAAACAAGGCAACTGCAAAAAGCATGGTTGTGCCCGTATTTGCCGGTAACGAACATCCGCAGGTCAGCATCAGCGTTGCAGGAAACAAAAGCTTTTATTTTCCGAACGAGCCAGTAAACTATAAGGTGCTTGTGAGCGACAAAGGGGCAAAAGTGAACAACAGCGGTATTTTCATCTCGAGCACTTATACCGAAGGCCGTGACTTGGCGGGCGCACAATTGGGACATCAACAAGCGGTACAAACGATGATCGGGAAAACGCTGATGCTGAAATCTGATTGCAGCACCTGCCATAAAGAATCTGCGGCTTCGATAGGCCCTGCTTTCGCCAAAATCGCTGCCAAATATAAAAATGATGGTAAAGCGGTAGACTATCTGGCATCGAAAGTAATTGGGGGCAGCCAAGGCGTATGGGGCGAAGTGCCCATGCCTGCACACGCGGCGATGAAACAGGCCGATGTTAAAAAGATAACGGAATGGATTATGAGCCTCGGCAATAAAGAAACCGTTGCAGCCTCGTTGCCAACATCCGGAAAAATAGTGCCGCCTGCTAATATCGACAAGAAAAAACCGGTATTGACCATAAAGGCAAGCTATACAGATGCCGGTTCAATGGGCTTAAAACCGCTTACAAGCACCAATTTGGTCAACCTCAGAAATAACGAGATTGAAGCGATGGATATCAGCAATTTTAAAGGTTTCGAAAAGAAAGACATCTACGGAGGCGATAAACTTGTGTTGAACAACGAAACCGCATGGATTGCGTTGAAGAATATTGACCTAACCGGCATTGCGAGCTTCAACTTCGCATTTGCTCGCTTAAACAGCGGCACACACGGAAAGATCGAGATCAGGCTTGATAGCGAAAATGGCGCAATTGTTGGAACATCCGCACTGGAAAGTGATGTGCCGTTAGCGCCAGTTACCGATGGGAAAATGCATACACTATATTTCATTTTTAAAGTTGAAAAAGAAGCTATAAAAAATAAAGTAGTACTAAATTCAATTACGCTGAAACAGAATAATTAATCGCCGTGCTAACAACCGACGTGCGTGGGTGATGGATGAATTTACCATCACTATCATGGTAATTGTGCTATAAAAATTAAAATCGCAAAAAACCATTTGCGATTTTTTAGTATAAGTGTAGTCAGTTAATATGGTAATAATATCTTTGCACGAAATTCTTATCAAATGGAAAACATAAAAAACATCATTTTTGATTATGGAAACGTAATCTTCGAAATTGATTTCAAAATTGCCCAGGCTTCTTTCAAAAAGCTCGGCATTAACAATATAGAAAACTTCTTTGCGCATAAGGCACATAATCAATTGTTCGACGATTTTGAGACTGGGGCAATTTCGCCGGCCCAGTTTCGCGAGGGAATTAGAAAGGCAGCGAACAACCCCGCCCTTACCAACGAGCAAATTGACGAGGCCTGGAACAGCTTATTGATCGGCACCATTCAAGAGAACCATGATTTGCTTTTGAAAGTGAAAGAAAAATATCGCACTTTTTTATTGAGCAACAACAACGAAATTCACTACGATTGGATTATCAATTACCTTAAAACAACATTCGAACTGAACAATTACGACGAATATTTCGAGAAGGCTTACTTTTCGCAACACATGAAGTTACGCAAGCCCAATGCGAACATTTTTGAACAGGTATTGAAAGAAAACGGACTTAATCCTGCTGAAACGTTATTTATTGATGATAGTCCGCAGCATATTGAAGGCGCTAAAAGCGTAGGGCTGAACACGTTATTAATGACGGAAAAACCAGCTCAGCTGGAAGGCTTTTTGAAAGCAAACGGAATTTTGTAAAAAGCGCCACTCTACCAAAGATCCCCTTTCTATGAAAGGCAGAATCTTGGCTTGTTCCTCCTCGTCTCTCCCCAGAAGGGAGAGATGTAACGGACAGTAAGCAAAACCGACCGCTTTAACGTCTGGGTTCAAACCACTGTTGCGTGTTTCCCCCTCTTCAAGGAGAGGAACAATACAAAAGAACGGCTACCACTCCCTTTAACAGGGAGAGTCCTAAAGCGCCAACTATGAACGCGTCGTCATCCTGAACTTGTTTCAGGATCCGTTTAGCATGAAGGCGGAATATGAAAGGTGCTGAAATAAATTCAGCATGACGTGTTGCCCGATCCCCTCTCTATGAAAGGCAGGATCTTGGCTTGTTCCTCCTTGTCTCTCCCCAGAAGGGAGAGATTTAACGGACAGTAAGTAAAACCGACCGCTTTAACGTCTGGGTTCAAACCACTGTTCCTTGTTTCCCTCTCTTCAAAGAGAGGGACAGTACAAAAGAACGGCTACCACTCCCTTTAACAGGGAGAGGCCTAAAGCGCCAACTATGAACGCGTCGTCATCCTGAACTTGTTTCAGGATCCGTTTAGCATGAAGGCGGAAT
>Ga0308165_1004557_pt1 | contig 13574 bp, 15 predicted proteins | sample PhyWR2_FD_201032 | JGI IMG/M metagenome (GOLD analysis project Ga0308165, IMG submission 201032) | Phyllosphere microbial communities from UC Gill Tract Community Farm, Albany, California, United States - DLSLW.R2 | ecosystem: Host-associated > Plants > Phyllosphere > Unclassified | place: USA...
CGCGCTACGGTTTTAAGAAGCTGTTCCAGCTGCTGCGCAGGCAGGGCAATACCTGGAACCACAAACGCGTTCACCGGATTTACTGCCTGCTGAAACTGAATTTTCGTCGTAAGGGAAAACAGCGGCTGCCGGTACGCAACCCGTCGCCACTGGTGACGCCTGAGGCACTTAACCAGAGCTGGTCGATAGACTTTATGCATGATGCGCTGGTCTGTGGTAGACGCTTCCGGACCTTCAATGTGGTGGATGATTTTAACCGGGAAGTACTGGCGATAGAAATCGACCTGAATATCCCGGCTCAACGTGTTGTCCGGGTACTGGAGCGGATCGTGGCAAACCGTGGCTACCCGCTGAAAATGCGGATGGACAACGGACCAGAACTGATCTCACTGACGCTGGCACAGTGGGCTGAAGAACATGGTGTGTTGCTGGAATTCATCAAGCCTGGCAAGCCGACACAGAATGCCTTCATCGAACGGTTTAACCGGACGTACCGGACAGAAATCCTGGATTTTTAGCTGTTCAGAACACTGAATGAGGCCCGGGAAATCACAGAGCGCTGGCTGACGGAATATAACAGCGAACGCCCTCACGAATCGCTGAACACCCTGACGCCGGAAGAGTACCGGCTGATGGCTGAAAACACGGAAGTCTCAAAAAGTGCGTGGAACTAAAACGGGTATGCTTACACAATAGCTACAGCAATGCATGAATTCAGCTCCCCGTAGGGGGTTGAGTTCACTATTTGTGGTATTACATTCCAAAAGCGAGGCGGCTCACATTTTTTAGATAAAGAGGAAAGGTCAAGCCTTGAGCTCCTTGAATGGAGAAAAACCATACTCATATCAAGAGTACTTTTCTAACATTTTAGAGGTTTCAATGACAACTTGCCAAGAACCACACCGATATGACTCCATGTTTGCCACTCTTCCTGAAGATCAAAGTTATCCTCACCGCCATAAATGTGCAGGTTGTGCTTACGAAGCGGGTTTTCAAGCTGGCCTATCAAATCAAGAACCTGAGGCCTCTACGGCTCTTAATTCTCTTTTAGAAAGCCAAGCCGCTGAGGTCAGGCATAGAAGCCCACGGGTAGCCTACTATCAAGGATACACAGATGGACTGAACGAGTATTACGTCCAAAATCCCCGTGGGTAGCTAAAAGCGACTGAAGGTATTTCGACTGATTGTAGCTACAGCAATACATGAATTCAGCTTCCTGCTAGGGAGTTGAATTCGCCTCCTAATTATTCCCCTCATCATCACTCACATTTTGAAACAAACCTCTTACCGCTCTATTGCTAACTGCATGAATATGATCATAAAATGTCCCTGCTAGTACCTAGGAGAGAATTTCTCGCAAAAGCTTGATGGTCTGTTTGTCAGCCATCGTGGAGGTTTCGGCCTCTAATCTCTCCCCCACACGACGCATGCCACGCTTGCTCAATGTTCCAACGTTACGATGCTACGCATCACCGACGCTCTGGTGCTTACCGAGATAGCTAGGATTGCTGGATTTGTGGCGAGAGGACGTCACTCTGTGACGTCGAAAACTGGGGTTAATTGCTGAACATCTCTTATTCCTGTCAGTTCAGGCGAGACTGGTGGCCATGTTGGTCATCGGGAACTGAAAGGGAGATGTAATATGGGTCGTAAGACACGTAAAAGTCGAAAGACACATACAAGTCGAAAGACACGTAAGAAATACCAGGCTAGTGTTCAGCAAACGTTTTGTGTGAAGGAGAAACTAAAGAAATACTCCAAAGATACCGGTAAGTACTTCCTTGCCTTGGTTTTCAGCGAAGTGTTTTCTACGGTTTTTCATTCTGAAGCTGTTGCCTCCATCTTTGCATCCATCAAGGGATTCCTGTAATGGAGGCTATAATGGATTGGAGAAACAACGATGAAAAGCACAAAACGTCCCCCTAGTCTTCAAAGATCCCCAAAGATTTACCCTTTGAACCAATCCCCCCTATTCAAGCTTAAAACCAGAAAAAAACTATTTGAAATCATAGGATTATCAAGTAAGCAGGCTGATAAACTCATACTTGACTCTGCGTACAAAGAATTCGAAAACGACGCAGGAAGGAAGATTCAGGAACCAATTGCCCAGCTCAAAGCGGTTCACAGGAAGATCGGCGTTTTATTGAGCAGAATCGAATTACCCCCTTATCTTCACTCCGGTCGGAAGAAACATTCAACACTGACTAATGCAGAATCACATAAGCAAGCAATTGAACTTCTGAAGCTCGACATTCACAAGTTTTTCCCCTCGACAAGGGCTACGAAGGTCTACAAGGCATTTGTTGAGAAATTTCGTATGTCACCTGATGTGGCTTATGTAATGACCAATCTCGCAACCTTTGCAGGAAAAGTGCCCACAGGCAGCCCGATAAGCATGGCTATGGCGTTTTGGGCCAATAAAGATATGTTCGACGAGCTTAGCAACCTTGCGGCCTCAAACAGCTTAGTATTTACGGCATATGTCGACGATGTGGCGTTCTCTGGTTCGAAAATCCCAAAAGGATTTGCCGCCCAAGCTAAAAAATGTATACGTTCTCATGGCCTCACCTCTAAAGACAAGAAAGAGCGATTTTATCCGTCATCACAGGGAAAACTGCTTACAGGGATAGTAATTCAGGATGGAGAACTCAAGGTTCGTTGGGCACACAATGATTCGATCGGAAAAGAATTCGCTACTTTGGCTGAAGCAAAAGACAACGCTGCAAAAATAATCCATTTAGAAAAACTAGCAGGTAAGCTGCATGCAGCCGGTCAAGTTGACCCCAGACAGAAAGACAGAGCTCGCTTCTTCACTCAGCAACTCAGAGCAGCCAAAAAGCAATCAACTCAGGGCAGTTAGGGCTATTGATCGTAACTAGTTGGGTGTGCCATACTGCTGTGACATTGATTCCCGCTACATTGCTCAAAGAATCAGACAGTTAGTATTTGGTGTCGCTTTCACCCAGCTCCACCAAAATCCTTCGAAGATGATTCCAGAGTCATCCGTAGAAGTCCTGAAAGCCCGCACGGCGCAAGCCCTGCGGGCTTTTTTGTGTCTGTAATAGTCCGAGACGATCCGCCTGAATCCAGCAAAAATTGGTACACGTTTAGGTACACGCTATACTGTGGTCCAATAAACGTGTACCAATTATGGAAGGGAACCAGATATGGCGCGCATCACACGCCCCCTCACAAACAATGAAATACTTAAATCTAAACCACGCGAAAAAGACTTTACCCTGCACGATGGTGGCGGTCTGTTCTTGCTCGTCAAAACTTCTGGTAAAAAACTCTGGCGTTTTCGCTACCAGCGACCAAACAGTGCTAGCCGCACAAATCTGAGCCTTGGGGCATATCCTGCCCTTACGCTTGCAGCAGCACGTAACATACGCGATCAGCATTTGTCCCTATTGGCACAAGGTATAGATCCTCAGCAGCAACAGGAAATGGTTACAGAACAACGCCAAATCCAGTTGGATAGCATTTTTTCTACAGTCGCTGCCAATTGGTTCCAGCTAAAGACAAAAAGCGTCACACCTGATTATGCAAAAGACATTTGGCGCTCTTTAGATAAAGACGTGTTCCCTGCTATTGGCGAGATACCGATTCAGGAAATCAAAGCAAGAACCATTATTGAAGCACTTGAACCAATCAAAGCGCGTGGAGCGCTGGAGACAGTTCGTCGACTGGTACAGCGTATTAGTGAGATTATGATTTACGCAGTTAATACCGGCTTGCTTGATACAAATCCAGCATCTGGTGTAGGTATGGCATTTGAACGGCCAAAAAAACAAAACATGCCGACGCTTAGGCCTGATGAATTACCTCGTCTAATGCATACACTATCTATATCAAATTTATCAGTTCCGACTCGCTGTCTAATCAACTGGCAACTGCTAACCCTTGCACGCCCGTCTGAAGCGTCTGGTGCTCGATGGATTGAAATTGATCTCGATGCAAAACTTTGGACAATCCCAGCAGAACGAATGAAGGCAAAGCGTGAACACATTGTTCCTTTATCATCACAGGCGTTAGATATTTTGAAGGTTATGCTGCCTATTAGCTCGCATAGAGAATACTTATTCCCCAGTAGACATAATACTAAAGAGTCAATGAACAGTCAGACAGCTAATGCCGCATTAAAACGAATCGGGTACGCTGGAAAATTAGTCGCACATGGAATGCGTTCAATAGCCAGCACTGCGATGAATGAAGCAGGATTTAATGCTGATGTCATTGAGTCGGCCTTAGCCCACATTGAAAAAAATGAAGTAAGGCGTGCCTATAACAGAGCATTATATTTAGATCAGAGGAAAGAATTAATGCAGTGGTGGGGAGATTATATAAAAGAAAGCCATGTAAAGAGCATGGCTTTCAGATAAATATAAATTAGATTAGATTACTTCTAAAACATCGCTAAATTTATCTATAGAGTACGTAGGTATAACATGAGAGTACAACTCTTTGAGTTTACTCTCCCTCAGCACATCATCGTCACTCCAATGAGTAATCGAAACCAACACATTCCAGTATTCAATATTATGCTGTTTACCATATAATGCCAGAATGGATTCTATGCCAGCATTATTTGCCATTGATATATCTTTGATGATTGAATCACCAACATAAATGGCATCTTTTAAATCCACACCTTCGCGAGAGCAAATATCATTCAACAAATATGGGTTAGGTTTTTTTTCAGCCTCATCCAACTGAAAAATAAAATCACCGTAGGACTCAACCCAATCTTTGCTATTTTTATCCAAGTCACTATAGTATCTATCCTTGGGAGCGTATAAGTGTTTTAAATATTTTTTCAAACCTAACGACTCTAGACGAAAAAGAGCGTTCCTTATTGGGGCCTCTGTATGGCCAACAATAACAATTCCCCGTGACTTAAGTTCTTCTAAGGTATCTAAAACCCCTGGATAACAATTGAGCGTTCTCTTTCTCACTGAGTTAAAAGCATGAAAGGCTTCATCCAATTCAGATAGTATAATTTCTTTTGAAACGCCGTTGAATTTTCTCTTGACTGATTCCAATTCAAGAGTTGCAAATGGATACTCCGAGTTCCCATGCTTTAAATGCACATTTTTAAAATCATTTGTTAGCTCGTCCCTGGAGACATCTAATATGTCAACTAACTTATCAAACATAGCAGAAAAAGATTGGGCGTAAAAAGAAACCCAATCATAAAGAGTATTATCAAGATCAGTTATCAATAGTTTCTTCATATTTAGTCCAGTATAATTTCGTCATTAATTTCAATGGTATTATTTCTGATATTATAAAACATAACCTTGATCATGTCTCCTTCGAAATCTAGCTCAGCAAATTCGTTACATCCAACAAGATGTCCTTGAATTACGCCTGTACTGCCTAAACTGACGATCCATACTGATTTATCCTGATTTTCAACCTTTCTACTGACCTTAGTAACACATCGTTCATGAGTATGACCATGGAGAATGAGATCAACACCATTTTCAAAGCACCATTTTATAATTGCTTCTGTATCGTATACCAAACCACTAGCAACACCTATATAAGGAGTTTCAGCGTAATTAACGGGGTACAAATTATGGTGTAAAACTACAACTCGATACCCGCCTGAAATTTTCTTATTTTGTTTCCACCCCATTCCTGCTTCCGCATCATCCCTTTGTTGTACACCTATATAACCCTGCCCCTGGAATGCAAGTTTATGTTGCTGCAATGAGTTTGAGTTTAAGAAACAAACATCCACCACCTTTTGATTTTTTATTAAAAAACGCTTACCCATTGATAAATATTTATTAGCATCGGTACTTACAATATTCCTGAAGAATTGTTCATAATTTTTTTTGAATTGCGGCAAAACATCCACTGCAATTAATGATTCCCACTCTTCGCCTGACAAAGTCCCTTCACCATGCTGCATTTCATGGTATTTAACCAAGGCATTCTTAACATCATCCGAATAATCATCACTAAAACTCACATCGTGATTACCAGGACACATGCCGACACCATCAATATTTATTCTTTTAGATGAGCATAAGTTTTCGATAAATTCATTTGCTTGTTTAAACTCATTTTCGGTTGCTCGCCAAGTTATATCTCCAGAGATTAAAACCCCCTCAACTTCATGGTCCCAATCTTTTATAATTGCGCTTAAAGATTTCTGATCACGCTGATCAAATTGGTGATATTTTTTATTTTCATCAAAATGTAAATCAGATAACCATAGTAGTTTTCCTTCGACTAAATCAATTGGTCTTTTGGGAAACACGCCTGGAACACTAACATTTGCATTACTCAGTATTATTTCGTGTGTTTTATGTTTACTTTGATCAAATTTATCAACAAACCATATAGTCCTATCTTGGCAACGCATCTCAAGTAAGGAGGATATTTGCTTATCCGCGTAAATTTGGAACATATCATTGTTTACGAAAAAATCAGTTACAGCACCTGAGTATGCCAACTGATTTATCAATTCTAAACAATTAGGAACTTCAATTATAGAAGAAAAATTGAACCATACATTATAATTTTGATCACCATAATATGGCGGAGTCATTTCCCGAGTAGGACAAGGATGCTTATCGAAGTGAATTGAAATATCAATTAAACTGGCAGCATATATTTTTAATTGACCACTATCAAATAGGAAAATGTCTAAAGGTTTCGTTACAGACACTTGAGATTTTAAATTATTAAACTCCCTTGGGCATTGTTCGTCAGCTTTTGCCCACCAACCCCACCATACAGATTTCGATGGATGCTCGTGTATTATTCTCTTGTGTAACTCTATTGTTTCACCAACAGGAGTTACCAAGTCACGAAATCTTAAAATCAAAGTTTCGAAAATCATTTTATATTAGTCCCATCAATATTAATTATGTATTAAACTTAGTTTCTATTGCCCAGCACTCGCAATGAGAGACTTAGATAACTGAAAACTTGAACGTTGAAACATTGATATTCGCAAGATGCATCTTCCTTCGCGTTCATTGGATTCATTAGGATATATTTATATTCTTTCTTTAAGTCCACTTCAATCTCTTTGTTCTCATATAACCATCAACAAATTTACTCGCCATTAATGCTCGCTCATGATTCAAAGTTACAAAGATCAATGCTTACCATACGTCATGTTAAGTTTTAGCGCGCAATGCTCTCCCCGCCACGCCTGCACGCTTAGGGGGCCGCTTTTAATGCAGGTGCATAAACAGTCTCAGGCCGCGCCAGAGCTGGCGCTGGCGAGAGTGGCGGAGGTGTTAAAACGCATGCAAAGCCATGCACCTTACGCATGCATGGCTTAATTCGGGAAAAATGGCGGGATTTACGGGGATTTTCTGACGGGCTACTGTCCGGCCAGTTCTGCACGTTTATTCACGTAATTCTGGTTTTGTGCAGGTGTATATTTTTCACGATTATCATCCCGCGAAGCCGCGTCAGGCCTGAATCCGATGGCCGTTAAAATGTCATTATCCTGTACGGAATAATGAATTTTTTCACCGGCGGCCAGCCACACCGACAGCGCCTCACGCAGGTAATCGACGGAGTGCTGCATCACACAGCGAGTGACGGCGGGATTCTGGCTGTTATAAGCCATCAATTCAGGCGCAAGCGCGGCGGCCAGCTCTGCGCCGTGCGCCTGCATAAAATCATTCAGCCGGTCACGGATACTGATGCGCTGCACGTTTTCATGCGAGCGAATATAGCGACCGGCCGCCTGATTCATTTCCCACTTTTTCACGTCGATAATATCGCGCAGGATTTGCAGACTCCTCACGCGGCTGTCATTACCGGTGGCGATGAGTTCGCGGTATTCCTGTTCGGCCCCGGACAGCTCCTGTTTGCGGGTCAGCCAGGCGGTTTTATTATTCAGGCAGTCTTCAAAAGCCTGCTGTAGCGTCACGGTGGTCACGAGCGTTTCTCCTGATTATGGCGGAACGGTGAGCTGTAACAGCCCTTTACCATGCGCGGCGACATCGGGATATCCGGCACGGTCTGAGGTTTTAAGCTTTCAGGCGGTAACCGGATAATTTCTTCAATCGACTCGATGCTACGAAAAGTGGCTGAGCATTCGATATTGATGCACTGGTGATAGCGCTGTTTGACGTTATCCGAGAGATACCGGCTCGTGCGCGTATGCGCCGCTTTTTTGCAGAACGGGCAGTGCATCATTCCAGCAGCCCCCGCGCTTTCAGGTCTGCTTCACGCTCACGCAGTTTGTTAAAGTAGGCCTGACGCTGGCCGACGGTCACTGCCACACCGTAATTCATATGCGCCAGTGTCTCAGCAGAAAGCCCGGCTTTAAACAGCACCGGCTCATCCACCAGACGAATGTGACAGTCCTTCACCGCACGCTCAAGCCACGTTTTCACCTCCTGCATGACCGCTTTATCGGGTTCGACATAGCCCTGAATCCCGACGGTGTTCGCAAGCGGGTTCCCCAGCGCCAGCATTTTCAGTTTCATCGCCCGGACAAGCGCCCCGCACGTCTGACGCAGCGCATTATCCAGCTCTTTTCCGGCGTACTCGCTCAGCACATTGTGATGCGCCTGACGGTATTCTCTGGCCGTGATGTCACAGGAGCCTTTCAGGCGGTCTTTGTCATAAGCCAGTACCTCAGCCAGCCTGTCGCATTCCTGCGCCAGCTCACGGGAAGCCACACGCGCCAGATGCTGCTGTTTCAGCTCGTCCGTCAGCAATGCCCCACCGGCACGGAATGCCGCGCGCCATCCGCTGGCCTCGCTGCCGCTTTCCTTTTCGAGCTCTGCTTTCTGCTCTTTGGTTCGGGTCATCGCTGTAGTGGTGTCATCCATCTGACGGGCGTTTTCAAGATGGGCCGCTCTGGCCGCGTCCAGTTTCCGGAATGCCGGTTTCAGGTAATCAGGGATAGTGGTGGTGGTCATTGTGTGTCTCCTCAGACGTGTCAGGTTGAGGAGATTCTGCCGTGCGCCACACAACAACTCGACTCATTGCCGTTGTGGCAGGAATGGTACAGACGGGGCTTTTAAAAGCAGGCTTGCCAGAGAAAGGTCGCAGGAAAACCACCCTCTCTGTTTGTTTTTTTACTGTTAACTATTCACCACTGTTCACCTTAAATAAAAATATAAGTAATACAGTATGTTAAAGGGTGAACAGTTGAGGGTCTGACTGTTCACCGTCTGTTCACCACTGTTCACCGACCTCTATTCTCCGGGAATTTACACTTAGACTTTTTTACGATTAAAACCACAATATCTATAAATAAAAGTAATCATAAATTTGCCTCAGGATTATCAAGAATTGCCAACGATTGTCATTGATTGCCACTGTTTGCCATTCCCTTGTTAACAGTTTGTTGTGTGGCGAGTCGGTAAAAAATGACTTGTTGCCCTGAGAGAAAATATTCACAAAATAGAGAGCTACCCGAGGCCGGACGGACACGACCGGCACTGTATGGACTTTATGAGGTAGCCCGATGCACACCACTTTTTCTTCCCCGTCTTCTGCACCTGTCGCCCCGCCGATGCCGTTTTCTGACGCCGTTCAGGAGCGCTTTATCCGCCTGCCCGAAGTGATGCACCTGTGCGGTCTGTCGCGCTCCACAATTTATGACCTCATCAGCCGGGAGGCTTTCCCGAAACAAATCTCACTGGGCGGTAAAAACGTGGCGTGGGCGCAGTCAGAAATCACCGCATGGATGGCCGAGCGGATCGCCGACCGTAACCGGAGCTGCGACGCATGATGATGGCCGTTCTTCTTAAAGCCCCTTTTTCTGGCTTGCTTCCGTTCGCCGTTTCCAGGTATAGTTTTCCCGCTGTCGCAAAATCGGCAGCCGGGCGTGGAAACCCGAGTAATCTAACGGCGACACCAGACGCGCCAAGCGTCTTTTTTTGTGTCTATGCCCTCGTGCACCTGTTACTTTCGCAATGGTTTCATGACCTTTGCAGCTATCGAGTAATGGTGGCTCAGGCGGGGCCGACTTCGGTCGGGCCGGTATCCGTTAGAGCCGGTATTTCCACCCCCGTCTGGGCTACCACCACTGAGCGTGGAAACTCCGGTGGTAGCATAACCTGCTATCTAACGGAGGCAGCCCTCATGGCTACAACCCTCACTCTGTCACACCCGCAATTTGTCTTCGTGTTTGCCGCTGTTCGTCGCGCAGACCGTAAACCCCGTATCTGTATGCTCCGCACCGTGGCCGGTAACGAACACGCCGCACGCCGTTCCCTCGTGCGTGATTACGTCCTCTCGTTTGCTGGCCGTCTTCCAATTGCGGAGGTGCACGCATGAAACATCCCGCGATCACCCTGAAAGACCTTGAATGCCTTGAGCACCTGCGCAACGTCGGCCAGCTCGTCAGTGACCTGTCGCAGGCGCAGGACAGCACCACCCTTTGCCATAGCCCTGCGCAGCGCTTACAGCTCACCTCCGTGGTGTACCTCATGACCGTCCAGCTCGACGGCGTGGTCGAGCGCTGCAATCAGCGCTGGCTGACCGGGGAGGCTAACGCATGAAAAAGCCATTACCGCCTGTATTACGCGCCGCCCTGTATCGCCGCGCCGTGGCCTGTGCCTGGCTGAATTTGTGCGCCCGTCAGCACCGCTACCCGCAGCTCACCCTCGATACGCTGGAAAGTGCTATTGCCGCCGAGCTGGAAGGGTTTTATCTGCGCCAGCACGGTGAGGATAAAGGCCGTCAGATTGCCTGTGCGCTGCTCGAAGATTTAATGGAAGCCGGTCCACTGAAAGCCGCGCCGTCGCTGTCCTTTCTCGGGATGGCCGTCATGGATGAACTCTGCGCCCGTCATATCGCCGCGCCGGTTGTGCACTGAGGGAGAAAATAACGATGAAAATGAACGTAACGGAAACCGTAAAACAGGCATGCGGCCACTGGCCGCGCATTCTCCCGGCGCTGGGTGTGCAGGTCGTCAAAAACCGTCATCAGGCCTGTCCGGTATGTGGCGGCTCTGACCGCTTTCGGTTTGACGATAAAGAGGGGCGCGGGACGTGGTTCTGCAACCAGTGCGGCGCGGGTGACGGGCTGAAACTGGTCGAAAAGGTGTTCGGCGTGTCGGCCTCAGAGGCCGCCGGGAAGGTGAGCGCCCTGACCGGCAGTCTGCCGCCGGTTGCCCCGGAGTTTATCGCCGCCGATGAGGCCGAAACCGACGCCAGCCGCAAAGCCGCTGCCGCGCTTGCCGCGTCCCTGATGGACAAAGCATGCACGACCACCGGCAACGCCTACCTGACCCGCAAGGGCTTTCCTGCGCTCGAATGCCTGACGCTGACCACCACGCACAAAACCGGCGGCGTGACCTACCGCGCCGGTGATTTAATCGTGCCGCTGCAGGACGATACCGGCGCGCTGGTTAACGTTCAGCTCATTAATGCTGACGGCCTCAAACGCACCCTGAAAGGCGGTCAGGTGAAAGGGGCATGCCATATCATCGAAGGGAAAAAAGAGGCGGGGAAACGGCTGTGGATAGCGGAGGGCTACGCGACTGCGCTCACCGTGCATCACCTGACCGGTGAAACGGTCATGGTGGCGCTCTCGTCCGTGAACCTTCTTTCTCTGGCGAGCCTTGCCCGTCAGAAACACCCGGCCTGTCAGATTGTCCTCGCTGCCGACCGTGACCTCAGCGGGAACGGCCAGACCAGAGCCACAGCCGCTGCACAGGCCTCTGAGGGCACGGTTGCCCTCCCGCCGGTGTTCGGCGACTGGAATGATGGGTTTATACAGAATGGCGAGGACGCCACACGCAAAGCGATTTATGCCGCCATACGGCCAGCGGCGCAAAGCCCGTTCGACACCATGAGCGAGGCGGAGTTTACCGCCATGAGTACCAGTGAAAAGGCGATGCGGGTGCATGAGCATTATGGCGAAGCGCTGGCCGTGGACGCCAACGGCCAGCTCCTGTCCCGGTATGAAGCCGGGACATGGAAAATCATCCCGCCGTCGGATTTTGCGCGCGACGTGGCCGGGTTGTTCCAGCGTCTGCGCGCCCCGTTCTCGTCGGGGCGAATTGCCTCGGTGGTCGACACCCTGAAACTGATTATTCCGCAGCAGGCCGCCCCGGCACGTCGTCTGATTGGTTTTCGCAATGGCGTGCTCGATACCCTCACCGGCGTGTTCAGTCCGCACAGCAAATCGCACTGGCTGCGCACCCTGTGCGACGTGGATTTTACCCCGCCGGTGGAGGGTGAAACGCTGAAAACCCACGCGCCAAACTTCTGGCGCTGGCTCGACCGTGCGGCCAGCGGCAACGCTGAAAAACGTGACGTGATACTCGCCGCGCTGTTTATGGTGCTGGCGAACCGCTACGACTGGCAGCTCTTTCTCGAAGTGACCGGGCCGGGTGGCAGTGGTAAAAGTATTCTGGCCGAAATTGCGACCCTGCTGACCGGCGAAGATAATGCGACGTCGGCAGACATTGATGTGCTGGAAGACCCACGTAAACGCGCAGCGCTGATTGGCTTCTCGCTGATACGCCTGCCTGACCAGGAGAAATGGAGCGGGGATGGCGCGGGACTTAAGGCCATCACCGGCGGCGATGCGGTGTCGGTCGACCCGAAGTACCAGAACCCCTATTCCACTCATATTCCGGCGGTAATTCTGGCCGTGAACAATAACCCGATGCGCTTCACCGACCGCAGCGGCGGCGTGTCCCGTCGTCGGGTGATAATCCACTTCCCGGAGCAGATTGCGCCGGAGGAGCGCGACCCGCAGCTTAAGGACAAAATCGCACGCGAGCTGGCCATCATCGTGCGCCAGCTTATGCAGCAGTTCAGCGACCCGATGACCGCGCGCACCTTGCTCCAGTCACAGCAGAACTCCGACGAGGCACTCAGCATCAAGCGCGACGCTGACCCGACGTTTGATTTTTGCGGCTACCTGGAGGCGCTGCCGCAGACGAACGGGATGTTTATGGGGAATGCCAATATTATCCCGCGACAGCCCCGTAACTATCTCTATCACGCCTATCTGGTGTATATGGAGGCCAACGGTTACAAGCATGTGCTGAGTCTGAAAATGTTCGGGCTGGGGCTGCCGATGATGCTGAAAGAGTACGGGCTGAACTATGACAAGCGGCACACCAAACAGGGGACGCAGACCAACCTGACGCTCAGGGAGGACAGCAACGGCGACTGGCTGCCGAAGTGCGACGAAACCGCAGCGACATAAACTACCTCAGACCGGCAACCGCCGGTCTTTTTATGTCTGATTGCCCCTTGAGGTGAACAATCGACTGTTCACCCTTCACCATCTGTTCACCACTTAACCCCATGAAATTATTGTATAAAAAGGGAAGGTGAACAGAGTGAACAGTAAAACCTAAAAAAACTTTTTACCCCCCTCTTCGATTGACCCGGCTCACCCTGAGCGCGAAAAAATCACAAAGGTGAAGAGTCGACTATTCACTCTTCACCAACTCATCACCACTTAACTTCATGATTTAAAATGAGAAATAATCGAGGTGAACAGTGTGAACAGTTAAATGCAAAAAAACTTTTTTTGCGTATGATGTTGCAGTGTTACTTCAAGGTCAGTTCCAAGCTGACTAACGGCCTCATCAGGACAGCGCATTAATTCATAAC
>Ga0308165_1004562_pt1 | contig 13568 bp, 11 predicted proteins | sample PhyWR2_FD_201032 | JGI IMG/M metagenome (GOLD analysis project Ga0308165, IMG submission 201032) | Phyllosphere microbial communities from UC Gill Tract Community Farm, Albany, California, United States - DLSLW.R2 | ecosystem: Host-associated > Plants > Phyllosphere > Unclassified | place: USA...
CGTACAAGGACCTGCGCGAAGGCGTGATGGAACTGATCGTCAAGCACGTGCTGCCTGCCGAACTGCTGACCAAGGACACCCAGTTCCACATCAACCCGACTGGCCAGTTCATCATCGGTGGCCCGGTGGGCGACTGCGGCCTGACCGGTCGCAAGATCATCGTCGACAGCTACGGCGGCATGGCCCGTCACGGCGGTGGCGCGTTCTCCGGCAAGGACCCATCGAAGGTTGACCGTTCGGCAGCCTACGCGGGTCGTTACGTGGCGAAAAACATCGTGGCGGCCGGCCTGGCCGAGCGTTGCGAGATCCAGGTTTCCTACGCGATCGGTGTGGCTCAGCCAACCTCGATTTCGCTGAACACCTTCGGCACCGGCAAAATCAGCGATGACAAAATCATCAAGCTGGTTCGTGAAGTGTTCGACCTGCGCCCTTACGCAATCACCACCATGCTCGACCTGCTGCACCCGATGTACCAGGACACCGCGGCATACGGCCACTTCGGCCGCACCCCGGCGACCAAGACCGTGGGCGAAGACACCTTCACCACCTTCACCTGGGAAAAAACCGACCGCGCCGACGACCTGCGTTCGGCTGCCGGCCTGTAAGACCTTCCCGGCGATACCAAAAGCCCCGCACGGTTCGCCGTGCGGGGCTTTTTCATTCCAGAACTGCAGGAGCGAGCAGTGCCGGCGAATGAAACACCAGGCAAAACACCCACCGTCCCCTGCCAAATTTCCTGACTAATCTTCAAGCATCCCCATCGAGCAAGGATGCTCAAGATGCTTCTACGACTGCTCTGCGCCTTCATCCTGCCGCTGCTTTGCACAACGACCCACGCGACCGATTGCCCGGACTGGCCAATCGCTCGGGGCCTCAGCGAAATCACCGCCCTGCAAAAACAGATCGACACGTGGGACGCCAGCTACCACCGCGACGGTCATTCGATGGTGGCCGACGAACTCTACGATCAAGCCCGTTCGCGCCTGATCGAATGGCGTGAGTGTTTTGCCGCCGGCCCCGCGCCACCACCGTTACGCACCGCCGGCGGCAAGCTCGCCCACCCGATCGCCCATACCGGCCTGGAAAAACTCCACGATCCTCGAGAGGTCGAGGATTGGCTGCGCGACCGCAAGGACATCTGGATACAACCCAAGGTGGATGGAGTGGCCGTGACCCTGATCTATCGAAAAGGCGCACTGCATCAGGTGATCAGTCGTGGCGACGGCCAGAGCGGGCAGGACTGGACGCCTGCGGCACGAAAAATCCCCGCCATCCCCGGCCAACTGACACAGCCGCTGGATGTGCTGGTGCAAGGCGAGCTTTATTTACGCCTGACCAACCATGTACAAGCCAGTGCAGGCAGTCTCTTTGCCCGCAGTACCGTGGCGGGCCTGATGGCCCGCAAGACCCTCGCACCTGGACAGGCCGCCAATATCGGGCTTTTTGTCTGGGACTGGCCCAAAGGACCCGTCGACTTGCCCTCGCGCATCGACGCACTCGACCGACTGGGTTTCCCTGGCACGGCATCTTACAGCCAGCCCGTTCGGTCACTCGCCGACGCCGAGCACTGGCGCGATCACTGGTATCGCTCGCCTCTGCCCTTTGCCAGTGACGGTGTGGTTTTACGCCAGAGCCGACGCTCCTCGGCCGAGCGCTGGCAAGCGAAACCGCCTTACTGGGCCGTCGCGTGGAAGTACCCCTTCGCCCAGGCGCTGGCCAAAGTGCGGAAAGTCGAGTTCAAGATCGGCCGTACCGGGAAAATCACGCCGGTGCTGGTACTCAAACCGGTGATGCTCGATGACCGGCAGATCAAGCGGGTGAGCGTCAGTTCCCTGCGACGCTGGCAAGAACTGGATATCCGTCCCGGGGACCAGGTGTCCATCAGCCTGGCCGGGCTCACCATCCCAAGGCTGGACGGCGTGGTACTGCGTGCGGTCGAGCGCATGGCGTTGGACGTACCGCTGAGCGCCGATTTTCATCCGCTGAGTTGCTGGCAACCGGCGCCAGGATGCGAGAGCCAGTTTCTCGCTCGACTGGCCTGGCTCAGTGGCAAGCAGGGATTGGACTTGCCCCATGTCGGCCCTGGCACCTGGGAGAAACTTTTCGAAACGGGTCAACTCGACGGCCTGCTGGATTGGTTGACCCTCGACCCTCAGGAGCTTGCTACCATTGATGGCTTCGGCGAGCGCCAAACGGCTCGTCTTTTAAACAGCTTCAAGAGTGCCCGCCAGCGTCCTTTTTTGCGCTGGCTCAAAGCCCTGGGATTACCGCCGACCGGCCAGGCACGACTTGCTGACTCATGGCAGGCGTTGGCTCAACGAAACACCGCACAATGGCAGGCCGAGGCCGGTATAGGCCCGGGACGCGCGGCGCAGTTAAGCGCCTTTTTTCGCGACCCGCAGGTGCTGGCCTTGAGCGAGACATTACGCGCGGCAGGGATCGACGGTTTCCATTGACCGCGATAGCCCGCCCCACCGGGAACCCAAAGTTACCGGTGGGCTCAAAGGCCCATCGCCGCATCGACCGATTGCATATTGCACATGGAGCTTTTATGAAATTTCTTTCACCGCTCGCCTTGTTGACTCTTTGTGGCGTGATGGCGGCTCCACTGATGGCCGCCGAACAAGCACCGGACCTGACCGGTTGCGCCGCCAAGAAACAGAACATCGTCAACCAGCTCGAACTGGCGAAAAGCCAGGGCAATACCGATCAACAGGCGGGCCTCGAAAAAGCCCTGAGTGAAGTCACCACCCATTGCACCGATACCTCCCTGAAAAAAGAACGGGAGAACAAGGTGCTGGACGCACGGCACGAAGTCAGCAAGCGTCAGGCGGACCTCGAAAAAGCCATGAAGAAGGGTGATCCCGAGAAGATCAACAAGCGCAAGGACAAGCTGGCAGAGTCCCGCAAGGAACTGCAGGACGCACTGGATGAACTGGACAAATGAGATGGCGAGTGACGGCATTCGTCGCAGGTGTCACTCGCATCGCATGTCAATGATCGCGGAATTCCTTATGGCACGCACTGCAGGCATCTTCGACTTTCTGCACCGCCGGGCCAAGATTACTGGCCTTGTAAGGCTGGACTTTACTGGCAACCACCAATTCACCGGTGGCCGTCTCAAGGGTGCGGGCCATTTCCTGGAAGCGTGCCTGCTTCTGCCAGACATCATCCTTGGCACTGGTGTGATCTTCTTCACGCACCTGCGGGAAATGCTTCCACGGCTCGTGGGACAACGCATCGAGCTTCACGGCCCCTTCGGCGAATTTGTCACCATCGAACGCAATGCGCCCACGCAACATGCCGCCCAGGTCTTCACCGGTCTTGAGCATCTGTTTGAAGATCGCCTTACGCTGACCCAGCGGCGAATTCGGGTCGACGCCTCCGCACGCGGACAACGTCAGGCAGGCCAGCAATACAACGCAAATTTTTTGAAAAGTCATGGTGGCTTCAGGTCGCTGAAAACGGCGGCCAGTATCCTCGCGTCACCGCCAAACACCAATACCCCTATTAACAATAAGGGTTGCCCGAACGCACAAAGCACCCGGGCAACTGCTTCAGGAATGATTTCATGAACAGCCGTTTCAAGGCATGGCGAGCCCACCTCGCGTGGACACTGCCGATGGTCGCCGTACTCGCAGGCTGCACCGGCGGGGATAACAAACAGCCGAAAACCCACGCCCTGGCCACGTACGTCAGTGCGTCCTGGGAAGCCTTGCCCGCTGCCACCGATGACGATCTGGTCGCAGGTTTCGGTTCATGGCGCAGCGCCTGCACCCGACTCAAGGCCGATGCGGTCTGGGGCTCGGCCTGCGCCGCTGCCGCCAACGTGCCAAAAACCGCCAACGATATTCGCGGCTTTCTCAAGCAACACCTCGACGTCTACGGCCTGCGCGCCGCCAATGACAACCCCAACGGCCTGATCACCGGCTACTACGAACCGGTCTACCCCGGCAGCCTGACCCAGACGGCGGTGGCAAACATCCCGGTGTACGGCGTGCCCGAGGACATGATCATCGTCGCGCTCGACAGCCTCTATCCGGAGCTCAAGGGCAAACGCCTGCGCGGCAGACTCGAAGGCCGCGTGCTCAAGCCATACGATGATGCGGCCACGATTGAAAGCAAAGGGGTCAAGGCGCCAGTGGTGGCGTGGCTGACCGACCCGATGAACCTGCAGTTCCTGCAAATCCAGGGTTCAGGCCGCGTCCAGCTTGACGACGGTCGCCAACTTCGAATTGCCTATGCCGATCAGAATGGCCATCCCTATCGACCGATTGGCCGCTGGCTGGTGGAACAGGGCGAACTGAAAAAAGAAGACGTGACCATGGGCGCGATCAGCGCCTGGGCCAAGGCCAATCCACAACGCATTCCCGAACTGCTCGGCAGCAACCCCAGCTACGTATTCTTCACTCGCAACCCGGACAGCAACGAGGGCCCTCGCGGCTCTCTGAACGTTCCGCTCACCGCAGGCTACAGCGCAGCCGTTGACCGCAAGGTGATTCCATTGGGTAGCCTGATGTGGTTATCCACCACAAAACCAGACGGCACCTCACTGGTTCGTCCGGTGGCGGCACAGGACACCGGTGGTGCAATCACCGGCGAGGTCCGGGCAGACCTGTTCTGGGGCACCGGTGAGGCAGCCGGACAACTGGCGGGCGACATGAAACAACAAGGGCAGATCTGGATGCTTTGGCCCAAAGGCGCGGCATTGCCCCAAGTGCCGCAGGTGGCGGATGAGGTCAAGGCCAAGCCTTGAATCTTCGCGGGCTAGCCCCACACGGGTACTGGATCCACCGGCCCCGTGTGGGAGCGAGCCTGCTCGCGAGAGGTTGCGCGCAACAGCACAGATTCAGGCAGACACCACAAAGAAACTGACAACCAAACCCATACCCACAAACCAGACCAACGATCGCAGGATCGCCCAGTCCGCCAGGTAGCAAATGATGTAGAGCAAGCGACTGGTGATGAACAGAACCGACAAGACATTGAGCGTTACCAGTTCGGCGTTACCCACCAGGTGCGCAACGATCACAGCCGCCGCAAACGCCGGGGCGATCTCAAAACTGTTCAACTGCGCCGCATGCGCACGCCGGGCGAAACCCTCGAGCGATTCGAGAAAATCCCTGGGATCGTGATTGTCACTCAGCCGGTATCCCCCGCTGACCTTGGCCACCAGCGTGCACAGATACGGCAATAAAAAAGCAATCAAGACGCACCACAGCGCTACATTCATAAACGTCATCCCTTGTTGGCTTCCAGGTATGGAGGCAATAATTTGGCGGGTCAGAGTTTCATGACCATCATGCCGATCAACACCAGCCCACAGGCTAAGAGCCGCGGTCGACCGAAAGGTTCTTTCAGGTAGCGCATACCAAACAGCACCACCAGAATCACACTGATCTCGCGCAAGGCCGCAGCTTCGGCAATCGACCCCAACTGCATCGCCCACAGCACCAGAGCGTAGCTGAACAACACGCAAAACCCGACCGCCAGGCCCAATCGCCACTGCTCACACCAGAACAGCATGAAGGCCGGACGCTTGCGCACCAGTGCCAGTAATGGAAACGGCCAGGCGCTGAGCAGGTTGACCCAGACCAGGTAGTCCAGCGGGTGCGACCAGCGCCGCAAGGCCTGGCCATCGATAAAGGTGTAGCAGCCGATGCACAGGCCAATCAGCGCCACCACAGGCAACATCGACCATGGCAACCGCGCCCCGCCACCGCCCTGCCACAGCAGACAGAGCATGCCGAAGGGGATCAGCAGGATGCCGAAGACCTGCTGATGGGTCAGCACTTCCCCGGCGAAAATCAGCGTCAGTGCCAGCACCACCAGAGGCGACAGGCCGCGCATCAATGGATAGACCAGCCCTAGGTCGCCGACCCGATAGGCCTGGATGAGCAAATAGCGATAGAGCAATTCGAACGCCGCCGACGCCAGGATCCACGGCCAGATTTGCAGCGGCGGCAACGTCACGAAAGGCAGCATCAGCGCGACGAACAACAGCGCCACGCTGTCCATGCAGGCCACCACCAGCAACCGTTCAGCGCTGAACTTGATCAGCGTATTCCACGCCGCATGTAACAACGCCGCTACCAACACCAAAGCCGTTGCAAGCACGGCAGACTCCTTTTTGCTCGCCCCCACCCACTCCCTGCAGGAACAAGGAGACGGGAGAATTGATTCGCCATATTTCGGCAGCTGTTTATACTGCAAGCGACCACGCCGCACTCAGTTACGCACAGACCAATTCCAATAATTCCTGCCTCGATCCGTTTTTCTCAAGATAACGGCCCCGGGCATGCGCTTGCCTGATCGTAGCGTCAAGATTATAGAAAAGAGACCTTGCGCATGCCCCTCGCCTTGCTTGCCCTCGCTGTCGCCGCGTTCGGCATCGGCACTACTGAGTTTGTCATCATGGGCCTGCTGCCCGATGTCGCCCGCGACCTCGCGGTCAGCATTCCCCACGCTGGACTGCTGATTACCGGCTACGCCCTGGGCGTGGTATTCGGTGCACCGATCCTCGCCGTCGGCACCGCTAACATGCCACGCAAGGCCACTTTGCTGGGTATGACACTGATGTTCATCCTCGGCAACATGCTCTGCGCACTGGCACCCAACTACGCCACACTGATGGCGGCTCGTGTGGTGACCGCGCTGTGCCATGGCGCATTTTTCGGCATTGGGTCAGTGGTAGCCGCCGGGCTGGTGGCACCGAACAAACGAGCCCAGGCCATCGCCATGATGTTCACCGGCCTGACCCTGGCCAACGTGCTCGGCGTGCCACTGGGCACCGCACTGGGACAATACGCCGGCTGGCGCTCGACGTTCTGGGCGGTGTCGGTGATCGGTGTGATTGCCGCCATTGCGCAATGGGCCTGGTTGCCGAAGCACATCGCCATGGACAAGGCCAACCTGGCCAGCGAGTTCAAGGTGCTGGGCAAGGCCAACGTACTGCTCGCCCTGGGTATGAGCGTATTGGCCTCGACCAGCCTGTTCAGCGTGTTCACCTACATCGCGCCGATCCTGCAGGACATCACCGGCGTCAGCCCCCACGGGGTGACGATCATGCTGCTGTTGTTCGGCGTCGGCCTGACCGCCGGCAGCATGCTCGGTGGTCGTTTGGCCGACAGTCGCCTGTTGCCTTCGCTGGTGGGCATGGCCCTGGCGGTGGTATTGGTGATGGCCGCTTTCACCCAGACCAGCCATTCGGTGATCCCGGCAGCGATCACCCTGGTGTTGTGGGGGATTTTTGCCTTCGCCCTGTGCCCGATCCTGCAACTGTTGATCATCGATCAGACCCATGAGGCACCGAATCTTGGTTCAACCCTGAACCAGAGCGCCTTCAATCTCGGCAATGCGGCGGGTGCCTGGGTCGGTGGCCTGGTGGTTGCCAGCGGCGCCGACCTGGCTGACCTGCCCTGGACCGGCGCGCTGGTCAGCGGCCTCACGGTGCTGACCGCGTTGTATTTCATTTATCGACAACGTCGCACCGCAGCGGCGTTCGATGTCGCCGGCTGAGCGGGCAAACCATCTGACAGCCAGTCGGAAACGCGCTGCTCAACTTCAAGGCAATCTGGACGCAAGCTGTATGACCTGTCTTCAAGCGTCTGCCTCTGCTGACTAAACCACCGCTGAAAGGCCCATGACAGAGCCTTTCAGCACTTTTCCAGCGACGTCATGAACCGGCATGCGGGCATATGTAGCAACTCATTGCTCCATGCGCTCACCCCATCTCGACTCGTCTAGAGTGCCGCCTCTATCAGCACACTCAACGGACGAGACACCATGCCCCGCCTCACCCTCTCCCCTGCCCTTCCCCCAATTTCCTTGCCGAAAACTCCGGTTCAGCGCTCATCGACAGGCACCACGAACACCGACTGGAGTGATTTCACCAAGGGGTCGGCACACGTCGGTCAGGGCCGATTTGAAACCCTGGTGCGCTCATTGACCGATCGCAACCTGTCGATTCGCCGCTTTGAAAATGGCGTGATCGAAATGGACCTCAAGCGTCCACCCATCGAGCGCCTGGTGCTCAGCGGTGGCGGCGCCAAAGGCGTGGCATTCTCCGGGATGGTCAAGGCACTGGAGGAAAGCCAGACCATAGGCACCCTGCGCATCCTCTCGGGATCATCCGCCGGGGCAATTTCCGCGGCGTTTCTGGCCAGCGGCATGACTCACGCGGACTTCGACAAGATGTCGGACGAAACCAACCTCGTGTCACTGCTCGACAGTCAAAGCAAAGTACTGGGACCGATACAGCACGCCAGCTCTGCGGTTGGCCGAGGCATCGTGAAGATTCCAGGCAAGGTCGGCAGTATCGGGCGGCTGTTGTGCGACCTGATGCCCCGCCTGCAATCCAAGGCCTCGCCGCTGGAGGTTCTGATTCACGAAAAAATGGTCGAGTCGGTCCTGTCGCGTGCCAATCAGGCGCTCAACGACCGACAGCCACTTTCGCAGGCAAGTCGCACTTGCCTGGAGAACATGAAAACCAACGGCTACGTAACGTTTGGCGACCTGGCGACGCTGAGCAAGGACCTGCCCGAAATCAAGCAACTGCACATCACCGGGACCGCCATGTTCGACGGGCGTCCGCAAATGGTGGTATTCAACGCCAGCCTGACCCCAGACATGGACGTGGCTCGCGCAGCCCATATTTCAGGCTCGCTGCCGGTTGTCTTTGCCAAGCCCTCTGAGCAACAGTTGCCATTTCAGGTGGACGGAGAGCGCACATCGTTTCAGGACGGCGGCATCATGCTCAACACACCGATCATGGACCTGTACGAACCACAATTCGCGATGAGTGCGATTCCCGATAGTGAACAGTTGATACTCAAGTTCCAGAGTGGGGGCGCCGGCAAAAAGAACGATCGCGGCACACTGCTCTCGGCAGTGGCTGACAAGCTTATCGGCGCACCCTATTCAGCCCGGCACGCACAACAAACCGATGCTATCAAAGCGTTTGCCGACAGTATCGTCACCGTCCGACTGAAGACCGAACGGGGCAACTTCACTGGCACGTTGCAAGGCACCGTCAATTTCAACATGGCGACAGAGCTGAAAAATCATTTGCAGGAAGAACTGCACATCGATGTGAAACAGTACCTGGAGCGCCATGAGGACAGCGAAACCTACCGCTTCAGCTCCATAGGCGGAGCACTGCTGGCACTGGACGATTCGATGTTCGCAGCAGCCGCCGACGAACTGCTCGATGATCCGGAATCAGCGGCAGTCATCGAGTTCCGGCAGCACGCTCAACAGGCGCTGGAAAACTTGAAGCGAGCCATGACCGATGCCACCGCCACAACGAAGGAGGGTTCCCTGGCACTCGACGCACCTACACGCGATGCCATCCACACACTGGATCAGCTCGGCGACGCCCCCGGGAAAATCGATTGGCTGGCCCGAAAGCTCAATCACGGCAATGATCCGGCGTATATGTTGCTGCTACAAACCGTCAAACGCCTGGATGCCGGAGCAACCGGGCCGAAGTCGATGGTGTTGAGCGCGGCGATCAAGGAAATGGGCGTGCGCGATATCGTCACCAAAAGCGAGAATTTCATTCGCGAAGTGATCTACCCCTCGCTGTATCGACTCGACCAGCCGAATTCGAACGTCAAGCTGCTGAATGGCGCCATTGCCGATTTGCGTGAAGCCCAGGACAGCCATGGTTTTAATGCCGTGTTGCGCCGGATCGCCGATCAATATGTTTCGCGCACTTTCCCGTCCTCATCGCTGCCGTTCAACTCGACAACGGTCGATCAGGCTCGCGCGTGGCTGATTCCCGGGGTGTAACCGCCCCCCCCCGAAAGCGTGTACCAACATCGACGCCTCGCTCCGGCTCATGACCGGTCGTCGTCCTCATCGACCGGAGCGCTCGCGACGCTCTGGTCTTTGGGCGTGCCGGACTCGCTGCGAATCTGCGCGTGACTGATCAACGCGAAGATGAAGCTGCCACCAATGATGTTCCCCGCCAGCGTGGGACCGGCGAACACCAGCCAGAAATCCTTCCAGGGCAGCTCTCCGGCAAACACGAGGTAAGAAACCTCCAGCGACCCGACCACGATGTGGGTGAAGTCGCCCAGTGCCATGAAGTAAGTGATAAGCACGATGATCCACACTTTCGCGCTTTCCATGGACGGGATCATCCAGACCATGGTTGCGATCATCCAGCCGGAAATGATGCCCTTGGAGAACATCTGGCTGGGATCGCCTTCCATGACCTTGCGCCCGATGTCGAGGAAGGCAATGTCGGTCTTGCTGTCAAAAATCGGCAATTCCAGCATCACATACGCCACCAGAAGGGTGCCGCATAGGTTACCTACCAACACCACCGACCACAGCCGCAGCAATCGAGCGAAGTTGCCAAGCGTGGGGTTGCTCATGATCGGCAGCACGGCAGTCAGGGTGTTTTCGGTGAACAGTTGCTGGCGGGCAAGGATCACCGCAAGAAATCCCGCGCAGTAACCGAAACTGGCGATCACCTTGAAGCCGTCGCCCTCCGGCAGACGTGAGTTCAGCAATCCCATGGCCATCAGCGACAGGCCCATGGTCAAGCCGGCGGCGAGAGCCGACCACCAGAGTGCAGCGATGCTGCGCTCCAGTTCCTGATCGCCTTGGGTGCGAATGATTTCATGCAGCACCGCTGCGCGCGGCGGCTGGTTTTTCTCGACCTCATGCTGTTCCTTGGGCGTGAGATCGGGGGTCGTACCGTTTGTTGGCGTAGTCATGGCCTAAACATCAGTGATGGATGATTTAGCTACGACCTCTGCCACCGTCAATACGTTCTGTACCCCCTGAACCTGAACCTGTGGGAGCGGGCTTGCCCGCGATGGTCGTCAACGATAACGCGGGAAATCTGGCTCCCCGCGGTGCCTGAGCCACCATCGCGACGGTGAGACAATTCGACTTGCTCGATCCTGAAGAATGAGGGGGAAAAGTCACTCGTCCTTGAACTGATCCTTGACGTACTTGATCTCGGTCCGGCCATGGGGCGCGGGCAGGCCGTCTTCGCCGAGGTTGACGAAGACCATCTTCTCCACCGTCAGGATGCTTTTGCGGGTGATCTTGTTGCGCACTTCGCAGGTGAGGGTGATCGACGTACGGCCGAATTCGGTGGCGGTGATGCCCAACTCGATGATCTCGCCCTGACGTGAGGCGCTGACGAAGTTGATTTCGGAAATGTACTTGGTGACCACGCGCTGATTGCCCAGCTGGACGATCGCGTAGATCGCCGCTTCTTCATCGATCCAGCGCAATAGGCTGCCGCCGAACAGCGTGCCGTTGGGGTTGAGGTCTTCGGGTTTGACCCATTTGCGGGTGTGGAAATTCATGGGGGCTCCGGGCATGGGTTGTGGGGGCGATAGGGGTTTGGCCCCCAGCTTCAAGTTTTAAGCGGCAAGCTGCAAGCCACAAGTCAAAAGTCGATCCGCATTTACTTGCCGCTTGTAGCTTGTCGCTTGCCACCAGGCGGATAAAGAAAGCTATAATCACCGCCGATTTCAAAACGGCTCCTACCGTTTTCCCGCCACCTGTCCGAGGGGCGCTGCAGCAGGTTCGACCTGTCAGGCTCGGATGGGGCGTTGTCAGGCTTATGCCCGACGCCAAACGCACAACGGCGCCCATTCGCATACATTACGAATGGAGGCTCTCATGAGCGCTGTAATCACGCCCGCAGATTTTACCGACTACAAAGTCGCCGACATGTCCCTGGCCGCCTGGGGCCGCCGTGAAACCATCATCGCCGAGTCGGAAATGCCTGCCCTGATGGGTCTGCGCCGCAAGTACGCCGAAGAGCAACCGCTCAAAGGCGCTAAAATCCTCGGCTGCATCCACATGACCATTCAGACTGCCGTGCTGATCGAAACCCTGGTTGCCCTGGGTGCCGAAGTGCGCTGGTCGTCCTGCAACATTTTTTCGACCCAGGACCAGGCCGCTGCCTCCATCGCCGCAGCCGGCATCCCTGTTTTTGCCTGGAAAGGCGAAACCGAGCAAGAGTACGAGTGGTGCCTGGAGCAAACCATCCTCAAGGACGGCGCCCCTTGGGATGCCAACATGATCCTCGACGACGGCGGTGACCTGACCGAGCTGCTGCACAAAAAATACCCGCAGGTGCTGGAGCGCGTTCACGGCGTGACCGAAGAAACCACCACCGGCGTACACCGTCTGCTGGACATGCTGGCCAAGGGCGAACTGAAGATCCCGGCCATCAACGTCAATGACTCGGTGACCAAGAGCAAGAACGACAACAAATACGGCTGCCGTCACAGCCTGAACGATGCCATCAAGCGCGGCACCGACCACCTGCTGTCCGGCAAGCAAGCGCTGGTTATCGGTTACGGTGACGTGGGCAAAGGCTCCGCTCAATCCCTGCGTCAGGAAGGCATGATCGTCAAGGTTTCCGAAGTTGACCCGATCTGCGCCATGCAAGCCTGCATGGACGGTTTTGAACTGGTCTCGCCTTTCATCGACGGTATCAACGATGGCACCGAAGCCAGCATCGACAAGGCCCTGCTGGGCAAGATCGACCTGATCGTGACCACCACCGGTAACGTCAATGTTTGCGACTCAAACATGCTCAAGGCCCTGAAGAAGCGCGCTGTTGTCTGCAACATCGGCCACTTCGACAACGAAATCGACACGGCTTTCATGCGCAAGAACTGGGCATGGGAAGAAGTGAAGCCACAGGTACACAAGATCCACCGTACCGGTGCTGGTGCATTCGACGCCCAGAACGACGACTACCTGATCCTGCTGGCCGAAGGCCGCCTGGTGAACCTGGGCAACGCCACCGGTCACCCAAGCCGCATCATGGACGGTTCGTTCGCCAACCAGGTACTGGCGCAGATTTTCCTGTTCGGCCAGAAGTACGCCGACCTGTCGCCAGCCCAGAAAGCCGAGCGCCTGACCGTTGAAGTACTGCCCAAGAAACTCGACGAAGAAGTGGCCCTGGAAATGGTCCGCGGTTTCGGCGGTGTCGTGACTCAACTGACCAAGACCCAGGCCGACTACATCGGCGTGGCCGTCGAAGGTCCGTTCAAGCCGCACGCGTACCGGTACTAAAAGCAGCTACGAGCTTTGAGCTTCAAGCGGCAAGCAAGGTCAAAAGCCGGCCTCGCTGCACGAAGTTCAGCGCTCTGCACCCATTTGCGAATACAGCCTCATGTTGCAAACCCCAGGCACGAGAGACGAGCGCACCTGCGCTTCTCTTACAGCTTGTGGCTTGCAGCTTGAAGCTGGAGGCCCCCTCCATGTCCCAAGACCGTCGCTACAGCTTCGAATTCTTCCCTACGAAGACCGACGCTGGGCATGAAAAGCTGATCGCCACTGCCCGTCAGTTGGCTACCTACAACCCCGATTTCTTCTCCTGCACCTATGGCGCTGGCGGCTCGACCCGTGATCGAACCCTCAACACCGTTTTGCAGCTGGAAAGCGAAGTCAAAATCCCGGCCGCCCCGCACCTTTCGTGCGTCGGCGACAGCAAGGACGACCTGCGCGGCCTGCTGAACGAGTACAAGGCTGCCGGCATCAAGCGCATCGTTGCCCTGCGCGGTGACCTGCCGTCCGGCATG
>Ga0308165_1004563_pt1 | contig 13566 bp, 15 predicted proteins | sample PhyWR2_FD_201032 | JGI IMG/M metagenome (GOLD analysis project Ga0308165, IMG submission 201032) | Phyllosphere microbial communities from UC Gill Tract Community Farm, Albany, California, United States - DLSLW.R2 | ecosystem: Host-associated > Plants > Phyllosphere > Unclassified | place: USA...
TTCCTCATTGCATAAGTTTTTGAGTTGGTAACATACCTGGATTGGGTAACCGTAACATTTATATCTTGGTAAAATGTTACTTCGCTTTGTAATTGTGCTTCCATATGTAGTTTATTAGTTGTTTATTATCCAAAAGTAGACAAGTAACAAGGCTATACAGTACGGGAAACCGTAACACAAAAAATTATTTTCAACTCACCAAAAAAACGAAAAATTCTCATTATCAAATACATACAAAATCATAAACTGTGCATATTTAATACACTATTCATTTTTAGGCTTTATGTAATTCTCAGATTTTTCTTTAATCCACCAGTTATTATCAAGGCGTTTTATTGATTTAAAAGAACGGGTTATACCGGGTTTCATGGTTGCAGTATCGAGGTGCCTCGGCCACACATGTAAAATGGTGTCGGCACCGATACGTACCCACCAAAATGTTTTGCCGTAACGTTTTGTTGTATAAATTTCGCTTATCGTTCCTGTAATGGTGTTCGTATTAAAACCAGGTTCCATTAACTGATAAGTTATTATTTTTTGTTTCTGTGCACGGGCAATGCCAAAAGCGAATGTTAATAAAAGCAACGTACCTAAATGTTTCATTGCGCTAAGGTATTTAGGCAAAAAACAGATTCCTTACGGCAAACCCCATTCGGGTTATTTTATTTAGGGTAGATGATTTATTTATGAAAGATTGGATGTATAAGGAAGGCTTAACATAAAAATCATTGCAGTAGCGTATTTTCGGTTATAATATCAAGCTATACAAGATCAAAAAAAATGGTATTGAAAATGAGAGATTGCCCTGTTTGCCACCAATACAAACGATGGAGCAACCTCTGCACTTTTGAGAATGAAACGTTAATTAATAAAGATCTATGGTTTGATGCAGCTGAACACGGTAATTGTAAAGCTCATCCAAATTGAATAATTGTTTTTTCTCTCCGGCATCCTTACCGTTGTGAAAAGTTTCTATGTATTTATTAGCGGTATTAAAGTGGAATCTACAAATCGGCTTGCGGTTATTGTCATCTAAAAGCACTCCGAAATAAGATTGTGTATCGCGTGCAGCAATTCGAACCGAAGGGATTTTCTCGCGTAAAATAGCCTTTACAATTTGGAAAGCTTCTAATTCTTCCTCAGTGGTTACAATTTTAGATGCATCGGGATCTTCAATAATGGAAATCACTTTATCATCTTCCTTTTTTTCTATTTTCTCATTGATATTCAGCGCTGATTTTAAACGGTCGCTAATGGATTCGTTGATGGAAATGGCAAGGGCTTTTTTAGTATATTCCTTAAAAGCGATCATGCGGTTAGCGGTAAGGGGCTTATCAAAAAACCGGTTAACCAATAACTTCACTATTTCATCAGAAGGGCTATCAATCTCCTTTTCAAATTCCTTTCTAATGGCCTTAATGTATTTTAATCCTTCGGCAGAATCTAGGATGGTTTCTAAATTGTATTCATTTTTAGTAAAGCTTTCGAGAATTTTAATGGCATTGTCTTTCAAATCTTCGATATCGATGGTGAGAAAAGGTTTTTCATCCATGATATTTGGCTTTTCAAGATCGGCATAAAAGTTATAAACCGTACCATTGGTAAGTACGCCAAAACGTGCTTTGGAAACATGGTAATAACGGTGAAGTTGGGAGTTATGTGCATCTGCACTCTCTTTCCAATGTTTGCATTCGAAAATAAGAATCGGTTCGTTGTTTTTACGGATCACATAATCTACCTTTTCACCTTTTTTGGTTCCGATATCACAAATATGTTCGGGAATCACTTCGGTTGGGTTAAAAATATCATAGCCAAGAATTTGAATAAAAGGCATCACAAATGCATTTTTTGTTGCTTCCTCGGTATTAATCTGGTCTTTTAAACCCACTACCCGCTGATGAAGTTGTTCTAACTTTAGTTTAAGATCCATGTTGCCTGAGTTTTTTGGTTGTTGAACAAATGTAGAACGCGAGCTTGGTTTATTTTTACGGGAAACCGTAGAGGGGTGCATTGGTTTATTTGATATCGCTTATAGAAAGTTTTGCCCGCATTATCATTTTAAATTGCGGGAAGAAACCGTTAGCCAATAGTTGCACACAGATTAAAGCTTAACCAACCTAATCATCAATTTTATATTTTTAGACCATTAAGCAGTTAAGGTAATTAAGATTTTAAATTACCTTATTTGCGATACAATAAGCGATTAGTTGCCCGTTATTGGAAATATTCAGCGCAGTTTTAATATAATTTATCCTTTTTTCGATACTGCTTAAACCAGATGGTTCCATTTTTTTTTCCTTTAAAATGCCAGCCATTTCTTTTTGGGTTTTGCCATCTAAAATGAGTGAAACGATTGTTTTGTCGTAAGCGGTAAAATCGTGCAGGTATTCTTCTTTTTGCCTCAGATTGGGCGAATGGTATTTTTTATTTTTATAAACACTTTCTAAAGCCAGTTTAAGGTCTTTCGCATCGTGGCGTGCCTTAGGTACAAAAGCATCTATATCATATTCCTTAAAAAGTGTATTGGCTATCAAAGCTCTGTTTTCTATAGAAAATACCAGAATTTTTAAGTCGGGCTGAATTTCCTTTAATGCTTTTATCAGTTCTCTACCTCCTGATATTTTTTGTTTTGGATAATCTTCATCAAAAGAAAGATCGGTAATGATCAATTCATAAGGATCACCATCTCGAAGTGCTTTTTGTACGCGTGTAAATGCATCATCACAATAAAATACATAATCTTTATCAGCTATGGTAATCCCAAGATCGGTAAGTGCACTACGAAGTGATTTACTTACGATTTCATGGTCTTCGGCGATGAGTACGTTTTTGAACATATTTATATTTTTAATTAGATTGGAAATGAAAATTCAACACAAAGCCCTTCATCGGGCTTGGTGTCAAAAGTAATATGGCCCGAAATACTTTCTATACGGGTTTCCGTATTCCTCAAACCATTTTTAAATGTTAAAACCTCCATTCCTTTTCCATTATCCACATATATTACCTTTACAAGGCCATTTTCACGCTTAAAATCTATTCCAACCATATCTGCACCGCTATGTTTTTTCATATTGGTCATCAGTTCCTGCAAAATGCAAAATACCTCTGTTTTGGTATCATCTTTAATTCCTTCCCAAAGTTTTTCAGCATTACCTCCCAAAACGATATTGATTTTCTCTGAGGCATAGGCATATAACATTTTTGATAACTCAACAGAAAAACTTTCTTCGTGACTATTATCTTTATTATCGTAAGAAAGATCTCTGGATATTTTATAAATCACTTCTAGCTTATCAGCGAGGTCGTTTTTATCTATTTCATTAGTATTTTCCACTTCCGACATTACCTGATATACCCGATTGGCCACACGATCGTGAATTTTTTTTACATATTTAAGCTCCGTCCTTTTTACTTCGATTTCCTTCTCCTGTTGCAAGCTTTTTTTCCGTTTTAAGTAAAGGAAATAGCCGAAGATTAAAAATATTATCAGAGTACCAATCCCAATATTTCTAACTAAAATATCGTTTTGTTTCTCTATATTCTCTCCTTGTGCTTTTAGAAAGTTGGCTTTGTTTTTTTCCGAATTATAACGAATAACTGCAAATTGATTCTTGGCAGCACTACGGACAGTTTGTATGCTATCGCTTAGATTTTGATAAGTCTGAAAATATTTTTTGGTGGCTGGTGGAGGACTAAGTTTGATCAGTTTTTGTAAACCTTCCAAACGATCATCAACCCGGTTTAACACTTGAGCAATCTGATATCTCTTGTTTGCATAAAACAAAGCAGAATCAGGTTTAATATTGGTGTAATAATCAGCAAGATGGGCATAACTTGCATTAAGCTCTAATGAGAGATTGTTCCTTTTCCTAATATCTAATGCTCTTAATAATTCAGGAGCAGCATTGTAATTTGGGTTTTGAAGCCATTTGGTTAGGGCAAGGTTGGATAATACTTTGGCAAATGTTTCACTGTCAATTGATTGATTTAAAATATCTTGATAGATGGTTATTGCTTTTAGATAAGCTTTTCTTTTCCTATAAATATTTCCAATATTATTTTTAAGCACAGCTTCGGGAACAACACCAGTAGTATAATCTAAAGCTTCCGTATAAAATTCAATAGCTTGATCATAATCTTTTAAATTTTCTGAAGCAAATCCTAAGTTATTTAAGTTCGCTTTTATAAATATGTGCTCTTTTGGTATTCTTTTATTGAAAAATGGAGATGCATTTATCGATAATTCTTGTCCTCCAAAATAATCGCCATTATTAGTTGAGATCATAGCCATATTTAAAAGGCACTTCGCAACACCTAAATTATTTTTCTGTTGAAGAAAGAGGTCTTTAGCTTTATCCAAATAAAAAAAAGCACTATCAATTTTTTGTTCTACTAAGTATTGATATGCCTTATCGTATATAGGGTTAATTTCTTCTTTTTTGACTTTTATACCTGGGCTTTTCTTGGAGCAGGAGAACAAAAGCACGATGAAGATTAGGGCAATATTGAGGCGCTTCACTTTTTTAGATTTTAATCTAAATTAAAGAAATTTAATTTGGATTGCACCTTATTTAAACGTTTTAAAATTGTTAAGCACTAGTTGACTGAAATTTTTGAAATATTAAAATAAAAAATAAGGCGGCAATGTGCCGCCTTATTATCCTATTACTATTTCGGTATTTTGATCTGGCCACCTTCACCACCTGTATCGTCGCCTGGAGGGGTGTCTCCTGGGTTATTTGGATCATCAGGATTCGTATCACCAGGATCGGCATCAGCAGTATTTACAGTTGTTGTTCCGCCACAAGAAGCAGACTGATTTGTATTGTACGGAGTAGCTAATCCTAATAGGATTGCAATAAATAATGGAATAAACATTTCTTTAAAAATTTAAAAAGTGATGTACACGTAGTTCCCCACGCCCCATGCATGGGGGTTGCTACAAACTGTAAATCAGAAGGCCTTCTGAAATTTTTGGGAAGTGTTGAGTGTCTGTCGCGGGAGCTTGTAGCTGCTTCCCAAACCGGCTAATAACTACCGCGATTTCTACTCTTTTATTAATCAGTTTTTTAAATTAGCTTTGATAATGAATCGCTGCCTGTGCTGATCAACGATACAAATATGGGGTGAGTCAAAAGATTAATTATCAGTATATTCCGATGTTTCCTTTGTTTCCGCCTAGATTCCGGAAAACCGTAAATATTCCACTTATTCCGTCTTATTTTTACGCTAAATTTTAAAGAAATGTTTGAGGAGTATAAAAAAGACTTATTAAAATTCTATCAGATAAAAGAAAAAAACAATAATCTTTCTGATAATTTAAACCCTCTTAAACGGGAAAGGTTAAGGGCCGAATGCATTGAGGTTTTTAGACAAAAAAACACATCAAAAGACAAAGATTTAATCAAATCAGTTTTTGATCCTTCAAATGGGTATGAGGATCAGGTAAGAAGTATTGAGAGGTTCAATTTAGATCGATTTAGACCTTTAATCAGTTTTCTGAAAGAAGAAGTAAGAGTTATTAGAGATGATAAGCTGATTAAGCTCTTTGCATGGTTAATAAATTTTCCTACAAATGAAGAGTGGAGAGGATTTAGCCAAGCGGAAAAAAATATCGTTTTTAAGGCCGCAGAAAAAACACAGCCCCAAAAACCTTTACCTCCAAAGAAGCCGACACCTATCCCGCCCGGGCCTTCAACACCCATTATTTCACACCGTTTCTCATCCCCCCAAATCATTATTACCTGCATATTAGCACTAACAATCACCAGCATATCTTTTATGGCATGGGAGCGTATGGTTACAAGTGTTAGAAAACCCAATCCAGATGAGAAATTTATGTATTGGGATGGCGATCATTACGAACCCGTTAAAGAAGGTGAACAAAAGGCGGGAGTTACGATTATCCCGTTAGATCTTAAACTCTTACAGCAACAAAGAAAGATTACTTTGCCTGATACATTGACAAAATATTCCTTGGGTAAAGTTTGGTATAAAGGATATGGAAAGGCGCATGAATATTTTACCGCTCCAGGCGTATATCCTCCCGATACAATCAGAAGACTAAAACCCCTTTCATCTCAAATAATAAAATATTCTTCTTATGACAGGTATTTACTAACCCGTTTAAAATGGTTTTTAGGTACTGCTTTTTTTATAGGCCTTTGTGGTTACTGGGCAGGCACATTTAAGAAAGAAGTTAAAGAGCCTATAAAAGGAAAAAAGATGGATGCTGTTGAAGATCTTCCTGAAGCTGAGCTCGTACAACAACCGGTTTAGAAAAAGGAATAGTGTTATAAATAAAGCTAAGTAATGGTTTAACCCAGATATTTTTACCTGAGTTAAACCAATTTATTTTACTGGCCCCAGTTTACCTGGATATTGTGTTTTTGTGCATACACTTTACCTTTTTCCATCAGTGCATTAAAATTTTGTTCAAATTGGGCACCATATTTCTGGTCGATGCTTTTAATCATTTCATCTTTAGTCGTTTCGCTACCCTTACTGTCGCAGAGTTTAGCAAAGGCCATGTATTCGTTTTTATAAACAGGGATCACCATTTCATACAATTGCTGCGAAAGACTTTTAATTTCCTTTTCTTCATCTCCCGATGCTGAAAGTTTTTTCACTTTTTCCAGTGATTGTTCAAGGTATAATATTTTGTTGTTGAGACTGGTAACGGCTTCGTTGCCTTTCTTTTTACTGGATGGAATATCAGGATATTCTTTGGTTTCGTCGTTAATATGACGAGCGAGATCGGCACTGGCAAAATCGTTGATCATGTTGGTGTTCAGGATGGCAATGTCGAAAAAACGTTCAGGGGTTTCGGAGCAAGCCGAGAAAAAAAGCGTGAAGAGGATTAAAATCGCGAATCCAGATTTTTGGGATAGTGCTTGTAATTTGTTCATAATCTAAATGGGTTTCCTTATAAAATTTAAATTTCGGTAGGAGCAAAGATTGAGCCGAGTTTTTGAGTTGTAAGCATAAAAACCGCTCTTGTATTTGATAATAAACAAAAAATTAACACAAATCAGTGTAATTCTAAATGCAATAATTATAACCATTTGGACTTGATCTTCAACTACATAATATGTAAATTTAGTTCTCTTATACAGCCTTCTTTTAATTACGTTCTTATCATCTTGAATTAAACCCTAAAAAAGCCATGAACCAATCAGAATTAATTGAAAAAAAAAGGCGTTTTATCAAACGCACTTATTTCGGAGTGTCAGACAATCCGCTTGATGATGTAAATCCATTTGACGCCTGGGATGAATTTTTAGTAGCAAAGGTTAAAGACATGAATTGGGGAATAAATCCTGATGCTATAAAAAGATCAAAAATCAGGTTTGCCTATAATTTTAATAAAATTTTAGATCATTATAGTGTTACACTTGGCCTTGATGATATCCTGGTTGACCTAGATAATGATGCGCAAACCAACGAATCAATGATCAATACCTGGGCGGATAAAGCCATTTTTCCGGGCGATAAAACTGAAACAAAAAACAAAGTGGAAGAGAAATGAAAAAGGCCTTACTAATGATTGCCTGCCTTGGCTTTGGAAGTTTGGCAGTTGCACAGGTAAATGAAAATGCCGATACCACAGCAAAAAAAAGCATTGTGGAAGAATCCAGTTCGTTTAAAGTTTTTGATAAATATGGATTAAAGGTTGATCTGAAATTTATTGACCCTGAAAAAGGCTCATTTGGGATTGATTATCAATTTCAACTAGATCGGAATTTGCTCGGTCATGATCCGGCTAAAATCAATAAATTAAATCTATCACTAGGCAGCAGGGGTTTTGTAACCGTAGCTGAAGATAAAAATAAAAACAGCAGCTTAATCTCCGAAATTAAATTGGAAGGGCAACCGCTTTTTCACGTAAAAGGGAAAGAACTCGGCCAGCGGACTCCTATTGATCTCTCGGCGGAAGATGATCCGGAATTACCTCCAGGGAAAGATCCACTTGTTGATGAAGCAAGAAATTTAGCAGCTCAGGTGGCATCGCCTTTATGGCTTTCGTTAAATTTGCATGCGAAACACGAAACCACACAGGATTTCAGAAACTACGACTTTGCATTTGGTCCGCAGCTTTCTGTTTCTACTTCCTACCTCAGCGCAATTCTCGATTTTCCTTTTGGTTTACTTCGGGCAGCTAAAAACAACAATCCAAGGCAGTTGGATTTATCAGTAGGCTATGATTATGTAACCGGAGCAAACAAAACCAGCCTTGCGCCTTTACTTGATGACGCTAAATTTATGAACAGGCTGAACCTAAAAGCAGAATGGGAAACAGGAATATTTTCAGGAAATGAACGCATTGCCTTTTTATTTGATTCATATTACGACCTTGACCGTAATTTATTGCTGAAAAATGCAGGTAAAGACTGGAATTATTTTTATATGATCAGGATTGAAAAACTTTTAAAAATTAACCTGGGGCCGGGCACCAAAACTAAGGTGGCTGTGAAATATACAGCAGGTGAGCTTCCGCCAAATTTCGATAAAGGTTTTGTACTTGGCGGGGGTTTTTCAATTGATTTTTAGTAAGCATATTTCTGGCGATTGTATCTTAAATTAACGATACAGTCGCTTTAAACTCAAAAATCAGATTCCATTTTTAAGGCTGTAGACCTCACCTGTGTAATTTCTCTTCAATATTTGCGCAGCCATTTTACTCCTTTGTCCGGTTTGGCAATAGCAAACAACTGTTTTACTTTTTGGAATGGTTTCAATTGAGTTTTCAAGATCGTATAATGGAATGTTGATGCCGCCGATATTGTAATCTTCATGTTCGTAATCCTCGCGCACATCAATCAGTACGATTTCTTTTGAATTTGTTTCGAGCCAATTGTTCAACGTTATTTTGTCGATTTCTTTTATCGAATCGCCCTTTTTCAAAACATTTATATCTCTGGTTTCTGCTTGCTTTTCTGATGCGATATTAAATACCATAACAGAATTATTCAGCGCATTAATTGTCATCAGCTTTCCAGATAAGGTTTCTCCGATACCGGTGATTAACTTTAATGCTTCGTTGGCCATATATAAACCAACAATACCAGGCAGCAGGCCAATTACACCACCCTCCAAACAGTTGATATTTTCGGTTGGTGGATCAGGATAAAGATTTCTATAATTAACACTTCCAAAGTGGTTAAATACAGCAATTTGCCCTTCAAACTGTAATATCGACCCAAATATTAATGTTTTACCCAAGCTTACGCAGGTATCATTTACCAGGTAACGGGTGCTAAAATTATCAGAACAATCAATCACCAACTCAAAATCCCGGCAAATGTTTATGGCACATTCATCAGTAAAACGTTCAGCATAAGCCCTAAGCTTAACATGCGGATTAAGTAGTGTAAGTTTTTGAACCGCCACCTTTGCCTTTGGCTGGCCAATGTCGGTATGGTTATATAAAATCTGTCGGTGCAGATTACTCAATTCCACCATATCATCATCCACAATGCCAATTTCGCCAACTCCAGCCGCAGCCAGGTATTGCAAAACCGGGCAGCCCAATCCGCCGGCACCAATTACCAGCACGCTTGCCGCTTTAAGCTTTTCCTGCCCGGCCAAACCCAATTCTGCCAAGATTATTTGCCGGCTGTAACGGCTTAATTCTTCCTTTATCAGCATTTTTTGTTAATTAAACTCATATCCCAATCTTTCCAGATCGGTTCATAACCTTGCTTTCTGATCATGGCTGCAATTTCCTGCGCGGAGCGTTCATCAGATATTTCGAACTGCTCTAACGATTGTGGCTCTACTTCATATCCACCTGGATTGGTTTTAGAGCCTGCGCTAATGGCGGTAATGCCCAGCTTAATTACCTGGTTTCTGAAAGCCATTGTTTCCCGGGTAGAGATTGAGAGTTCTACTTCGCTATTGAATAAGCGGTAAGCGCAAATCAGCTGTACCAATTCCTTATCGTTCATTACCACCTTAGGCTCTAAACCACCGCTAAAAGGCCGCAGCCGGGGAAATGAGATGCTAAATTTACTTTGCCAATACTGTTTTTCGAGATAGGATAGGTGTAGGGCCGTAAAAAAAGAATCAGTCCTCCAGTCTTCCAGTCCGATGAGTACACCCAGCCCCATTTTATGGATGCCAGCTTGCCCCAATCGATCAGGTGTTTCCAAACGGTATAAGAAATTGGATTTTTTCCCTTTGGGGTGGTGTTTGCGGTAATCGTCCTGGTGGTAAGTTTCCTGGTAAACCAGAACGGTATTCAGGCCGTGAGGAATCAGCGTTTCGTAATCTTCTACATCAAGCGGTTGTACTTCCATAGAAATATGGGCAAAATGAGGACTGATCAGATCCAAAACTTTTTTAAAATAATCGGTATGCACACTTTGGTTGGCTTCGCCTGTAACCAGCAAAACATGCTCGTAACCCATGCCCTTAATTACGGCTACTTCCTGCATAATTTCCATAGGGTTCAGGGTTCTTCGCCTCACCTTATTATCGTAGCTAAACCCACAATAAGTACAAATGTTATTGCACTCATTGGAAAGATAAAGCGGAATGTACATTTGGATTACCCTCCCAAAGCGATCCAAGGTTAGCCTTTGACTAATCTGTGCCATATCCTCTAAATAAGGCATTGCAGCAGGCGAGATCAAGGCTTTAAAATCATCCAGACTGCGTTGCGAATTGCTCAATGCCCTTTCTACATCGGCTGCAGTTTTATCATATATACTGGCCTTGGTATCGTCCCAATTATAGGATTCGAATATGTTGTTAAAGCTATTCATCAAGAAATGCGGTTAGTGGACTGCTTGCTGCTGCATGTTGTTGCTGGCCTCCCAGTTTAGCTTCAAAGGCCATTCTACCTGCTTCTACAGCCAGTTTAAATGCGGTAGCCATAGCAGTTGAGTTTTTAGCGATGGCAATTGCGGTATTTACCAACACTGCATCGGCGCCAATCTCCATGGCTTTTGCGGCATCAGATGGTGCGCCTATACCAGCATCAATAATAACAGGTACCCTGCTCTGGCTAATAATAATCTCTAAAAAATCAATGGTTCTTAAACCTTTATTGCTACCAATGGGCGATCCGAGCGGCATTACAGCAGCGGTACCTAAATCTTCTAAACGCTTACACAAAACAGGGTCGGCATGAATGTATGGAAGTACCACGAAACCCAGTTTAACCAGTTCTTCAGTCGCTTTCAGCGTTTCAATCGGGTCGGGCATCAGGTATTTCGGATCGGGATGAATTTCCAGCTTAATCCAGTTGGTTTCCAAGGCCTCGCGCGCGAGTTGAGCTGCAAAAACAGCTTCTTTCGCATTGCGCACACCAGAGGTATTGGGCAATAAATTGATATGCGGATGTTTAAGGTGATGGAGGATATCATCATCTTTACCTTTTAAATCTACACGTTTAAGCGCAACAGTAACCAGTTCGGAAGCCGAAGCGATTAATGCACTTTCCATCACCCTTGCCGAACTGAATTTTCCGGTTCCGGTAAAGAGCCTGGAGCTAAATGTTTGATCTGCTATTGTTAACATATCTGTAATTTTAATGCGAATGAATGTGAAATTTGCTGTTGATTTCCTCTAGCACAGCCGGGGTTTGAATCTGGTTGGTAAGTGCCGCCGATATAGCAATTCCGTAAATTCCGGTTTCTAGAATTGCCGGAATATCTGCCGCCTCAATACCTCCAATGGCCACAATTGGCGTTTTTATGTTAGCTTGACGAACTTTTTCCATCAATTTCCGGTAACCGGCCAAACCTACAATCGGACTCAGATTTTCTTTAGTACGGGTAAAACGGAATGGACCCAAACCAATATAATCTGCCCCTTCGGCTACCCTTTGCTGTATATGCTCGAATGTGTTGGCCGTACCACCGATAATCTGTTCCGGATTGATAATCTTCCGCGCTTCCAGAATGGGCATATCCTGCAGACCAAGGTGCACACCAGAACTGCCCACCGCTTTGGCCAGGTGAGGATAATCATTTATAATAAGTTTGGCTCCATAACTTTCGCATAATGCCTGCGCAGCTTTGGCAAAAGGGAGAATCTCAGTTTCCGAACTGTTTTTAATGCGGAGCTGAATCCATTTGCCGCCAGCCTTAAGCACCTGCTCAATGGCATCTATATGGGTTCCAGTTTGAGGGGCTTGTGAGATATATTGTAATGGCTGAATCATGTTCACGTTTTTAAAAATTTTGAGTGTAGCTTTGACATTCGAGCTGTGCTTTTTTGAAAGTATTTAACGCCTCCGAAAGGTTATTCCAAATGGAACCGAGTAGGGCAACCCCATCAAAATTCATTTCCTTTACCACGCCAATTTCCTTTATGCCAATGCCTCCAAGGGCAATGATTTTAGGTTGACCGGTCTTCTTTTCCAATTGAAAACCTGATGGGATAACACTTTGATAACCCGGCTTGGAAATGCTGTTAAATACTGGTCCGAAAAAGCCGTATTTATATTGCTGGATAGCACCAATAGCTGATAATTGATGGATAGAAGTACTGAATATGAAGTTTTGAGGCAACTCCTGTTCACCTCCGTTTTTTCTGAAACTTTCGGTATGGTGAATTCTGTTAATGTTGTAATCTTTAGCCAGGGCATGATAATGGTGTAAGGCAATCTGCGGATGGTATTCGGGTAAAATCCCCTCAATAATATCCCGATATGCAGCTTCATCAGCATTTTCTTTCCGCAAGTGGAACACTGCCAAACCTGCTTCAAAAAGTTGGTTTACCATAAGGCTTTCTTGCTTAAAAAATGTTGGTTTAGCAATTACAATCAGTTCCATAATGGCTTAAGAATAAATTTCGCTGCCTTTTTCTGTAAATTCCTTTGATTTTTCCTGCATCCCTTTGGCTAAAGCATCTTCTACCTCAACACCTTGTTTTGCAGCATATTCGCGTACATCCTGCGTAATTTTCATAGAGCAGAAATTTGGGCCGCACATGGAGCAGAAATGTGCAATTTTAGCACCCTCAGCAGGCAGTGTTTCATCATGGAATTCTTTTGCGGTATCAGGATCGAGTGATAAGTTAAACTGGTCTTCCCATCTGAATTCGAACCTTGCCTTGCTTAAGGCATTGTCGCGGTATTGCGCCCCGGGATGGCCTTTGGCTAAATCGGCCGCGTGGGCAGCAATTTTATAAGTAATTACACCATCTTTTACATCTTTTTTATTTGGCAAACCCAAATGCTCCTTAGGGGTTACATAACAAAGCATGGCCGTACCGAACCAACCGATCATGGCAGCCCCAATGGCCGAGGTAATATGATCATAACCCGGCGCAATATCAGTTGTTAACGGACCCAAGGTGTAAAATGGAGCTTCAGAACAGTGCTCAAGCTGCTTTTCCATATTGGCTTTAATCAGGTGCATAGGCACGTGACCCGGGCCTTCAATAATGGTCTGCACATCATGTTTCCAGGCAATTTTGGTGAGTTCGCCGAGTGTTTCGAGTTCTGAGAACTGTGCGGCATCATTTGCATCGGCAATACAGCCTGGTCTTAAGCCATCCCCTAACGAAAATGCAACATCGTAAGCCTTCATGATCTCGCAAATCTCTTCAAAA
>Ga0308165_1004565_pt1 | contig 13564 bp, 13 predicted proteins | sample PhyWR2_FD_201032 | JGI IMG/M metagenome (GOLD analysis project Ga0308165, IMG submission 201032) | Phyllosphere microbial communities from UC Gill Tract Community Farm, Albany, California, United States - DLSLW.R2 | ecosystem: Host-associated > Plants > Phyllosphere > Unclassified | place: USA...
TGTCTTACCCCGGGAGATCTGAATGAGTTCTGTCGAGTGTAAGCGCGATTACAGGAGAGGAAACATTTGGCGGGGACGTTCAATGGCTCACTCAGAAGTCAGCAGCGGTAATAGTACTGCATTTTAAGGGTGCAGGAAGGACCAAATGTTGAAATGGCAAAGGAAACGGGAAGTTTATGGCAGAGTGTTTACAGTGGAACCACATTAGAGAACTGCTTATATGAGGGTAGGACGGAATCCGAGAGTAAAATATAAGAGGAGCTGAGCCGAGCCGTGCAACCAATGGGCACAATGCCTGGCAATAGGTGAATATCATCGGTTGTCAAGAGATACTGTTTCAACAAACCGCTGTATACCGAACGGTACGTACAGTGTGAGAGGACAGATAGGGAACTAATCCCTATCTTCCTACTCGATGTCAAAATATAAACTGTCACCTTCGACGTTGTTCCGATCTTTCGCGATTCCACCCCAAGAAAGGCAATGATTCCGTACCCGGAAAAAAATATTTTACTTCCCGATAGTTGTTCCATCCCCCGAGAATACTCATATATATAAAGGCCCCGATTGCTTAAAAATCGGCCTTTAAAATTTAAAATGGGTTTTACCTAAAGATAGAACATGGAAAAAACAAGCTAGAAAAATAAAAATATTCTTAAAGGTTCTAAAAATCTGACGTTTTTGGACTTTTTCACCGATCGCTTTACCTGAATAAAGTCGATCGGATTTTGGTGTTTGCTCATTTTTGAGCGAATCGGATCTGCTATGGTTTCCGTCGATCAACCCACTGCAAAAATATTTACCTCACGATCAGTATGTTATGATTTTTTTTAACAAAAACACGTTTTTAGCCGATTATTCACACCTGCGTATATTTTTCGCCAATAGTTTAGTCGCATAATCAATTGATTACAAACTTATTATTCAAAAAAAAGATTATGCGAAACATCGACTTTGCCACCGCAACCTTCAAGGATTTCGAGAATCCCGCAGGCCTGAGCGCTTATGAACGCGCCGATTATTTTAACGACTATCTGGACTACCTCCAGCGGAACGGCAGGCTCAACTACCGCCTGATGGGCATTACCGGCAGCGGCCCGACCGTGGACATGGACATCCCCGGTTACGGCGGCCGCAGGCCCTACGTCTGTCTGGTATCCAATGATTACATGAATTTTTCCCAGCACCCCCAGGTCAAAAAGGCGGCCATCGATGCCATCCGCAAATGGGGCACCGGATCCGGCGCCTCCCCGGCGATCGGCGGGCACTATGAATACCACCAGGAACTGGAGGACAAGATCGCTAGATTCTTTCACCGCGACGCGGCGATGCTCTACACCACCGGCTATACCGCCAACTCCGCCACCATGCTGTCCCTTTTGCAGGAAAACGACCTGGCCATCGTGGACATGGCCGTGCATGCGAGCATGCACGAGGGCATCGGTCCCAAAAACTCCGTTACCTTTCTGCACAACAGCATAGACCATCTGGAAAAAAGGTTAAAGGAAGCGGACGGCAAATACCGGACCGTCTTTGTCATCGTGGACGGCGTGTACTCCCAGGACGGCGACCTGGCCAGGCTTGACCAGATCACCGCACTCACCCATGCCCATGGCGCTTATGTGGTGATGGATGATGCCCACGGCACCGGGGTGATCGGAGAGAACGGCAGGGGCGTAGCCGAACATTTCAACCTCTTCGACCAGGTCGACATCATGACCGGCACGCTTTCCAAGACCTTTGGCCACCTGGGCGGTTATGTGGTGGCCTCCAAAGCGCTCATCCGCTTTCTGAAATTCCAGAGCCGCCAGCACCTCTTTTCGGTGACCTCTTCACCGGCCGTGGTTGCCGCTTCCAAGGCCATTGACCTTATTGACGAAGAACCCGATATGCGCGAGGCGCTATGGGAAAACATTCGCTACTTTAAAGACGGCCTGACCACCATGGGCCTGGACGTGGGCACAACGGCCTCCGCCATCATCCCGGTAAAGGTGCGCGATCTGGGCAAGACCCATGAGATCAATTCGATGCTGCTCCATGCAGGTATCTATGCCACCCCCTCGATGTACCCCGCGGTATCCAAAAAAGACTCCCGCATCCGCATGAGCCTGATGGCGACGCACACCCGGCACCATCTGGACAAAGTGCTCAATGCCTTTGATTATATCCGCACCAAGGTGAGCCTGCCCCAGGGGGAACTGCTCTCCGAGTAAACAGAAAACCTTACAACCTTAAACAAGCATACCAAAAACATTAAGCCCATGCGTAAATCCACGCCCAAAATAGAGAAAAGAGGACCCGGACGGCCAAAAAAACAGGATGAACAGGGTTCAAGGGAACTGCTGCTGGACGCGGTGGGGCACATCATCCGCGAGGAGGGCTATACCGCCCTGACCGCATCGAGCGTCGCCCGCCGTGCCGGTGTTGCCCGAAAGCTCATCTACTGGTATTTCAAGAGCTTCAACAACCTGCTCAAAACCTTCGTCCAGCAGCGCGACTACTGGACCCCGGTCTTTCAGAAAATCGGAAAACTGCGTTCTCCCGAAAAGTCCACCATCCGGGATTTCATCATCAAGATCTTTTTGGAACAGTTCCGGCATTTCCGGGACGAAAAGGAAATGCAGCAGTTTATCCACTGGCAGATCTCGGTATCCAGCCCCACCTTAAAGGAAATTTCGGAAGAAAGGGAATTCCAGGGCGCGGCGCTGGCCAAACTGACCGATATCTATTTTGAGGGCGGGGATACCAATCTGAGGGCCATTCTTTCGCTCATACTGGGCGGCGTTTACTACCTCACCTGGCATGCGGACAAAAACGGTTCTTCGGTGTGTGGGATCGACATCAACAAAGCCAAGGACCGCGAGGCAATCGAAAAAACCATTGGCCAGCTCATCGGCGGTGCCTTCGACCGGGCCGGAAAGTGAGCCGCAGGATATAAAGGGCAAAAGGCTATTTGTTTTTTTGCATTTTTTTCAGTCCCATAAGGACAACAGGACACCCGATGCCCTTTATATGCTGTTTACCTGATCAGGCTGTTTACGACACGGGAAAACAGCTTGACCATTATCTACCCCATCAACCATGAAAACCATCATTTCCCTTGAAGGACAGCAGGAGGCAATCGCCACGCTGGTGGAAGCCTTTGCCCAGAACAAAAGCGTCCGGCAGATTACCGGAAGAAAAGACAATCCCAAAAAACTCCGGCGGCTGATCCGCTATGCCCTGGAAGAATGCCGCGAATTTGGTAAAGTGCTGAGCGACGACAGCGGCCGGGCATTTGCGCTGGTGATCTATCCCGATCTGCAAAAGACGACCTTTGCTTCGCTCCGGCGGACACTTTATTTCATCTGCCGCATCGCCGGGCTGAAAAATAGCTTAAAGGCTTTCATCAAGGAAAACGAACTTAAAAGCCTCAAAAAAGCCCACTTTGTATCGGGCAGATTCTATTATCTCTGGTTTATCGGCCTAAGAAACAAAGACCAGGGCAGGGGACTGGGTACCGCGCTGCTGCGCGAAATCATGGCAGATGCCAAAAGAGAAAACCGGAAGCTGCTGCTGGAGACCTCCACGGAAACCAATCTGCCCTTTTACTGGAAGGCCGGTCTGGAATGTTATGACGTCCTAAAGATCAGCTTTCCAATCTACTGCTTCCATTGCGAAGATTAACCGTTCACCTTTTAAACCGTCCTAATATGCTGGTTTTTAACTCTCAGATGCACCTGCTCACCTTTATCTTTATCGTACTTGAATTCGGCATGCTCGTATTTTACCAATTGCCACATTATCTTTCCTACCCAAAAGATCAGTCCCGACTGTACTACCTGGTCTTATTGCTGCTGCTATTGCTGTACAACATCACCGGAGGGCTGTTCCCGGATCCCGACATTCCCATTCCTGTCAAGATCCAGAACATCACCGCCTACGGCACCGGCTTTATGATCGCATCCTACTTTCCCTATTTCTTTTACAAAACCCTGCAGCTCGATCAGCTCCGTTTTCATGCCCGTTATGGCGTGCCGCTGTTTTTGGTACTGCCCTATATCATTTTCTTTGCCGGTTTTTATTTTTTTACTGAAGACCTCCAGGCCACCATCAAGTGGGGCATGATCGTACCCTTTATCTATTCCATCATCATCCTATGGGCCATTCTGCGCGCCATCCGGTTGAAATTCAGACAGGACGACCAGAGTGGACTGGGCGTAAGCCAGAGAGAAGCCCTCTCGGTTTACTGCGCCGTACTGCCATGGGTCTGCATGACCGCATTTGCCTATTTTCAGATCAGCCAGTGGATCGAAGTGCTCTTCACCAACCTCGGTTTCGTCTTCATTACCCTGGTCTTCATGCACCACAACATCAAAAGACAAAAACTGAGCTTTCAAAAACTCGAGGAACTTTTGCAGGAAGAGCCCCAGGCGCTTCATTTCGAAACCAACCTGTCCAGCTACCCCTTCAGCAGCCGTGAAATCCAGATCATCAGACTGTTGCACCAGGGCAGGAGCAAAAGCGAAATCAGCGGCAAGCTCTTTATTGCACATTCCACCGTTTCACGCCACCTCCAGAACATCTACCAGAAAGCCGGCGCAAAAAACCGCATAGACCTGATGCGCAGACTTGAAAATAGTTCCCGCCAATGAATATATTTCAACTCCAAGTTCCAAAAATCAGCGTAATTCAAGTAAAATACCCCGACCGCGCTCAGTGGCTGGTTCTGAAAAGCAGATTCCCCAAAAAAAATCATCTGCCCCCAAGCGATAAAACCCTAGCACAGGTTATTTTCGTAAAAGATCGCAGGTTGGACGAAGTCAACAGGCCAAGTGGCGAGAGGGACACATTTTGGCAGCCTTGATAAACAACCACGAGGGAGTAGATTACCCGCAAAGCCTATAATATCGTTAAGCAAAGCCTAGCCTTTTTAATAAGAAGAAAATGGGCGAGGCCTAAGCCAACAGCCATACATATACTTATCTGCGCAAAACGCCACGCAAATGCCCTAATTCCAGAATATCCTACTGCAGTTCTCCCTAAAAATAGACCAATGGTCCAAACTGCAGGAATTTTATAAAGCCATCCTGATCTTCCGCACCTTTGATCGCCCGGGCGGGATGCCCATTCTATCCCGGGCTGTTTACCCAGCAATTGGTTTCACCAGACCATTGGCTATAAAACCTCTCCAAACGGAGCGCAAATCCAGATGGATAAGGCGGATGCCTTAGACTTGTTAATTACCGCGGCAGGGAGCTTCATACTCCTGCCGCTACTTTAATGGTCCAGACAGAAACAAGAGCCGGCTTAACACCAACCAAAACACCTTAACCCTAAATGGAGAAAATATTAATCATCGGCGCCTGCGGGCAGATCGGTAGGGAACTGACCCAAACCCTTCGCGAAAAATACAGTACAGAAAATATCCTCGCGGCCGACCTCAAAGATCCTGGCCAGGTGGAAAGCGAACTGTTTCCCTACATCCAGCTCAATGTGCTTGATCCAAACCAGTTAAAACAAATACTACGCCTCAACGAAATCACCCAGGTTTACCACCTGGCTGCCATGCTATCGGCCACCGGTGAAAAACAGCCCAAACAGGCCTGGGCCCTCAATATCGACGGACTGCTCAACGTATTGGATGCCTGCCTGGAATGCCACATCAAAAAAGTATTCTGGCCCTCCAGCATTGCCGTCTTTGGCCCCGAAGTACAGAAAATCAACTGTCCCCAGGAAAATGACAGCGTGCCCATCACCGTATACGGCATCAGCAAAGCTGCCGGCGAGCACTGGTGCCAGTACTATTTCCAGCATTACGGACTTGACGTCCGCTCCATCCGTTTCCCCGGACTCATTTCCTATAAGGGCCTGCCGGGCGGCGGCACTACGGACTATGCGGTCGACATCTTCCACAGCGCCGTTAACGGAGAAAACTTCACCAGCTACCTGTCTTCCGACACCTTTCTGCCGATGATGTATATGCCGGACGCCATCCGAGCAATGCTCGAAATCATGGAGGCTCCGGCCGAACAGATCAAAATCCGCACCTCTTACAACCTTTCGGCCATGAGCTTTTCACCAAAAAGGCTCCACGCGGAGATCAAAAAACATTTCCCGGATTTCAGGATCCGCTACAGGCCCGACGAGCGCCAGCGGATTGCCGACAGCTGGCCCTGTTCCATCAACGACACCCAGACACTGCTCGACTGGGGATGGGAGGCAAACTATACCTTAAAGAGTATGACCAAAGACATGATCGAACAGCTTATCAGGAATAAACTAAATGAGCAGCAAGAGCTGACCGGTTAGCAAAACGATCAACTCTTGGAACAAATAAACGCCTTTATTAAAACACATCCCAGCCATTCCTGTTGAAATATAGACCAATGACAACTAAAAGTCACGATCTTCTTATTGTCTGAATGAGCGACGGCTAGTAAAAAAAATGCTGGTATATTGGGCAGGCGACTTGCTTGACTAAAGTTAATTAGTTATATTTGAATTAAATAATCACAAAATGAGTGACAGAGACATACAATACCTTAAAGACCTTGCCATCGCAAGACTGGAAGAGGCAAAGCGTATGACCAAAACTCAGGCCATCCGTTCCCTTAATGATGCTGGTATTCTCACCACAAAAGGTGAGTTTAAAAAAAATTACCAGCCATTGGAGGAAATCGTGCAAAAATAATCCCTCTGCGTGTACGATGTACGCCCCAATACAATTATCGGTTTTCACGGCTGTGACCTCAGTGTAAGAAACAAACTTATATCAGATCCAAATACCGTGGAGCTTAGCAGTAAACCCTACGATTGGCTGGGCAACGGCTTTTATTTTTGGGAAAATAATTACACCCGGGCACTACAATGGGCCCAGGATAAGTCGGATAGAGGTGAAATTGCACATCCGTCAGTAGTTGGTGCGGTTTTACAGCTGGGAAACTGCTGTGATTTTCTGGATTCAAAATTTACCGGGCTGATCGAGACCTATTATCCAGCAATGGAGGCGGAATATCTAGCTGCCCAAAAAGCGCTTCCCAAAAATGTAGAGGCGAGAGATGATCAGCATAAGGATAAACTAGTCAGGCTCCTGGATTGCGCCACAATCGAATACATGCATAAAGTGATCACTGAAACCTACTTCGGGGACATTGCGACCGAAAATCATAGCCGGACAAAGGTTTTTGATTCGGTGAGGGGCGCATTTTCAGAAGGCGGACCTGCATTCCCGGGAGCAGGTATTCAGAAAAAAAGCCATATTCAGGTCTGCATCCGTAACCTCAACTGTATTAAAGGATTTTTTATTCCAAGAGACGAGGTTGATTTTCCTCTGCCACTATAGGCCAACCTTTAAGTTGCCTGCTTTCGATAAGCTTTAAAATCCTGTTATATCCGTTCACATATTGGGCATAAAAATTATCGGATATAAGAGCTAGCGCCTCAAAATGATTGCGCGTCAAGCGAATGGTTATCTTTTTGTCAATCGTTTTTCCACTCAAAGTATCCAGGGCGTACGTATCTTCAAAATCTACCCCTTTATAATCCATATCAAATATGATCAGCGCATTCTCAAAGTTGAACAGTTCGATATAGGCATATAAAACTCCGTTCTTTAGATCCCCCCGTAAGTAGAGAATGTGAGATGCCTCATCGTCCTGCAGCTCATGCGTGTTGTAAGTACTTGGAAAATAGTAATAGTGCGGGTAATCCTTCAGCTCACCCTTAATAAAAGCAATCACAGACTGGCAATACGCAGGATCATAACCTGCAAACAGATAACGGTTAACGCATATTTTAGCGACAGATCAGTGCATAAGTTCCCCCTCCAAACCTCCGGTAACCATCACCATCATAAAATCTGTTTTTGATAAAATATTTTTCCTTAGTGGGCAGTTCAGTGGATTCGACAAAAGTGACCTCGGCTTTTCTGGAGAGTTCCCTGGTCTTGGCCCTGACCAGTTTTTCATACTTACTTTCGGTGGTAAACAAACTGATCTTTTTTTCCTCCACCGGAAACGAGAGTTTGATATGGGGCTTCATCCCTAAACCAACTTTTTTAACTTTTCCACTTTCAGAGATCATTTCAATGACAGGCTCGGCACTGGCACGGTCCCTTTTAATATTTAGCAAGGCAGCGATGTCACCAAGCTGCCCCCCAAGCTCGGAATCTATGGTGCTTCCGAAATCTTCGTTGCATTTTTTGCAGAGCAGGTCGAAGGAGCCGTCGTGGCCACCGATACTATTGTTAATGATATGTTCGAAGGATCTCTTTTGACCTTCCAATGCTGTGCCACAGGAATAACAATTTGCCATAATAAAATGATTAGCCCAAAGGTAGATATTTACCTGATTTCTTTCATTAGCTACTACATGGACAAGTTTTTTGGCTTGTTTTGTTTGTGTCTGAGATCGATTTCCTTTTTCAGCTTTTCCTTTCGCTTTCCCTTTTTGTTTTCTTCAGTGGACGATGCCGGCAACTTTTCCAGTTCTGCCCTCACCAGATCCCGTACCTCCTTTTTGATGCGCAGATAGTTCACTTTCACATCCTCATCAGATACCATCCGGATTACCGGTATATCCACATAACCTGCTTCCTCTTTTTTAATGCCCTCATGATCATTCTGCAGTTCGGCATGGAACAGCTTCTGCGGGATCTTTTCATCCGGACTGTCCGCCACCAGCCCCACAAACGCCCCCGAGGACAGCGTCGCGATCTTCGAGGCAGGAACCGCATAATCCATCTGCGTGGACCGGGAAATAGAAGTATCCGAACTGTTGATGCTCAAAGACTGCCTATCCTGCATAATCTTACCAAAGGTTTCCGATAATTTCTTCGCACTCTCGCCGCTCACCTGACCGCAGAGCATATTCGCACAGATGCCCATAATGATCTCTGCCTGTTCCGCGCCGTATTCTTTCTTGACCTGTTCAATGGACTGGATCCCCAGCGTGCAGGAAATCAGGTTACTTCGGCCCGTGGCAATGGTAGTAATCAAGTTGGCCACCAGGGTAGGGTATTCATCAAAGACCAGACTGCACTTGAGTTTCCCTTTCTTATTGATCAGCTTGAGCATCCGGTTCACATACAGTGACAGCACCGCACCATAAGTTTCTATTTTCTGGGGATTGTTCCCCATGCATACGATTTTGGGATTTTCCGGATCGTTGATGTCCAGCGTGAAATCATTACCCGAGAGCACATAGTACAATTGGGGAGAGGCCAGGCGGGCCAGCCCGATCTTGGCCGATGCAATCTGGCCCTCCAGTTGCGCCTGCGCATTGTTGCGAAGCGCCGAGACGAAAGGATTGATCAATACCTGGACCTCCTCCTGGGTGGACAGCACCGCAAAAAGTTCCGCGTAGCCCAGCTGCATAAGTTCAATGGCATGGGGCAGGGTGCAGTATTTACCCTCCCGGTACCTGCGCAAAAACCAGATCACCGCCGTTAAAAAATTGATCGGCGATTCCACGAAAAAATCCCCCTGCTTTTTCAGCCAGTCCCGGTTCAGGCCCATCATAATGGTACGGCTTGCCTCGCTCGCATCGGTGATGTCCTCCATACCCTCCGGCGATAGCGGATTACAGCGGTGCGTGCGGTCCAGGTCCTCAAAATTGATGATGTAAAAAGTCGGTTTAACGGGATAATTGACGGCATATTTAAGCAGTTTGTTATAGGCCATCCGCGTCAGATCATCAAACTTAAAATCGTATAAAAACATGCTGAACCCTTTGCAAAGCTGCTGATCGATGATGTGGCGGATCACAAAATACGTCTTCCCCGCGCCACCACTGCCCGCCACCAGGATCGAGCGGAAAGGATTGATGATGTTGATCCAGCCCGCGCGCGTCTGCTTTTTCAACTGGTACAAAGTGGGCAGATTGACCGAATATGCATTTTCCAGCAAACGTTCCTCCTGCGGGAAAGTCTCATTCTCGGAATTGAACACATCGGTACCGAGCTTATCCCGGATCAGCCTGGACAAACGGCTTCCGCCGGTCAGAAGCAGCAGGAAACCCAACAGCGAAAAGCCCATATAACATCCTGCAACCAGCGCAACGTCAGACATAAAGTAAAAACAAAGGAAAGAAAACCCATATATGAAGGCACCTGACAGCAGGTAGGCGGCGATATTTTTACCTGCTGCTTTTTCATCTTTTTTTCCTTTCACCCCCAGAAGGGAAATGGCCAAAAACACTATTGCCGTTAATTTGGGTTTGAGTATGCCCACCATCCAGCTTAACCTGGCCAGATTGCCCACGATCCGGTCGATGATCCCGGCAGTGAGGCCCCAGCTCAAAAAAGCCTGGTAACAGACCAGGTAAAAGTGGAGCAGTAAAACAAACAGGCTGATCAACCTGCTGAAATCCATAATTTTTCTAAGCCCCTGCGTATCTTCTCCGGTATTCATATGCTGCGTTTATAAATTAATTTCAATTTCCCTGTCTTTGCCCTTCCGCCGTTTCTTTTTCCGCCTTGGCGACACTGGCGCGGCATCCCGGTCCGGACTGGTCAGTATATCCAGAAGGGGTAGGTCTATTGGCTGAATTTTTAATTCACCGTTACCTCCGATCTGAACAGGGTATTTCGGCCCTGATCGTCCTTCACCAACAGGCTTTAGCACAGGCGCGCGTGCGAAACTTTCCGACACCGCCTTTGCACTATACGCCTTGCCCAGTTCACTCCCGTTAAAAATCACTTTTCGCCGGTGATCGATGTAGGTAATCCCGTAAAGCAGGCCCTGATCATTTCGCCGGAAGAGGGGCACAATGCCCCGGTCTTTTAATAGCGCGGTGAAATCCCCGGCCGTGCGTAACCGATTATCCGCCAGCACAGATTTCAAAATTGACCGAACTTCATCACTGGCGGCAGCTTTTTTTTCCATATTCTTTGCATAGCGCTTCTCCAGGTTCATCATCGTGGGTTTTCGGTAAATGCTGCTCGCCTTTATGGGAACGCCCCTGGGCATTCCCGCTTGGTCCAGGGCAAAATATTGCAGCCCGTTTTTTTGGAACATCTGTGAATCCAGCGGGCCACGGTCTGCCAGCACCCCAAATTCTTCCAGTATCGTTTTGAATTCCAAAAAAGAACCATAGCTATACTCCTGGCTTACCCGGGTAACGAGATTGGAAATTGCCCGCCGGGTTGGACTCGAACCATAAACCAGTTTTTCCAGCCTATCCCGCACCTGATCCTGTTGACCTTCCGCCTTCACCAGGTCAAACTTGATTTCCAGATCCTTTCGCGCCGGTTCGGACAGCTTCCTGCCAATGTCATGGGTTTCGATCCGCATGCCGTCTTTTGCAATATTGGTCGTCACCAGATGCACATGCGGGTGCGCGCTGTCCTGGTGGTGGTAAACCAGAAAGGGCTGGTCCCCGAAACCGATCTGCTCCATATAAGCGGCCGAAATCTGCTGCAGTTTTTCATCGCTCAGTTTTTCCGAGGAGTGAAAATTCAGTGTGATGTGCAGCGCGTTGGTTTTGGTCCTGGAATTCAGCGCGGTGAGGTGCCTGAAACGGTTCAGCTTTTGCCGGAAATCCATCTCGTCAATTTCCCCGGCAAAACCACTGGCCATAATTAACCTCGCATCCCCGGCCTCTACTTTATTTTCATTGTACATCAGGATCCCCCTGATGGACTTACCGGTTACGATTTTTGCAACCATTCCTGCGCCAGCTGGTTTACCAGTTTTAACACCTTTTCCACCTGCTGATCCACCTGCTTATACAGGCTGGCCGTTTTGCCGGCGTAATAGGCACGCTCTGCTGCACTCTGGCTACGGTGAAAATAATGGGTCTGCTGGTTGATGTTGATCCCGATGGCCTTGAGTTCCTTTCTGATCCCGGCCAGTTCCTCCATCGGTCCGTTCATGCTCACGTTTTTATGGAGCAGGGTGATCTGCTCTTTGGACAAAATCCTCCTGGCCAGCTCACAGATGCTCCTGCAGTCACCCTGCCGTTGCAATGTGGTCAGCCGCCTGTATACTTTCTCATTCACCCGGACCCGGATCAGGTGCTTCAACTGGTTCTCTTTAGCGATCTTTGGTCTTGCCATCTATTAACATTTTAAAGGCATCACGAGTTGCGAGTGTATGCCCAAACCACAAGGTTTGCGAGATGTTTTTGTCTACAAAACTACATCTTGCTGCACGCCCCCGCGCGGGCCAGTTCGGTCGGGAAAGGAACCCGCTCCCAGTCCTGTGGTAATAAAAAATCAGAATACAATCAGCCTTCGTTTTTAGTTCCAACCAGCCAAGGTATTTTAGCTCCGAGGAAAACATCCCTAAACGCAGCAATTGCCAGATGCGCTGAGGTGAAGAGCCCATAACTGTCTTCGGGCCTAGGTAGGTAAACCCGTGAAATTTTCTAACCCTGATTTGGGTGCCTTTTTTGTTTTTAGTTTTGGCGTTTGATGTTCAAGCAAATCGACTTCCTGGTTTTTCATAATTAACATTGAAATTCAAAATTGCCATCGATAAAAATGGTCAAGTCACTACTAGAGAAAAATATAAGCTTTAGAACCGAAAATTATAAGCCTGAAAGATTTTTGAGAAAGTAGTATCAGTTGCTTTGCTGCTAATAGAATCCCATATGTTTACTCTTTTATGGCAGCTCATTTTTTCGCTTGGCTGGGCCCGAAGCAAATGGATATAGTATTTTATCCCAATTTGGCTGGATTCAACTGACTTAAATTTTCTGCATCAAAAATTTCAATATTTTCATCATATCAAGAATTTGTATTCACGCCAAATCAGTATTGCTTTTCAGGCAAACGCTTAAGCGCGGAGACTAATAACATTTAGATCATCTCGGTATAACAGTGTTTAGTAGTCATCTTCCAGAAGATAGCGATGAACCCCTCAATCATCCTAAAGTGTATTTTTGCGAATAAACTTATCAATCGATATTGGTTTCTGAACAGGAAAAGTAATCAATGGATGAACGTGAACATTTTAGGTAGCACTTACCAGCTTAACTATGGAGACCGGTCGGTGGTCAAATTATTACTTCGCGCCACTATTCGGCCATCCAGATTAAAGCTTGGCTCATGTATGGCTATATTTTAATGATTGTTAGGGGGGTATTTCTGAAAAAGTTGATACAGTGTAGGTTTCGTACCATTAGCGTTAACAATTCAGATTGTGGATCGTTGTTGCCGATAGAATCAACTTTTGTCTCGTCCTGAAATAGCTTGTCATTAAAAACAAAAAAATGGCAACAAAAAGCAACGACAAAACAAAAATTGCAACCAGGAAACCTTGGGGGCGATTAGCTGAGGATGTTAAAGAGAAAATCATTTGCGAGATCAAATCCGGTATGCTCAGTCAGCGCGCAGCTGGACGCAAATATGGCTTACCTTCAAGTACCATTGGCAAATGGATGGAGAAGCATAATTTGGCTATCTTAGTCCATTCGAAAGCATCTAATGTACTTTCAGCGATGGACGAAACCCAGGAGACAAAACTTCTTAAGAAAAAGATCGATGAGCTAACAAAAGCTTTGGCTGATGCCCAGCTGAGAAATGTTGGATTAGAGACTATGATTGAGGTTGCGGAAAGCGAACTTAAGATCAATATTAGAA
>Ga0308165_1004566_pt1 | contig 13563 bp, 14 predicted proteins | sample PhyWR2_FD_201032 | JGI IMG/M metagenome (GOLD analysis project Ga0308165, IMG submission 201032) | Phyllosphere microbial communities from UC Gill Tract Community Farm, Albany, California, United States - DLSLW.R2 | ecosystem: Host-associated > Plants > Phyllosphere > Unclassified | place: USA...
TAGTAAGATTACACAGATTTAATTAGAAGATTATACTGATTAGATAATTTGCACCGATTTGTTTTAACATAATCGGTGCAATCATTTAAAATCAGAATAAATCAAAAACATAACATGGCAAGAGATTTAAAATTTACAAGAAATATTGGAATCGCAGCTCACATTGATGCAGGTAAAACTACAACAACCGAGCGTATTCTTTATTATGCTGGTGTAAGTCATAAAATTGGTGAAGTGCACGAAGGTGCTGCAACAATGGACTGGATGGCACAAGAGCAAGAGCGTGGTATTACCATTACTTCTGCTGCAACTACAGTGAACTGGAAATACAGAAACCAGAACTATCACATGAACATTATTGATACACCTGGACACGTGGATTTTACCGTAGAGGTAAACCGCTCGTTACGTGTATTAGATGGTTTAGTGTTCTTATTCTCTGCTGTTGATGGTGTTGAGCCTCAATCAGAAACCAACTGGCGTTTGGCTAACAACTATAATGTTGCCCGTATCGGATTCGTTAACAAAATGGACCGTTCTGGAGCAGATTTCTTAAAAGTTGTTAAACAGGTTAAAGATATGTTAGGTAGTAATGCAGTTCCATTGCAGTTACCTATCGGTTCTGAAGATAACTTTAAAGGTGTGGTTGATTTGATTAACAACCGTGGTATTGTTTGGAATGAGCATGATAAAGGTATGACCTTTACCGAAGTGCCAATTCCTGAAGATATGATTGATGAGGTTGCTGAGTGGAGAGAGAAATTATTAGAATCAGTTGCTGATTATGATGAGTCGTTAATGGAGAAATTTTTTGATGCTCCAGATACCATCACTGAGCGCGAAGTTTTAGACGCTTTACGTGCGGCTGTTTTAGATGCTAAAATCGTTCCTATGGTTTGCGGTTCATCTTTCAAAAATAAAGGTGTTCAAACCATGTTGGATTACGTAATGGAATTATTGCCTTCTCCTTTAGATTCTGAAGGTGTTGTAGGTACTAACCCTGATACAGGTGCTGAAGTTTTATTAAAACCAAGCATTAACGAGCCATTTGCTGCATTAGCATTCAAAATTGCAACCGATCCGTTCGTAGGCCGTTTATGCTTTATCCGTGTTTATTCGGGTAACTTAGAAGCGGGTTCTTACGTATACAATACCCGTTCGGAAAGTAAAGAGCGTATTTCTCGTATCTTCCAAATGCACGCTAACAAGCAAAACCCTGTGCCTAATGTGGCTGCTGGTGATATTGCTGCGGTAGTTGGATTTAAAGATATCAAAACAGGTGATACACTATGTGAAGAGAAAAACCCAATCATTCTTGAATCAATGAACTTCCCTGAGCCAGTTATCGGTTTAGCTATTGAGCCTAAAACTCAAGCTGACGTTGATAAATTAGGTATGGGCTTAGCTAAATTGGCTGAAGAAGATCCTACATTCAGGGTTCAAACTGATCAAGAAACTGGTCAAACCGTTATCTCTGGTATGGGTGAGTTACACTTAGATATTTTAATTGACCGTTTAAAACGCGAATTTAAAGTAGAGGTTAACCAAGGTGCACCACAGGTAGCTTACAAAGAAGCTATTTTCGGTACAACTCAACACCGTGAAACTTATAAGAAACAATCTGGTGGTCGTGGTAAATTTGCCGATATTCAGGTTATTATTTCGCCAATCGATGCTGATTTCGAAAAAGGTGGTTTACAGTTTGTAAACGAAATTACAGGTGGTTCAATTCCACGTGAATTTATTCCTTCAGTAGAAAAAGGATTTGCTGCTGCGATGTCTAACGGTGTATTAGCTGGTTACCCACTTCCTGATATGAAAGTACGTTTGATTGATGGTTCATTCCACGCAGTCGATTCAGATGCTTTATCATTTGAGCTTGCAGCTAAAATGGCATATCGCGAGGCTTTACCTAAATGTAAACCTACTTTGATGGAGCCAATCATGAAAATCGAAATCTTAACCCCTGAAGAAAACATGGGTGATGTTATCGGTGACATGAACCGTCGTCGTGGTCAATTATTAGGTATGGATACCCGTAATGGATCTCAGGTAATTAAAGCAACTGTGCCACTTTCTGAAATGTTTGGTTATGTAACTCAGTTACGTACAATCACTTCAGGCCGTGCAACTTCAACAATGGAATTCGACCACTACGAAGCTGCGCCTAAAAACGTACAGGATGAAGTAATTGCTAAATCTAAGGGCAGAATTAAGTCTGAAGACTAATAATAATGTAATGCGAATAGCGCTTTGCGTTTAGCGATGATTTGTCGCCACACGCAAAGCGCGTAACGCAAAACTCAAAATAAATCCGGTTTCTGTTGTTAATAGCTCTAACAGGAAACCACAATTAAAAATAAGATGAGCCAAAGAATCAGAATTAAATTAAAATCTTACGATTACAACTTAGTAGATAAATCTGCTGAGAAAATCGTAAAAACTGTTAAACCTACGGGTGCAGTTGTAAGTGGACCGATTCCACTTCCTACAGAGAAAAAAATCTTTACTGTATTACGTTCTCCACACGTAAACAAAAAAGCTAGAGAGCAGTTCCAGTTATGCGCTTACAAACGTTTATTGGATATTTATAGCTCTAACTCTAAAACAGTTGATGCTTTAATGAAACTTGAATTACCTAGCGGTGTTGAAGTTGAAATCAAAGTTTAATTGATTTTAAAAAAGAACAGAAAAGTCTCGGTGTAAATCGGGACTTTTTTTATGTCCAAATTTTCAAACAAATGTAGTACTGATCGGTTTAACTGATATGAAAAAGGATGAAGATCAGCACGAAGAACTACCGGTTAAAGGCCAGGATTTTGCCAGTCCGAAAGAAAAACTTGAAGAAAAGCCTTCCTCGCATGGCGAAGTGATCAACCAAAAGGGGAGCGATTTTTCTGAACTGGAAGAAAGTAGAATGGAAAATCCGCCCAAACATAGAGAAGATAATGGATCGATCAAAGACGATTTAGACAGCAAAACCAAAATTAACCAAAGTAAGGGAGTAAAATAGCTGTTTATTTGTTGTTCGTTTGCACGATTACCCAAATGGGGCTAAAATTTTTATGTTTCTGCTAATTGTATTGATAAAATAAACTTTTCAATGTAATCATTGTTATTAGTGTAGAAGCTTCTGCAAATAATAAGGATTATGGAAATGAACGAGAAAAAAAATGTAGATCCTCAAATCAACATTAACCACAATGAGGATATAGAGTGGGACAATGGCGAGGCTACCTATGGCCATAAACGTGCTGATTTTAAAAGAAAAGATCAGCCTGATGAAACACATTTGGCGCAATCTGAAAATGATCCGGAGCATAATATCAATCAAGCGCTAAAAAATGCCAACCTCAGTCAAAATGAAGATATAGGCAATCGGAATAAAGAAAAAAATAAAGGTATTAGTGGGAAAGATTTGTAGCGATGACAATTAAAAAGGGAATATTCATATAGAATAATCCCTTAATAGTACATATGCATTTTCCGGTAGATGGAAATTAATTAGGATTCCACAACTGAAATGCGTTAATCAAGTAGCAAATGCCCTTAAATCGTTTAGTCTCTGATTTTTTATTTAATCTTTGTCGCGAATCCTACAGCGCCGCAAATTTCAAGAACTTAAAACCAAATTACAACGTTATACAGCATAAATCAATTGATAAATATCAATTGATCGTGTCTTTCTGTTTTTCTTAGTTTGTCAGTATAAATCGCTGGTTTGCGAATAGTCTCTTCTCAGCTGCTCTCGGTAGCCATTAAGCTTGTCAGCATATTTTGGAGCCTTCTCTTTAAAGTCGTCAACAAGCGATTTTCCATCTGTGGCCCTTTTCTTAGTGGCATATTTATAACCATAAACAGCAGCTGCGCCTAAAATGGCATATTTTAATAGTCCCATAATAAAAAATTTAAATTCCTGTATTCAATGCATGATCTTCGTCAGTTTCGTCGATATGCAGATTTGTCTTAAAATCATCTGATGAACTTCCGGTACGGCTTTCGGCACTTTTAACGGTTGGGTATTTATCCGGGCTGTTATACGCATCGTCGCTAAGCGAATCTTTACCCTGCGTACCCGAATTGTCCATTCCATCCTTAGCCAATGGATTACCTTTAATCAGCTCGCTCGGTTCTTTGCCATATGAGGTAACTACATTGGTGTTATTACCTTTTTCGTAAGCTTTCTGCACATCAGATTTTTCCTGATCATGGCCCTCAGGGCCAACATATCCTTCAATGTGTTCTTCTTTATTATATATACTCGTTTTCATACTACATGTCCTTTTAGAAATAAAACATATAGCATACTAAATAGTTTGAAGTTAAAGTGGAGATAAATGCTACAGCTATTTTAATATCCTTTTTTAAGGATGTTTGTAATGTAAATTTACCTACAAATTTATGCTATGCCATTTTCTGCTTTTGCTTAACTTGCGCCAAATTTTAATGGCAAAGCGATAAATGGAGTGGAAATATTTACTATCGAATAAAAGATTTGGACAAGAACAATATGGTGCCAGTACCGATAGGGCACGTTCTGATTTTCAGCGTGATTACGACCGTTTGATTTTTTCGTCCCCTTTTAGAAGGTTACAAAATAAAACACAGGTTTTTCCATTGCCTGGAAGTGTTTTTGTGCACAACCGTTTAACACATAGTTTAGAAGTGGCCAGTGTAGCCCGCTCTATGGCAAATATCTTTTTGAATAGCATAGAAGTACACAATCCTGAACTGATTAAGGAGGTGCCATTAATTAACGAAGTAGGTAATATTGTAGCCGCTGCCGCACTTGCGCATGATCTGGGAAACCCTGCTTTTGGGCATTCGGGTGAAGCAGCCATTTCCAGGTACTTTACAGATGGTGATGGCCGTGTTTATCAAAAAGATATGAACGAATCGCAATGGCACGATCTGATCAATTTTGAAGGAAATGCAAATGCAATCAGAATTCTTGCACACCCCTTAAAAGGTAAAGGTAATGATGCTTATGCATTAACTTATTCTACCTTGGCTTCGATCGCAAAATATCCCTGTGCCTCTATCGCCGGAAAACAAAAAGGGCTATTGCACCGCAAAAAATACGGCTTTTTCCAATCAGAAGCTGATAGCTTTAGAAAAATAGCAACAGAACTTCATCTCGAACAGGAGGAAAGCGAATACCTGATCTACAAGCGTCACCCCCTGGTTTATCTAGTCGAAGCCGCTGATGATATTTGCTATAGCATCATTGATCTTGAAGATGCACACCGTTTGAAAATTCTTTCTTATGAAGAAGTGAAAAATTACCTCCTGCCTTTTGCAAACTCTACAACCATAGAAAACCGTTTGAAAAATGATTATGAAGACGATGATGCAAAAATCGGATTACTGAGGGCAAAAGCAATTAATACATTAACAAATGCCTGTGCTGCCATATTTTTTAGGGAACAGGAAAAATTATTAAAGGGCGAACTGAACCAAAGTTTAACGGATCTGTTGCCCGAACCTTACAGTTCCGCCTGGAAGGCTGTAGAAAAAATTTCTGTTGAACGGATCTATAATTTCTCTTCGGTAATACAAAAAGAAGTAGCAGGATACAAAATAATGGCCGGTTTGCTGGAAGAATTTGTACCTGCGCTCATCCATAACAATACACATTATTACAAGAAACTGGTTAAGCTGATTCCTAAACAGTACCATACCGATTTAACTGATATTTATTCCATTATACAGAGTGTGTTGGACTTCGTTTCCGGTATGACCGATTTATATGCTGTTGATTTGTACCGGAATATTAAAGGTATATCTTTCCCTTCAGAAACTTGATTTTAGATCAGATTCGCCAATTTATATAATTAAAAAATCATCATCAAGGTATCTTTTCTTTTGTTTTTTCGGAAAAAGCATTCTTAAAATTAGGTTTTCGTGTAAAATTACATAATAGTTGTTTTATGTATGCGATTGATTGTCAATATTTTACTTGTGTTTTTGTATTTCAAAAAGGTCTTTCGTGTAAAGTAGCTATAGCGGGATATACTAATGAGTAGATTTGATCGTTAAGCTGCCTTTTTTGTGGCTTGGTATTTTAGATCTATTCCCTATTCATGAAAAAACTTTTACTCATCGCTTTGCTAAACATTGGCCTGGTATTGGGCGTTAAAGCGCAGGCTCCTCAGCAATTTAATTATCAAGGTGCAGCCAGAAATGCCAACGGAACACCCCTTGCAAATAAGAATATTTCTCTTCGCATCAGTATTCTGGATGCATCATCAACTGGTACCGTCCAATATTCGGAAGTGAGAAATGTAGTTACAAATGCTTTGGGCCTATATGCAATATCGATAGGATCTAGCGGAGTAAGTTCGGTTAGCGGATCTATATCAGGAGTTACATGGGCAAGTGGCTTAAAGTTTGTGAAAGTAGAAATCGATCCGGACAACGGTACTAATTTTAATTTGGCCGGAACAGCACAGTTGCTGAGTGTTCCTTATGCCCTTTATGCCGCCAATGGCCCAGCTGGACCAAAAGGTGATACTGGTGCAACAGGACCGGCAGGTGCCCAGGGCATTCCAGGAGTTGCAGGTCCGCAAGGTGTTGCTGGCCCGGGTGGTGCGCAGGGAGCCGTTGGCGCAACAGGTGCACAAGGCATCAAAGGAGACACTGGTGCAACAGGCCCGGTAGGGGCACAGGGAATTCCGGGGGTTGCAGGTTCACAAGGCCCTGTAGGTGCAACCGGTGCACAGGGACCAATAGGATTAACAGGTGCTCAGGGACCAGTTGGCGCAAAAGGAGATACAGGTGCTACCGGACTTCAGGGTTTACCTGGAGCTGTAGGTGCAAAGGGAGATAAAGGAGATAAAGGTGATATTGGTCCGGTGGGTCCTTCTACCGGAGTTGCCGGAGGCGATTTAAGCGGAAACTATCCTAATCCCACCATAGCCAATTTTCAGGGAAAAACATTAAGCGCTGCCACACCGGCCAACAACCAGGTGCTTTTATATGATGGAAGTGCCTGGAAACCGGTTACGCTGGATGTTAGTCAACTGGCAGGCGCAAAAGCATTAACCTCTACCGATTTAAGTGTTAGTGCCAACGGTGTTTCGGCTTTATTAAAAGATGTGGTAATTGATATCAACGCCGGCGCAGTAAGCACCATCAAACTCGCAGATGGTTCCGTAACTACACCAAAACTGGCCGATGCGGCCGTAACCTCGGTCAAAATTGGAAATAAGGAGGTCAAAAATAGCAATATAGACGATGCTGCTGTAAATACTTTGCAACTTGCCGATGGATCAGTAACTACGCCAAAACTTGCCGATGCTTCGGTTACACTTGCTAAACTGGTAACAGACGGAGTAAGCGATGCCAATAAGGTATACATTACCAACGCAACTACGGGTAAGCCCGAACTGATCAGCAGAGCATTATTTGCAAATGCAAATGCTTGGGCATTAAGAGGAAACACCGGCAATAGCGATCAGAACAATAATTTTTTAGGTAATACCGACGATGTAGCGATTAACTTTATGGTTAACGGGCTAAAATCAGGCCGATTGGGAAATTCATCCGAAACCAATATTTCTTATGGTTATAAAACGCTTACCTCAAACGTATCTGGTTTTTATAACAGTGCGTTTGGTAAAGAGGCCCTATCTGTAAATATTTCAGGTTACGAAAACAGTGCTTTTGGTTACCTGGTATTACAGCGTAGTTTTAGCGGCATCAACAACAGCGGCTTTGGTTCGCAGGCATTGGCCGTAAATACTGTTGGCAGCAACAACACGGCAATTGGTACTCATGCTTTGATGGCCAACGGAACTGCCATTGCAAATACCGCCGTAGGTAGTTCAGCACTCGAAGCAAACAATGGCGACAATAATACGGCAATAGGATATGCAGCCGGCTCAAAAAACAGTGGTGCAGGTAATGTTTTTATCGGTAACAACGCTGGTAGTAACAGTACCAATGTAAATAATACGCTAGTTGTTGCTAATACCAATACTGCTTATCCTTTAATTGCTGGTAATTTTACGGCAAATGGTGGTAGCTTAACATTAAATGGTACTGCTTCTGCAATTTCTACGGCTTATGCACCCGCTAACGCAAGTACCTTGAATGTAAATGGCTCTGTGGCGGCAAGCATTTTAACGTATACCACAGCAGGAACATTAACGCTTGATGCCAGCCACTACACGGTTAGGATAAAAAATGCTGGTACTGCAGTGAATGTTAATCTTCCTGCGGCTTCAACTTGTAAAGGCAGAATTTATGTCATCGTGAAAGCACTATCATCTGGTGCTGTTACCTTAAATGTTCCTGTTTTATTGAACGACGATTCTACTTTGACCACGATTACCGGCAATAAGACATTTACCATCCAAAGCGACGGTGCAGACTGGGTTACTTTAAACTAAAGCGCGATGAAAAAAATATACGGTTTGTTTATTTTCTTGCTGTGTGCATTTTTTTGGAGCAATTTAAAAGCTCAAAGTTTGCCTTATGTATTGAATTCGGCCAGCGGTTACGGAAAAATTAATAATCAACTATACGATTTCAGCATTGGCGAAATGGCGGTTGTACAAACTTTTCAGGCAGGCAATAGTACATTAACACAGGGTTTTTTACAGCCTTTCCTGATTATAGAAACCACTGCAGATGTTGCTATCGTTAATAATATCCTCACGCCAAATGGCGATGGTAAAAATGATTTCTTTACCATTAAAGGGTTGGAAAAATATCCGGCTAACAAACTTACCATTTTTGATAGGGGAGGAAGGTTGATTTACAGCACAACAAACTACCAGAACAACTGGGACGGTTATTTAAATGGGAAACCATTAATGGAAGATACCTATTATTATATGCTCGATTTAGGCATAAATGGAACAATAAAGGGTTTTATATCAATATTATATCAGAAATAATAGCGTGAGAAAAATGAAATGTTATTTGGCGGGGCTATTGTTTTTGTTGGCTGCCCCAGCTATTGCCCAGCTTAACCCAATGGGAAGTACTTATTACCAAAATCAGTTTTTGTCTAATCCGGCAATGGCAGGTTTGGAAACTGGTTTGAATTTAAATGCAGCCCTTAAAACCCAATGGGTTGGGATAGATGGTGCACCAAAGATTCAATATTTAACTGCCGATTATGGTTTGTCGAATAATAAGGTTGGCCTGGGCCTGCTTTTTTATAATGAAGGAGCTGGCGTAATTAACCGTACAAGGGTTACAGCAACCTATGCTTACCATTTGCCTTTAAACGATGGAACCGACTTTCTTGATTTCGGTTTGTCTGCCGGGATAATGAACGAATGGGTTGATCTCGGTAAGGCCAAAGGTGATCTTGATGATAATGTACTCAATAACTTTAACGATCGTAAACTGTATTTAGATGGCGATTTCGGAGTAGCTTACCGTACCGATAAATTAACCTTACAAGGTGCTTTACCCAATCTGAAACGTTTTTTTAAAAGAGATGTACTGCGCAATGTGGTAGACCGGTCTATCTATTTTATTGCAGCAGGTTATAAATTTACCACTGATAAGGTAATTAGCAGTATCGAGCCGAAACTGGTTTATAGGGGAGTGCAAAACTATGATGGTATTTTTGATGCGGCTGTAAACCTTCAGTTTTTAGACAATAAACTCTTGTTTAATGGCATTTACCACAGCACCAACAGTTTTACAGGTGGCTTTGGTGCCAATTATAAAAATCAGTTTTCTATTTTGTTCCAATATACCACTAATACGGCTAAAATGCAGAATTATAGCAACGGCGAATTTGAGGTGGGGCTGAAATATAGCATTAAAAACTAATTTCGACTCCCGCTCCCGCTTCTGCCGATGGAAATATCGGCATCCCGCTTTGATCGGGTTTACTGGGGCACCCTTTCCTGCTACTATGTTAATGTTACCCGCCACAGACTAAAGTTAATAGCCCTGATCGGAGCGAACATCCCGATTTTTTCTATCGGGATAAAGTGTAGAGCAGGACTGGCTTTAAAAATTGCATGAGACCTTGCGCTCCAAATAATCCTCTAAATGCTTGTTATTGATAAGTTTTATGAGTAAATAAACAGAAAGGACATCAGCGGTTCCCATCCTACATCAATTAATTAATTGGAATGGTAGAATGATCGAATTTTGAATGATTGAATAACTCAGCTCAACCATTCAAAATTTAATCATTGGCCTGGCCTACCGGCCCCTTCCTTCGTCCCACTTATTTCTTTCATCCTGCAGCTCGCGTGCAAGCCTCATTTCCTTATCCTTTGCTTTTACCTTGTGCGCCTGAAACTCATCGGCCACTTCCTGATAAAGCTCTGTACGGTATTTTGCTTCGTGCCTTAACTTGCCAGATTGGAAAATTACAAATGCCAATCCAATGCCCAATACAATAATAATGGCCCAAACAATGGTGTTATAGGTGCCTTTATCGAAAGATATGCCTAAAAATTTGATCTCGTTAACAGCGGCGGTGGCATTGGCCAGTGAGCTTTCTTTTCCATTTACTTCGCCCTTTAAGCTCGAAATATTGCCTGCCTGCGATTTAATCTCCTGCCGGGCTTCCTGCAATTGCCTGCGCTCTTTCCTTAGCGTATCGTTAACACTTTTCCATAAGGATGATAACCGCGAAGGATTAATCAGCCTGGCGCCATATAAGCTTTTAGATTTCTTTAACATAAACTGATACTGACCATTTAAAGATGGATCGGTATTTTTTGTTGTGTCGGGTAAAGTTTGCCCAAATGCAACGTTTAAAAATAGCATAGCGCCTAAAAACAATAGGGTGTGTTTAATTTTCTGCATAGTTTAAATATAGGTGTTAGAATGTAAAACTACATTTTTATCTATTTCCCAGTTAATAAATTTTGATTAAGGTTTATGGAAAATGGATAGAACAGTTTGTTGTTTAACATTGTAAATAACAATTTTATCTAAGTTTTATTATAAATTTATTTGCGATAGGTTACATTTGTTGCATGCAAATAGGAATTATTGGTTTAGGTGATATGGGCAAATTATACGCCTTATCGTTTGTAAACGCTGGTTATAAGGTATGTGGGGCAGACATGCCATTACGTTTTACTGATTTAAAAAATGAGCTTGAACCGAAGGCAATCGAAGTTTTGATCGATGGCCATGAGGTTGCCCGAAAATCAGACTTTATTATCTATTGCGTAGAAGCCGAAAAAATTGATGAAGTGGTGTCTACTTTTGCCCGTTCTACTAAATACGGTGCCATCGTTGCCGGACAAACATCTGTTAAACATCCGGAAATTGCCGCTTTCGAAAAACACCTTCCCGAAGATACACAGATTGTAACCTGCCACTCACTGCATGGGCCGGCTTTTAGTCCCGAAGGGCAAACCCTCGTGGTGGTGCGCCACCGCGCTACCGATGCTGTTTATGCACAGGCCCTAGAGATCTATAAATCTTTAAAATCGAACATTATCGAGATGGACGATTACAGGGAGCACGACCGTATCGTGGCCGATACGCAGGCAGTAACACATATGGGTTTCGAAAGCATGGGCTCAGCCTGGAAAAATGCAGGTTTTTTCCCTTGGGATAACCCCGCTTATGCCGGAGGAATCGATAACGTAAAGATTTTGACCACTTTAAGGATTTTTAGCTACAAATCGCACATTTATGCCGGTTTGGCCATTTTAAACCCTTATGCACAGAAACAGGTAAAGTATTATGCACAGGCAGAATCAGAACTTTTTAAACTGATGATCTGTGAGAATGAAGCAGAGTTTAGGGAAAAGATTTATGCCGCCCGCGATTTTGTGTTCCACGAAAGCCGTACGCTTTTGTTGTTGGATGATAATATCATGAAAGAATTCAGCTTATCGGATGCCAGCCATAAACAAAAACCAAACTCTCATTTAAGTCTATTGAGCATGGTATATGCCTGGTACAAAATGGGCGTAAACCCTTACGATAACCTGATCTGCCAAACACCGCCGTTTAAATTGAGGTTGGGTATTGCCGAATATCTTTTCAAAAACGAAGCCATGCTCGAAGAATCGATCAGTACCGCTTTATATGATAAATCGATCCGTGGTGATGACTTAGAATTCCATACCGCAGTGCACGAATGGGCTTCGATTATCGGTTATGGCGATTTAAAAGGCTATAAAGAACATTTCGAAGCTGCTAAATCTTTTTTTGCCAACCGTTTAAATGATGGCAGGGATTTGAGTGCGGAGATGATTAAGCGATTGGGAAAATAGTTAAGGATTGAAGTAGTGAATTTTGAATGATTGAATGAGCTTTTGTGAAGTCGTGACATTTTTGCCAGTAATACACAAATTTACAGATGAAATCTATTTTAAGTAAACCGGAACTGGTTTTGCTTTTGCAGCAACAATTAACTGACATCGGAACGCTTTGTGCCGAATACGATAATGGAAATGAAGCTGCAATTGGTGTTATCGCAGAAAAAATACTGGTGATTTTTCGTAACTCCGCTCAATCAAAATCGTTGCTAAGCCAGCTCAAACTAAGCCATGTTGCAATATACTGCAGTTCCGACATTTATAATCCCAAAAGCCTGACCAATTTTATCGGTTTACTGAAACTGGCACACCATGCTGGAAAGGGTTGGAACTATTCTGCGAAGTTAGACGTTTCGGAATTGAAAAAAGTGTTGCAAGAAAACTGGTGGAACAATAAGAAAATCATTATTGATTCAGACGGGATTGCTTTTACGAGAGGTAAAATCATTAAATCGGTAGCCATTGCCGATCCTATAACCTTAAATACTTCAGGCTGGAAGGTAACAGATGCCGAGGGCAACAAATCGACCATTAATCCCATACCTGAAACAGTTAGGCAAATTGCTTTTGAAGTATTGGAAAGTTTTAAAGGTGTTAATTTAGAGAAAGAAAGTAAACTGCATTATAAAGTTTAGAATGTTTGAGTTTCAATGAAGAAGAGAGGGTTGCTTAATTTGTATTTATACATTCACCGAAATATTAAATTGTTTGAATATAATGGCGCAGTTGGCAAAAATTTTGACAATAAAAATATCTAATGGCTTTTACTCACCTAAAAATTCTGCCTTTTATTTTTTAACTTTATTAGTATGATTACTTTAACTGTAAATATTGACAATAAAAAGTCAGAAAAAGCTGTAAAGGCAGTTTTAGATGCACTAGGTTTAAATTATAATATCGACAAACCCCAAACTTTGGAGCAGTATAATGCCGATCTTGAAGAAGGGGATGCTGAAATAGAAAAAGGGAATTTTATTTCTGCAGGTCAATTGAAAGCCGAAGCCAGTAAATGGTAGTTGTTTTAGTTATATCGCTTTAGATTCGTTGAAGCATGCAGTAAAGGTTCGAGATGAAATTATTGATTTAACTATAGCACTGAGTGAACATCCAGAGAAATATGCTTTAGATAAGTATAAAATAAATAACGATGGCAGTTGGAGGGTGTTCGAAAAATATCATTATAGAATATCGTATAAAATTACGAGGGTGTACCGTGAACTGTGTCATAAACATTATATTTAAAGATAATATTTTATGGCACAAGAAGAATTTGACTTTGAGTCTTTTAAGAAGGAGGCTA
>Ga0308165_1004567_pt1 | contig 13560 bp, 13 predicted proteins | sample PhyWR2_FD_201032 | JGI IMG/M metagenome (GOLD analysis project Ga0308165, IMG submission 201032) | Phyllosphere microbial communities from UC Gill Tract Community Farm, Albany, California, United States - DLSLW.R2 | ecosystem: Host-associated > Plants > Phyllosphere > Unclassified | place: USA...
CTACAACCCCAATTATGCCGACGCACAGATAAATTATCAATACAATTTCTCTCCAAAATTTAATGTGAACGTATTGGGAAACTTCAATTTGGGGCAGTTTAAACTCACGCCGGCTTATCGCGAAACGGAGTTTGGTACGGTGAGTACAACTTTGCGATTAAATGTGGATTATACAGGGCAAGAAATTGATGACTATCAAACGGTGGGAACCGCCATTACTGCAACTTACGCTCCACAACCAAATCTGGTTATAAAGTTTATTAACAGCTACTTTAATACAGTTGAAAGGGAGCGTTATGACATTGATGGGAGCTACATTTTCGACGAAGTTGATAACACGTTTTCACGCGACGATTTTGGGCCGGTTACCAAAAACAGGGGTATCGGTAGTTACTATAATTATGGGCGCAACAGCTTGAATACACAGATATTAACTTCGGAGCTTAAGGTGGATCAAAACTTCGATAATCACGTGTTTTCCTGGGGGCTGAAGTTCAATAATGCCAGGTACAACGACCGATTAAACGAGTACAACTATACAGATTCGGCTGGATATATTGTGCCGGGAAATTCAAAGAATATAGTCCTTCAAAATGTAATTAACGTAAATAATGATCTGGATATCAAAAACTACAGTGCCTATATACAAGATAGTTACTCGCTTTCAGATCATGCCGAATTACAGCTTGGTGCCCGGGCCACGTACAGCTCGTTGAGCAGGCAGCTACTTATTAGTCCGAGGATGCTCATTGCTTATCGGCCAAATTCGAACAATAAAATTTTACGTTTTAGTGCTGGCGTTTACAAACAGCCGCCGTCTTATCGAACCATCCGCGATTTTAGCGGAAATTTAAATGTCGATCAAAAGGCCCAAAGCTCTTACAATACGTCGTTGGGGTATGATTATGCTTTCGATGCCTTCGGAACCCGCCTTAAATTTACTTCTGAGGCATATTTCAAATATTCAGATCGGTTGATCCCGTACAAGATTGACAATCTGAGAATCAAGTACCTGGCCGATGAGGTTTCAAGAGGTTACGCTTATGGGGCCGATTTTAGTATTGGTGGTGAGTTTGTTAAAGATCTGGTGTCGTATTTCCGAATGTCGATCATGCACGCTAATGAAGATATTATAGGCGACAGCTACGTTCAAAACGGCAAAACGATATTCCCGGGTTATATCAAACGTCCAACCGACCAGCGGGTCAACTTTTCTGTTTTTTTTCAAGATCGCCTTTTGAACAGCCCGACCTACAAAGTCCACCTAAACGTATTGTATGGTTCCCGCTTACCAATAGGTCCGTCGGAGACGCCAAAGTATCTGGATAAGTTTTTTATTCCGTCGTACAAGCGTGTAGATATAGGTTTTTCGAAAGATTTTCTTGATGATGCAGCTTTGCATAAACCCAGGTTTTTAGACAAGAATTTCAGTGCTGTTATTTTGTATTTTGAGGTTTTTAATCTTTTGAACATTAACAATACGGTTTCTTATTTGTGGTTAAAAGACGTTGATAATGTGCAGTTTGCCATTCCAAACTATTTAACAGGTCGGCAGTTTAACTTAAAGTTGATTGTGAAGCTGAAAAATAAACCTTAATCAAGGCAGATCAAAAGATTTTGGAATTTTATTAACTGATGTTCGTTTGCCATTGGTTGAAACCAACGGCAATGTATTAGCCAGACTTGATTTGGCATCTTGCTTAACGCTGTCATCCTGAGTGTAACGAAGGATCCCCAAGCGATGAAACGCAAAACGCCAAAAAACCGCTGCCTAAAAAGGGCCGAGTGCGTGGGCAAGGACCGTGAGATGTGGGTTACGGATGCTTCGTACCTCAGTTCGACAAAGCTCCCCGTAACTTAACCCTTTCAATTGCAAAAACTGCAATAAAAACTTAAAAACGGCCTTAATTTTTAACAAATTTTAATTTTTTATCATACGATTTTGTAGGCATAACTGCTTTAAAAATTTTACATTTACGGCCATAAAACATTATATAATAAGATGAAGCATAATTTTGGCGCAGGCCCTTGTATTTTACCTCAAGAAGTGTTTAAACAAGCTGCACAGGCAGTTTTAGATTTTAACGATGGCTTATCAATTTTAGAAATTTCGCACAGAACAACGGAGTTTGAGGCAGTTGTTGCCGAAGCTGAAAAATTGGTAAAGGAGTTACTAAACGTGCCTTCGGGTTATTCAGTTTTATTTTTGCAGGGTGGTGCGAGTTTGCAATTCGCAATGGTTCCAATGAACTTATTGGGCGATGGCCAAACGGCAAGCTATTTGGATTCGGGCGTTTGGGCTTCAAAAGCTGTAAAAGAAGCAAAATTTGTTGGCAACGTAAACGTGCTGGCATCTTCTAAAGAATCAAATTATACTTTTATTCCGAAAGGTTACGAAATTCCTGCCGATAGCGCTTACTTACATTATACATCGAACAACACAATTTATGGAACTGAGCTTTTCGAGGTTCCTCAAACAAATGTTCCTGTAGTTTGCGATATGTCATCAGATATAATGAGCAGGGTGATCGATGTTTCAAAATTCAGCTTAATTTATGCTGGTGCACAGAAAAACATCGGCCCGGCAGGATTAACAATCGTAATCGTTAAAGATGATATTCTTGGCAAAATCGATCGTAAAATCCCTTCAATGTTAAATTATCAATCGCATATTGATAACGGCTCGATGTATAACACGCCGCCGGTTTTCTCTATTTATGTGGCTTTGCTAAACCTGCGTTGGTTAAAATCGAAAGGTGGCGTGGCACAAATTGAAAGCGAAAACAAGCAAAAAGCAGAGGCGCTTTACAGAGAGATAGATCGCAATCCGCTATTTAAAGGAACCTGTGCAGTTGAAGACCGCTCGAGAATGAATATATGTTTTGTAATGGAAAATGCCGAGCTCGAGAAACCGTTTTTAAAGTTTGCAGAAGAGCAGGGCATTGTAGGAATAAAAGGCCACAGAAGTGTTGGCGGTTTCCGTGCTTCGATGTACAATGCGTTACCAATTACATCAGTTCATGCGTTAATTGAGGCCATGCAATCTTTCGAAGAAAAACAGGCAAAATCAAATTAATTTAAATTAAAAACCACAGATTATCGATGAAATTTCTTTAATCTGTGCAATCATAAAAAGATGATTAAAATATTAGCAAACGATGGGATAGATCCGATCGGAAAAGAATTATTAGAGAAAGCAGGTTTTCAGGTTGATACAGAAACTGTTCCGCAGGAACAACTTGCTGAAGCCCTAAAAAACTATGATGCCATTACGGTTCGTAGCGCAACTAAAGTAAGAAAAGAATTGATCGACGCTGTTCCGAACATCAAATTGATCGGCAGGGGTGGAGTTGGTATGGATAACATCGATGTAGAGTATGCCCGCAGTCAGGGTGTTGCTGTTGTAAACACGCCAGCTGCATCCTCATTATCGGTTGCCGAGTTGGTTTTCTCGCACTTGTTTACCGGCATTCGGTTTTTGCAAGACGCCAACCGCAAGATGCCTGTTGAGGGCGCTACGCAGTTTAACAACCTTAAAAAAGCTTATGCAAAAGGAACAGAACTAAGTGGTAAAACGATGGGTATAATCGGTTTCGGCCGAATTGGGCGTGCAACAGCCAAGGTTGCTCTGGGCTTGGGAATGAATGTTTTGGCTTACGATTTGTATCCGTCAGAATCTGAAATCACCTTGGAATTTCAAGGCGGTAAATCGGTGAGTATTCCTATTAAAACTGTTTCTTTAGACGAAGTGATTGCGGGAAGTGATTTTTTAAGCTTGCACACGCCGTTTGCTGAAAAGCCGATTTTAGGCGCCGAAGAGTTTGCCAAAATGAAAAATGGCGTTGGTATTGTGAACTGTTCTCGTGGAGGAACAATTGATGAGCCGGCATTAATTGAGGCATTAAACTCAGGAAAGGTTTCTTTTGCGGGCTTAGATGTTTTCGATAACGAACCTACTCCGCTGGCTGAAATATTAACGCACCCAAAAATTTCTTTGACCCCGCACATCGGTGCATCAACTAACGAAGCACAAGAACGTATCGGTACTGAACTTGCTACTTTGATTATTGAGCATTTCAAGAAATAAAATCATCAGAGCTGCTGACTTACAAGTTGGTAGCTCTTTTTTATTTTAATCTAATGCATGCATTAATACCCAATAGCGATAGCCTAAAATCGCTTTCTGCAAAGTAGTTAACCTGTTCGGGTCCTTTTTATATAAGCTTGGCAAAATTGCATTGTTAATCTTTACCAAAGCCTTAAATAGCGCTTTTTTCATTCTTTTTGTATCGCTTTAATTCCTTGTTGAAAAAGTAGAATCCGCCGGCCATTATCAAAATTAAAGCTATGATAATATAAGTGGATAAACTTTGATTATTTTTCTTCGCCTGCGCTTTAAGCAGTTCGTTTTGATCTTGCAGTTTTTTAATCGCCCGCATGTAGCTGTCGAGTTTCTCTTGCGAATGGTCAGCAACGGCTACTTTTTGTTGATTCTGCAGATCCTTATATTCCATTAACACTTTCAGCTCCTTAAAAATATTGTTGTCCGTCAGTACAACCTGCCGCAAAATTTCGTTTGAGTTTTTAATGTCCTTCCTGGTTTGCCAGCCGAAAATACCCGTCCGCTGGTTTAAGCTCTCATCATATTGACCAAACTTTGCACTTCGCTCGGCCAGTAACGCGTTTACCTTCACACGCTGTGCAGCATAACTTGCGGTATCTTGCTGTGCAGATGCCTTAAAACTTAAAAATAAAATCAAAAAAAGATAAAAATAATTTTTCATGCGATATAAACGTCCAAAGGCTCGAAGTTGTTTTTGTTAGTTCATTTGGCGTTGGTTCATTTGGCGTTGGTTCATTGGTTCATTGGTTCATTGGTTAATTTGGCATTGGTTCATTGGTGGCAATGGGCAATAGGCAATGAGCAATTGGAAACGAGCAATAGGCCATAAGCAAAGCAATATGCAATAAACAATAAGCGATTTTGCGAACTGGCTATTCAGCTTTAAGCTTTAGTCTTTCCGCTTTGAGCTTTAGTCTTTCCGCTTTCAGCTTTCAGCTTTAGTCTTTCCGCTTTCAGCTTTAGACTTTCCGCTTTGAGCTTTGAGCTTTCCGCTTTAAGAATGAAACTCTACGCGTACAATATCGCCGAGGTGCAAACCAAGCAGGCCGCTTGCCTTGCCTTTGTTTATCGCGATTTCGAGATGGTTGCTAATGCCGAATAAGCATAACTTTTCACCTTCAGAAACCTCATTGTAATGCCAGCTCAGTTGGGTAATGGTTTCACTTTTCCTAAAATATAAGGTGAAATCGCGGTTTTTTTGAATTTTAGTAAAAAGATCTTTCGTAATGTTCGTAATTACATTGCAGAAAGTATCAATGTAAACCACGCTTCCCCGAATAATATCTCGCTCAATTACAGGATGCAAAAGTACCTTCTGCTCAATTTCTGATACAGGTAAACCAATGTCTTTTAATTTCCCGCCTTTTGCCAAATGTGTAGCCGCTTTCACAAAAATATCAACCAAAGGGAAATGGAGATATTTCAGGTCCTGCATAATATTCAGTTCCACAACATCTTCAGGAGTTTCGTCAAAAAGCAACGAAAAAATACCATTATCCGCACCAACAAAATAGTGGTCGCGATGTCTAACGGCGATGTATTTTGTGTTTTCGCTATATACAGAATCAATACCGATAAGATGCACTGTGTTTTTAGGAAAATAGGGGTAAGCGTTCTTTAAAACAAAGGCGGCATAAGAAATATTGAAGGATGGAACTTCGTGGGTAATATCAACTAAATTAACATTAGGCATCAGATTGAACAGGCTACCTTTGAGGGCGCTCTGATAAAAATCTTTTGAACCTAAATCTGTTGTTAAAGTAATTATCCCCATTAAAAATTCAATATTATTGCTTATTCTTGTGTATAGACTTAAGCGTCTGCAAATATTCAAATTTTAATTAATATAGCCCGATAACTTTTTAAAATACTACAGTTTGAACGAATTAAAATTATCCTTAGATACCGTAAATCCCGCTCACTTTTGGGGAGCGAATAACGAAAATTACGAAATGATTAAAGGCGCCTTTGCCAAGCTAAAATTGGTGGCGCGGGGGAGCGATGTGAAGGTTCTCGGTGATGAACAGGAACTTAAGTCGTTTGAAGACAAGTTTAATCAACTTGTTGCACACCTCGAAAAATACAGCTCACTTACCAATAACGATGTCGAAACAATTTTGGGAGCAAAATCAGTCGGAGTTGCAAAAAAAGAAATCGATCAGCCAACAGGTGGGGGCGGAGAGGTAATTGTTTTTGGTACCAACGGATTGTTGGTTAAAGCCAGAACGGCAAACCAACGGAAAATGGTGAGCAGCATTGCCAAAAACGACATTCTTTTCGCCATTGGCCCTGCCGGAACCGGTAAAACCTATACCGCGGTTGCATTAGCGGTACGTGCCTTGAAAAACAAGGAAATAAAACGGATTATATTAACACGCCCGGCAGTTGAGGCTGGCGAAAACCTGGGATTTTTACCCGGCGATTTAAAAGAAAAGATCGATCCGTATTTGCGCCCGCTTTACGATGCTTTAGATGATATGATCCCGGCTGAAAAGTTGAAATTTTATATTGAAAACCGCACCATAGAAATTGCACCACTGGCTTTTATGCGTGGCCGTACTTTAGATAATTGCTTTGTTATTTTAGATGAGGCACAAAATGCCACCGACATGCAATTGAAGATGTTTTTGACACGTATGGGCCCAACAGCAAAGTTTATTGTTACGGGTGATGTTACGCAAGTCGATTTGCCCAAAAAACAAATGTCGGGCCTGTTTAACGGTTTGAGGATCTTGGAAGGCATCAAGGGCATCGATATAATTTATTTGAGCGGCGAAGATGTAGTTCGACATAAACTTGTTAAAGACATTTTGAAAGCCTACGGCGATATTCAGTAAGGCCGAAGATCTTAGTCCAGAGTCGGAAGTCTGGAGTCCGAAGTCAGAAGATATTGCGGCTAAGATAAGTCCGGAGTCCTAGGTGATGAACATCTGCCCTTCGACTCTGCTATCATTGACGTTTTAGCACAACTTATTGTTGAGCAGCATCTTACGCTAACCACCCTCAGCCCCTCCTAAATTAGGAGGGGAGTAGCAACTGCACAACCATTGACCTGCGAAACCATCAAAGCCAGCACTGTCCGACTCCCCTCCTTTTTTTCAAGGAGGGGCAAGGGGTGGTTGTTTTTTGCGTCATGCCACATTGATTTTTTTGAAAAAAATTAAAACTCAGGATAACAATGTTTTTTGTTTTATCATGAGTGTCAGTCTGAGCCTTTTGGCTTGAGCTTGTATTGAGCGTAGTCGAAATGCTCAAGATAAACTCAGTTGAAGACTTTACTGGGAATTTGGGACTAAAGACTATCGACTTCGGACTAAAGACTTCGGACTATCCCGACTTTTTTCCTTAATTTTATGCCCTCATGAAAGCACTAAAAGAAACTCATTTTAATTTTCCCGGTCAAAGTAATTTTTACAAAGGTAAAGTACGCGATGTGTACACAATTGCCGATGAATCTATGGTTATGGTCGTATCCGATCGCATTTCGGCATTCGATGTTGTTTTACCAGAGGCAATTCCTTTTAAAGGGCAGGTTTTAAACCAAATTGCGGCTAAATTTTTGTCTGCTACGCAAGATATTGTTCCTAACTGGGTGCTGGACGTTCCAGATCCCATGGTAACTATCGGTCGCATTTGCGAACCCTTCAAAGTCGAGATGGTAATCAGAGGTTATCTGGCAGGACATGCCTGGCGAGAATATAGTGCGGGTAAGCGTTCGGTTTGTGGTGTTTCATTGCCTGATGGACTCAAAGAAAACGACAGGTTGCCGAAACCAATTATTACGCCGACTACTAAGGCCGCGGTTGGCCACGACGAAGATATTTCTAAAGAAGATATTTTAGCAAAGGGAATCGTTTCTTTAACTGATTACGAAAAACTGGAACAGTACACTTATGCGCTGTACCAACGCGGAACTGAAATAGCTGCAAAAAGTGGCTTAATACTGGTCGATACCAAATATGAGTTTGGCAAGGCCGATGGCGTTATTTATTTAATTGATGAAATACATACACCGGATTCATCACGCTATTTTTATGCCGATGGTTATAACGAACGTCAGCAGGCAGACGAACCTCAAAAGCAGCTTTCTAAAGAGTTTGTACGGAAATGGTTAATTGAAAATGGTTTTCAGGGTAAAGACGGACAGGTTGTGCCAGAAATGACACCCGAAATCGTAAATTCAATTTCTGAACGCTACATTGAGCTTTACGAACAAATTGTTGGCGAAACATTCGTTAAAGCTGATGCGGATTCTATTTCGCAACGCATAGAAAACAATGTGGTAAAGGCTTTGCAATCACTTTAAATTTTTATACTTTAGTAGACTAAAGATTAGAAGAGATGAAATTTTCTGTAGACAAACACGAGAAATATGTAACCTTAAAGCTTAAGGAGCCAAAGTTTACTAATGATAATGCCCCAGGTCTGAAATCGGAACTTTATTTGCTTAGCAATGAGGGTTTTAAAAACATTATTGTTGATTTGAGCCACATTAAAGAGTGTACAGATGCGCAAGATTTAAGCAGTTTGCTGGTAGGCGATAGGCTGTGTAAAGCGGCTGGCGGTTTGTTTATTGTAACAGGTATAAACGACGAAATTGCACCAATTATCGAATTATCAAACATATTTCAATCTGTAACGTTTGTTAATACATTAGAGGAAGCTACCGATTTTATTTTTATGGATGAATTGGAGAAGGAATTCAGAGGCGAGAAATAAGCATTTACAGTTAATAATATTCAGCCTCGTAGTTTCCAAAACCTACGAGGCTTTTTATATCACACCATTATGAAATTTGAAGTTACAATTCTTGGAAGCAGTTCGGCAACTCCGGTATTCAACCGGAATCCGTCGGCGCAGCTGTTAAATTGTAACGAAAAATACTATTTAATCGATTGTGGCGAAGGCACCCAACAGCAATTGGCGAGATATAACCTAAAGGCTGCCAGAATCGATCATGTTTTTATAAGTCATTTGCATGGCGATCATTATTTCGGCCTGATCGGACTCCTTTCAAGCCTGCATTTGAACGGCAGGAGTAAGCCGATGCAAATTTTTGGCCCTGCGCCGCTGTTGGAGATTCTTGAAGTTCAGTTTAAACATTCAGATACGGTTTTGAAATATCCTATCGAGTTTTTTCCAATTGAAGCCGACGAACCGAAGCAGATTTTTGAAAATCAAGATCTTATTGTCAAAACCGTGGTGCTGAATCACCGCATTCCGACAACAGGCTTCATTTTTCAGCAAAAGCAACGACAAAGAAAACTGATTAAAGAGAAAACCGACGAAGTTCCAATTGCTTATTATAGCGCCTTAAAAAAGGGCATGGACGTAGAATTACCTGATGGGCAAATATTAAGGAGCGAGGATTATACCTTACCGCCAGACCCACCAAGGTGCTATGCCTACTGTTCTGATACCCGCTTTGATGAACGATACTTTCCTTTCATTAAGGATTGCGATACACTCTATCACGAAGCAACTTTTATGCACGAACTTTTAGACCGTGCTAATGAAACTCATCATACTACAGCGTTGCAGGCTGGTGAGGTGGCAAAGATTAACGGAGCTAAGAAATTATTGATCGGCCACTTTTCTTCACGCTATAAAACGCTCCAGATGCTTTTAGACGAAGCGCAATCGGTATTCGAAAATACCGAACTTGCCGTTGAAGGCAGAACGTTTCATTTGTAATCTCAGTTCGATTAATAGAACTCCCTTTCCGTATGCTGGCGGAAGCCTCTCCCGGAATGCTGGCGCAGGCGTCTCGCTTATGCCTAATCCAACCATTAATTTAATTTACATCGTTGCGAGACGCTACAACGAGTAGCGGTTAAGGATAAAATTAAAAATATTGTCATCCTGAGGGGTAATTATCGGAATAAAATCAATATGAATGACGTTTGAAATTTATTCGTTCGCTATATCCGCCATGCGTCCCCCTTCGAAGGGGGCAGGGGGATGATTTTTCGAAAAAATCCTCTCCCTTTGTATGGATTCCTATGTTTTTCGGTTGTGCAACCCTTCCGAATAAGGTCAGAACAGGTCTCCAAAGAGGGACAATGAGACAGTACTTTAAACCCGAAGTAATAAAACGTCAATGGTAGCGGAGTCGAAGGACGGATATTTTTTGTTTTATCCTCTAGAAAGGTCTTCGACTCCGCTCAGATCCGATAGCTATCGGATGACAATTGACAAGCCTAACTTAATAGCATTGGAGACGCTACAACGAGTAGCGGGCTATCGGATTCGCCTTGCGTTTCATAACCTCTCCCTATCAACGTTCGGGTTAAAAGCAATGCCTTTGCTTTCCCTCTCCTCGAGGAGGACCTGTCCCGCCTTTTCGGGAGGGATGTACAGGCATAGAAAAAACCACCGCCATTAAAAGGGAGAGGTTTAAGGTGCCAAATAAACACTTCCCTTTAGAAAACTCATCAGATGAAATAATAGCGTATTGCACATTATTCATCTGATGACTAAAAACTCCAATTAAACTGCCTCCTACAAAAAAAAGCTTTGGAATTTTATTTCCAAAGCTTTTGACCTTTATATAAAGTGAGGCTCTATTTATCTTTATTTTTACCACCTCCAAATATCGAGAAGTGAACATAACGCCATGGATTGGCTTTCAAGTCGATCATTAACGCGTCTAGGTTTTTAGAGGCATTATCGAGGTTATTGTACATCTTATCATCGTTCAACAACAAGCCTAAACTTCCTTTGCCCGATTTAACTCCTGCAATTACACTTTGTAAGTCGGCAATGGCATTGTTCGCATTATCCAGGGTTTCTTTGAAGTTGGCAGCGGCGAATTTATCGGTTACGGTATTAATATTGGTTAAAATTGCGGTAATCTTTTGATTGTTATTATTCAGGTTTGCGGTAATACCTTCTACATTTTTAAGGATCCCTTCAATCCGTGCACTTTCTGAACCAACCAAACCATCCACCTTTTTAGAGGTGTTTTCTAACGAAGCCAGGGTTCCGGCAATACTGTTAAAGCTCTTGTCTATGTTCTTTTGAAAATTAGGGTTCAAGATCGAGTTCACGCTGCTTAAAATCGAATCCATTTTGCCGATAATCAATTGCGCTTTTTTCTGTACCGGCTCAACCTGCTCCATTAAACCTTTCTCTACATTGGCATTCAACATAAACCCGTCTTCGGCCATTTTTTTCGAATTTCCCAACGACATTACAATTGCCTTGCTGCCTAAAAGATCGGTTCCTTCCAAACGGGCAACACTGTTTTCGGGAATGTCGTATTTACTGTTAATGCTTAAGGTAGCTAAAATAGTTCCCCCCGGCTCGAGCTGTAAGGCTTTTACGCGGCCGATCTGGTATCCATTTATAAGTACAGGCTTCGAAACAGTTAAACCGTCAACCCGGCTATAACGGGCAAATAATTCGGTTTCGCTTGAAAAGATGGAATTACCCTTTAAAAAGTTATAACCAATAATTAACAAAGCAATGGCAAATGCGGCTAAAATACCTACTTTGGTTTCGTTCTTAATCTTCATGAGTGTTTTAATTTAATGGCTACAAGCAATAAACCGTAAGCTATTACTTATTTGAGCGTATATTGTTTTTTGATGCCTAAATGTAATTATTATTAAATAAATACAAACATCGCATATTTTGTTTGGTAATCGTATGATTATTTTGTTTTGCTAAGATTCCCTTATCATTAATGGTGCCAGTTATTTTATTTCAACGTTCTTTTTGTAGGTTTTAATGGCCGCTAAAATCGAGTTCGCTATGTCATTTTGCCCGTCTGCCGAGTTAATGTATCGTTCCTCTTCGGTATTCGAAATAAAGCCAACCTCGGTTAACACTGCAGGCATGCCACATCGTTGCAGTACCAGTACTCCCTGCTCTTTAACTCCCCGGCTTGAGCGCTTATCGCGACTGATGTAGGCGTTTTGTATCAGCTTGGCAAATTTAATGCTTTTATCCCGAAAGGTGTTCTTCAATAATGATAAAAGGATAAACGAACTCGGATTGTTGGGGTCATAACCGTCGTACTTGCTTTTATAGTTTTTCTCCAGCTTGATATCGGCATTCTCTCTTATCGCGGCGTCCTGTTCTTTCAGGCGGTGCGAGCCGGCAACTAAAGTTTCTACCCCTTTAACGTGCTTATTGCCCGGAGGCATCGAATTGCAATGAATAGAGATAAACAGGTCGGCGTTGGCCTCATTTGCAATTTCAGCCCGACGGTATAAATCCACATCAACGTCAGTTTTGCGTGTGTAAATTATTTTTACATCAGGCATGGCATCCTTTATCTTTTCGCCCAGCTTTAATCCAACCTTTAATGCTACATCCTTTTCTTTAGAAGTTTTGCCAAGGGCACCGGGTTTTCTTCCGCCGTGCCCCGGGTCAATCACAATCGTTGTGATTTTGTAACCTTGAGCAGCTAAATTCTGTACAAAGAGCGATAATACAAGTGCAGCTATTAGTAATTTGATCTTCATTTAAAGCTAGTTAGAAAGAGGTCTCCGCAATACGTTTATAATTTTTAATGGCCTTGATAATTCCGCTTACAATTTCATCTTGCCCTTCCGGCGAGTTCATGTAATTTTCTTCATCTGGATTACTGATAAAACCGATTTCGGTTAAAACGGCTGGCATCGAAGCCCTTGCCAATACCGCTAAACTTTTCTCTTGCACGCCTCGATTAATTCTGCCAGCGTTGATGTACTCTTGTTGTAACATCGAAGCAAATTTTAAACTCCGCTCGCGGTTCGTTTGTTTCATCAGCGAAAGCATAATGTCGTTTTCCGGCGTATTGGCAATGAAACCTTCGTAGTTTTTCTGATAGTTTTCTTCCAGAAACATCGCCGCGTTTTCTCTTTTGATCACTTCGTCTTGTTCGCCAAGCCTGCCTGTACCCGATACAAACGTTTCCGTTCCACGGGTCGATGTACTTTTGGAAGTTACCGTTTTATAAACCGGCACCTTTTTTCCACGTACTTTTTTGTAATAACTTACCACGCGGCTGCTACGAACCGGCATATCATTTAAGTGGATCGAGATGAACAAATCGGCTTTGGCCTCGTTAGCGATGTTGATTCGCTCGTAAAGCGGAATAAAAACATCGGTTTGTCTCGTGTAAATTACTTTGATGTCTTTTAAGCTGTCTTGAAGCGCCTTGCCCAGGTTCAGAGCGGTTTTTAAGGCAACATCTTTTTCCCTCGAATAAAGACCGTGGGTGGCGCCGTCTTTGCCCCCGTGACCAGCATCAATAACAATCGTCTTGATTTTGTATTCCTGTGCAACGGCTTGATTATCAATGGTATTTAATAAGACTAAACAAATAATAAATGTTAAAATGGATTTAAGATACATCAATGGTATATTTTTCACTAATTTTGAACGTTTTTGATTAAACATTTGTGCAAAAATAACATTCAAATACGAATTTGAAACTTCTTAAGAGC
>Ga0308165_1004572_pt1 | contig 13540 bp, 13 predicted proteins | sample PhyWR2_FD_201032 | JGI IMG/M metagenome (GOLD analysis project Ga0308165, IMG submission 201032) | Phyllosphere microbial communities from UC Gill Tract Community Farm, Albany, California, United States - DLSLW.R2 | ecosystem: Host-associated > Plants > Phyllosphere > Unclassified | place: USA...
ATCTTAATGAAAAATTCACATCAAAAGTACGTGTAGTTGAAGATAAGATAAAAGATAAAATAAAAAACAAAAGTGCTGAGATGCTATCTAATGGTTCTTATTTCGTAATCGATAAGAAAGGTAAAGGAAGCTATGCTCAAGGCGATGTCGTTCTATTTAATGTGTTTGAAAAACATCTCGATGGAAAACCAATACTGAATACGATGAATTCACGTATTGTATATAATAATAAAACCGATCCTTTTATGAGAAAGATTATCAGCTCAGGCCTGAAAGGCGGGATTATTACTATTTATGGCAAAGTGGAAAATTTATATGATGAAGTCCCTCCGGATGTTAAAGCTGATGAAATTATCTCACTAACTTTTGAGTTACAGCCATAGTCTGAATATCTGCCCCGATTAACGATACTATTCATCGTTAATCGGGAATATCGCACCTTAATTTACAACAAGAGTCCTCCCTCAGCCCAGATAAATACTCTTCCTCTTTCTACACTCTTACTGAAAATCCTAATCAATTTTTTAAAATCATACTAAAATGATATTTGTAAAAATAATGTTATTATTTTAATTTTTATAGATAAATTCAACTATATTGTAGATTATATTTTAACGCTTATTGTTTCACGTTATTTACACTGCTTAAACTTTTGTATTTTTATATAATAATATGTAAGTTATGTTTTATAAAAAACGATTCTAAGCTATTATTAAATCACTGGTCCAATCACACATTTTAATTGTGCTGATAACGATTACAGACTAGTAAAAACTTCAGTGTTCGCTTACCACTCTGCTCCATAAAAAGCATAATTTTTACTTCACATTGCATAATCAAATAACGGAGTATTTATGAAATTGAAACCTCTTATGGCTGCAGTAATTACACTTTCTTCTATGATGGCTTTTACTGCTCAGGCAGCTACTACGGCAGCAGCCGCAACGACTGCCGCTGAGAAAAAGGTCAATGATTATGAAGCGGTAATGATTGATAAAGTCTGGGTAACGACCAAAGCGCTGGATCAAGATAAAAAAGATGTCTCGCCTAAAGATGAGCAAGTTGCTAACTACTTTGGTCTTGCCGAGTACTATCCGAATGGAACCTTCAAAATGACGACCCTTGAAGGTGCACCAAAAATGCAGGGCGACTGGTCCTTTGATACCGAAGGCAAAACACGCTCACTGACTGCAAAAAATGATAAAGGTGACGTTCTGTTTACCCGTGTCGTTGAAAATATTACCGTAACGCCTGATGAGTATACTTACCGTATTTACCCATCTCAGGACGATAAATCAAAGTATTTTGATATCGTTCACGAAGTGAAAAAATAAGATTTAATAGCCATCCCCTGCTGCGCTGCAGCAGGGGGTGTAATGTTTCTCTTATTACCGATTTAAATCTCAGCCGTAGCTAATACCTCATCTGCACTGTATCCGTCAGAATTCAAACCCCTTAGATGTTGCTTTTATTTATATCCAGCCAATATCGTACATCCCTTCATTCCAGCCTGCATATCACCAGATAGATAACCCTTTACTGTTATCATTGGTCTTACTGATCTTATTATTTCCCCTGCCCTTACGAACAGGAGATTACAGGAAGGACTAGAAGTCCATTTTCATCGTGACTTGTACTTCACGTGGATCGCCAATCTGGTTAGAAAGATTATTGCTGGCAATAGATGAGGTGTAATAGGTTTTATCGAACAGATTTTTGACATTCACCTGCAAAGTGACTGGATATTGCAGCTTCATTTTGTAAGCCGCAAAAGCATCGGCAACAAAATATCCCGGCAGATAATAGGAAGCATCATTATTACCAGAACGACGGCTGACACCATGACCTCCGCCTCCTAACGTTAACGTATTCCCCATAAACGCATTCTGAATATCATAAGTCAGAAACACGGAACCGGTATGACGTGGCACATTTGGCAGAGGTTTTCCTTTGTAGTCCGGGTCTTCAGTCACTTTAGCAGCCGTATAACCATAGCTGGCAATAATATTGGTGTTAGTCGTTAATGCGCCTGCGACATCGAACTCCACCCCCTGAGAGCGAACCTTACCTGCGGTTTTCGCCACCGTTTCACCATTGATGCTTTCGTTATAAAGTACATTACGCTTATCAATATCAAACAGTGACAAATTAGCGCTAACGCCGTCGAACAGATCGAATTTAGCCCCCACTTCATAGGAAGTAGATGTCTCTGGCGGTAAAGCACCAATATAGTTAGCAATAGAGTATTGCGGCATAAAGGAGCGAGAAACATTACCGAATAGCGAGACGTTTGGCATCAGTTTGTAGACTAAACCAAATTTTGGCACCCACTGCTTGTCGGTACTGTCAGTATTGGTTCTAAATGGACGGCCTTTTCCAGCATATTCGGTATAGTACTGATAACGCATCCCGGTAACGGCAATCCACTGGTCGGTCAGATAGAGCGCATCTTGCACGTAAGCAGAATAACTCTCTTGTTTAATCGTCTGGTCACTGTCGGAATCAGAAACACTGGTACATTTACCCAGAGTCCCGTAGACCGGATTATAGATATTAAATCCTTTCACGTTCTTACAACGGATCATATCGGTACGAAGTAAGTCATAGTTCTCATATGAAATACCCGTCAGGATCTCATTATAAAAACCACCAATCAGCACATTACCTTGTAAATCAGCACGCGTGGCATGCATACGCTGGGTTGAACCTTGGGTCGCATCCACACGACGGGTCAAATCACCCGTCCGGGCATCATAGGCTATCACCCGAGCCTGATTATCGTTATATTTATCCTGACTATAGCTATAGTCAAACTTTGCCGTCCAGGCACTATTGAAACGATATTCACTATTCAACTGGACTAAATCAGACTCACCCTCGGTGATATTAAATTTCTCATCAAAGCGTGTTTTTCTATCGACATTAACCGGCTGTTTGGTATTCATATCAAAAATGGTGCCACGATCAAACGGAGATTTATAATCGCGGTGCATATAGAGCATATTAACAGTGCTATTTTCACCAAACCATGTCAAAGATGGGGAAATAAAGGTACTACGTTTTACCCCGTAACTACGCCAGTAATCTTCATCCTGATATTCACCAATAATCCGATAAGCCAGTGGAGTATCAGCGATAGGACCGGTGACATCAAATTTACCACTTCCACCACCAAAGCTGGTTGAAGTCGCGGACAGGGAACCACCAAACTCTCGTTCAGGACGTTTAGTGACGACATTAATCAATCCACCAGGGTCAAGAATACCGTACAGAGTAGAGGCCGGACCTTTCAAGACTTCAACCCGGGAAGTGGCGGCGTTAAAACTACGTGGCAGCACGGTTTTTAAACCATTAGTCATCACTGAACCATCGCGGTTAGAACCGAAGCCACGGCGTACAAACGCATCCTGAGTTGAACCGAGAGTATTGGTTTGCACCACATTACTGACGTTATACAAGGCTTCATCTAGTGTGGTCGAATGCTGGTCTGCCAGGACTTTATCGCTGACCGTATTGACCACTTGCGGAATATCCAGCAGCGGCATAGTCGTTAGCGTCGCGGTGGATGATTTTAGCGGCTGATAGCCAGAAGTAACTGCCCGATCAGCACTACCACCGTTAGCAACAACGGTAATAGTATCCACTTCTTTCGCTGACTCTGATTCTGGTTTTGTTTCCGCTGCATTAGCAGCAGGTATAACTGTGACGCCTAAAAATAGAACGGAAAATAATGCCCGCCCTTTCATCCCAGAAAAATAAGGAGTTAACTTTGTCATCTGATATTTATTCCGCAAAAAATACCCTGCCCAGAAAAGAGAAGACAGCGGGTTTATCCTGCTGACCTCCCTGCTAACCCGGCATACCGTTATGCGTCTTTTATCACCATAAACGTTGCCAGACATGTAATTGATAATCATTCAATCACCAGCCTCTGTAGTAGTAAATGAAAAAATTATAAATACACTACAGTGCCACCCCTAAAATAGACCTTAGTTTTTTTGCGGAAAATAATCAGTTAACAATATGAATAATAATAATTTAATGAGTTTATTTGGGTTTTATCTGACCCATGATTTTTAGCGTACAAAGTGATGTAACTACAGCGCACAAGTGCTTGACTACTACACCGTAACTCAGCAAGATCAGAAAGAGAATGAGTTTTATTTTTATTCAAACATTTATGTGCACTGACTTTATTAAATGGCTACAGCGCGGGAGTGAACATGCCACAGCATGTGGAAAATATCGCTAACAGTACCGCTATTGAACTGAAACAGCTTTCTGCGGGTTATCGCCATACCACCGTGGTCGAAAATGTGAGTCTGACTATTCCGCACGGAAAAATGACAGTGCTGGTCGGTGCCAATGGCTGTGGCAAATCCACATTATTGAGTACCATCGCCCGAATGCTAAAACCACTCGGAGGTAGCGTATTACTTGATGGTAAAGCTATCCACCAGCAGCCGACGAAAGCGGTCTCCCGACAACTGGGTATTCTGCCGCAGTCACCGTTAGTCCCTGAAGGACTTACCGTTTTTGAACTGGTTTCACGTGGCCGTTTTCCCTGGCAGAATTTTCTCCAGCAATGGAGTGATGAGGACGAACTCGCGGTAGAGCAAGCCTTACAGTTAACCGGCACAACAGAGTTTGCCCATCTGTCGGTTGATAGTCTGTCTGGCGGGCAACGTCAGCGTTGCTGGATAGCGATGGCTCTGGCTCAGCAAACACCGATTATTCTGCTGGATGAGCCGACAACTTTTCTCGATCTTCGTTATCAGGTAGAGATTCTCGAATTACTACATTCACTAACTCGCCACCATAATCGCACCGTAATTGTCGTCCTGCATGACCTTAACTTTGCTATCAACTACGGTGATATGCTGGTCTTCCTCAAACAAGGTCAGGTTCAGGGAATCGTCCATGACGGTAAAAACTGCACCCCAGAACTGATTAAGACGGTATTCGATGTTGAAGTACAGATGTCGATTAATCCACTGACTGGAAAGCCATTTTTTCTGCCATTTCCTGCAACTATCGGACAAAACAGATGGCCGTTATGACAATGGCTTCTGGCTATCGTGGTAGTCGATTTGCTCTGGCACTACCTGTTTCGTTACTGTTAGTTTGTATTCTGGCGATACTACATCTGGGTATTGGCGCCCGGACTATCGGCCCACAAACGGTGATTCAGGCACTGTTCCACTTCGATGCAAAAAACTTCGATCACCGTATCATCGTTTCCCTGCGTCTGTTGCGACTTACTGCCGCATTGTTAGTCGGAGCCGCTCTCGGCATCGCCGGAGTTTTACTACAGGCACTGATTCGTAATCCATTGGGCGAACCGCATATTCTCGGACTCAATGCCGGAGCGGCATTTGCGGTAGTGGTATGCACGGCACTCGGTATAACCTCAACCAGTCAGTCATTGATTGCCGCTGGTGGTGCAGCAGCCCTGTTCTCTCTGGTTATCGCTTTGTCTTCTGCTGGACGTGGAGGTTTAACACCTCTTAAAGTGATGCTCTGCGGCGTTGCACTCTCGGCGATGGTCTCTTCGCTGACTGCAGCCATTCTGATCCTCGATGAGCAGACCTTACTGGCAATGCGAACCTGGCTGATGGGTGATTTGGCCGGACTTCGTTGGGAGAGGGTACTCCATGCCTTGATTCCGCTGGTGGTCGGTCTGGTACTCGCCGTCTCTATTGCTCCTTCGATGAATATTCTGGCTCTTGGCGATAATATGGCGCGTGGACTGGGGGTCAATCTACTGCGAATTCGCTTAATCGCTATGATGGCGATTGCCTTGCTCTGTGGTGTGGCGGTTTCTATCGCAGGTCCATTAGGATTCATTGGTCTGCTGGTACCCAATATTATACGTCGCCTGGTCACTGATGATATTCGCCTGATGCTCCCTCTTGCGGCTCTGTTGGGGGCAGGGATCTTACTCCTCGCCGATATGATTGCTCGCTTACTGCTGGCTCCCCAGGAATTGGCGACCGGTATTATGACCGCACTTGTTGGTGCGCCAGTGTTTGTATTTATTGCCTCAAGGTTTTTAAAATGAGCCGCGCTATGCGCAATGCTGGGTTACGTGCTCTGCGAGTAGGACGGATCTCACGTATCATTCGCCCTAAAACCATAATCTATAGCCTTGGACTGATACTGATTATCCTGGCTGTACTGGTCTTTGGAATATTACAAGGCTCGCTGCCAGTCCCTGCATCTGATATTGGCCGGGCTCTTTTTTATCCTCAAACGCTGGCAGCAGAACAACACTATGTCGTCTGGGATGTTCGCCTGCCACGCCTGCTGATGGCGCTGCTATGTGGGGGAATGTTAGGCCTTGCCGGGGCAGCGATGCAGTCCATCACCCGCAATGGTCTGGCAGATCCCGGTCTGATTGGAGTCAAAGAAGGGTGTAGCATTGTCATTCTCACTCTGATCCTTGTGTTCCCCACTATCGGTCTGGTCTGGCGACCGCTGGCAGGCGTAGTTGGCGGAACGCTGGTGGCACTATTAGTGGTTCTGCTGGCCCGAGATTTTTCACGACCACGCTTTGTGCTGATTGGTATTGGCGTCTCATGGTTCTTTGCCGCAGGTATTGGTATTTTTATGACGACTGCGGATGTACGCAATGTCCAGACAGCCCTGGTCTGGATGTCAGGGAGCTTGCAGGCAGCAACCTGGCCCCTGCTACTGGTCGCGCTTATCTGGCTGCTCCCTGCCGCTATTCTGTTATTTATTACCGCCAGATCCTCAGATATCGCCTTACTGGGAAACCACACAGCAACCGGACTAGGAGTGCATCTCCCCTATTTAGCCTTATTGCGTTTTATTGCACCGGTGTTTCTTACCGCCGCGAGCGTCTCTTGTGTCGGTAGCCTCGGTTTTGTCGGGCTGATGGCCCCACATATGGCCCGCTTTTGGCTGCGTGGCGGACAAATGGCATTATTGTGGGGCAGCGCCTTATTAGGTGCACTACTGGTGTTAGTCGCCGATACCGTTGGTCGTCTGACCTTTGCCCCGCTGCAGATCCCGGCCGGGATCGTCATCGCCCTGGTTGGCGGACCCTTTTTTCTCCTGTTGCTCTGGCGTCGCCGGGATCGTTTATAATTTACAGAGGCCGTATGCGTTTATTATTTTCATTGTTACTGCTGGTAGGGTTTTCCACTCAGGCAGCAGAGACCTCTCAGTCGTTTACTGACGACCTCGGGCGTGTAGTTGAAGTGCCCCGACATCCACAACGTATTGTATCATTGCATGATCTTGATATTACGATTCCGTTGATTGAACTCGGCGTTCCTCCGGTAGCCAGCCACGGCAGAACACGTCCAGATGGCAGTCATTTTATCCGTTCCAGTGCCCTACTGACGGGTATCGATTTTGATAATTCCAGTATCAAATTTATCGGTACGGCTGATATTGATATTGAAGCAATTGTCGCCGAGAAGCCTGATTTAATTATTACCCAGCCTGGGCGCGGTACCCCAATAGAACAGTTAGAAAAAATAGCGCCGACCGTCAGCATTGATCATCTCGATGGTGGCGCACCACAAATCTATCGTAAGTTAGCTCAGCTCACCGGGACCGAGGCTCGCTATGCCATCCTCGAACGCCGCTATCAGGAAGAGATTGCTCAGATTAAACGGATGATAGACACCCAGCATATTTCCGTGGCAGTGATTCAGGCAAACCAGGGAAAAATTAATGCGCTCCATACCTATCACTCTCTGGGTCGTGTATTACGTGACGCCGGTTTTAAATTCCCCCCACTGATTGACAGCATTCCCGAAGGGAAGCGTATCGATGTCAGTGCTGAACGGCTACCAGAGATGGATGCTGATTTTGTCTTTGCGACATGGCGTGGCGATACTGGCGGTAAACCACAGGATGAAATGACCGCAATGGATATCGTACTGCCAGGCTGGTGTGAGTTTTTGACCGCCTGCCAGCGAGGCCACTATATTCTACTGTCCCGCGAAGAAGCGATTTCGAACTCCTTCGCCTCACTCAGCCTGATGGCCGCTCAAGTACAGACACATATTGCCGGGCGGCTACTGCCGGAAGTGAAATAATCATGCTGACTGCTAAAAAAGTGAAAAATCGTATCGATATCTACGGGGATCGTTTTCGTGCTCGATCCCACACGCTATCCCCTCGTATGCAGACCGTTGCCCGTTACATCAACGAAAATCGGGAAGTGGTGCTGGAGTTCACCGCCATAGAAATTGCCGCCGCCACACAGACCTCAGATGCAACAGTAGTCCGGGCGATTCAGGCATTAGGCTTTGCAGGATTACGCGATTTAAAACAGACCATGGAACTCTGGTTTGGTCCAGGCATCAATTCGGAAGATAAGATGACCACTACGGTTAACTCTTTGACCTGTGATGTGAATTCGAGTATTGATTTTGTCTTACAAGGTCACCAGCATACCTGTGAGGTACTCTCTACCTCGACCAATCGCTATGCCATTGCCCAGGCAGTAGCCGTCCTTGTCGAAGCCCGCCAAGTCGGTATTTTTGGTATCGGTGCTTCTGGAGTGCTCGCCGACTATTCGGCACGACTATTTAGTCGTATTGGTTTACCTGCCGTCGCCTTTAACCGTACCGGAATCAATCTGGCTGAACAACTGATCGCTTTACAGCGCGGGGATGCTCTTATCATGATGGCCCAGAAATCAGCCCATCGTGAAGGACTAACGACCATACGCGAAGCGAAGCGATTAGGTGTGCCAATAATTTTAATGACCAACGCGCTTGGCTCCCGTTTCAGTAAAGAAGCCGATATCGTCATCAATGTTCCACGCGGGGGTGAAAACGGTAAAATGCCCCTGCACAGTGCAGTACTGGTCTGTCTTGAGATGATGGTGCTATCTGTTGCCTCCACCGCCCCACAACGGTCGATTAAATCCGTTAAACGGATTAACGATCTCTATCGGGGAATTGGTCGCACGGCCAAGAAATAAGACTGATAAGATGCTCAAATAATATAAATACGTCATTAAAAATCAAAATAAAAACCATACTGAATAGTGATTATATTTATAAGTCTCATTTATGTATTCTAAAGAATTCGAGTTTCTTATAGGTGTCCACTCCCCATTATCTGAGACATCCCTGATTAGAGTTTTCTAGCTGTTTTCGGTAGGTCTCCGGGGAAAGTTGCTCCAGACTTTCATGGGTACGATTCAGGTTATAATTCTGCTGCGGTTTACCCGGTTGAATATGGCACAGCGTAATATCATTATATTCAATGTAATTCAGTAAGTTAACCGATATAGGTTCCGGACCATTATCAACTCTGATCTGCTGAGGCTGCCCGCGCTCTTCTTTCAGGCGTTCAAGTACGCGGATCACCCTGTCTGCTGGCAAAGAAGTATCGACTTCAATAGCCAGACATTCGCGTGTACCCTCATCAATAATATTCAATTTCCTGAATCGCTTGCCACAATGCAGAGCATCATGCATAAAATACATCGCCCACTGAACATTCGGTTTATTCACAACAGATAACGATTTTTTCTCACGTTCTGGCAGCGTTTTTTGACTCTGCGTTTAAGATTCAGGCCTAACCGGCAATACACACGATAAACACATTTATGGTTGAAGCTATAGCCCTTAAATCTGAGACGGTAATAGCATTTCCAGAAGCCAGCCTGAGGCGACTCAGATAAAACAGCCTGCATAGCATCAATCACGGCCTTATCTTTTTCCCGCTAGTCAGTTCTGCGTCGATAAAAAGAGGCCCGTGATAAAGAGGTCAGTTTACAAGCCGTAATAACCGACAGACCTGAGGCCGTTAATAGCCCGGCGCAGGATTTTTTCTCGGTTATTACCAGCCCTTTTTTGCGAAAAGCGCCTTTATGGCATGATTTTCGAGACTGACTTCAGCAAAGAATTTTTTCAGCCGGAAGTTTTCATCTTCAAGCTCTTTTAATCGTTTCACATCATTAGCTTCCATGCCGCCATACTTAAATTTCCAATTGTAATAAGTCGCATCACTTATTCCGTTCTGACGGCAGATTTCTTCAACCTTCAGGCCTGAATTAGCAAGCTTCAGGATATTAACGATCTGAGTTTCAGTAAAACGTACTTTTTTCATTTTGACCTCTGCAAATGTGAAGGCAGAAAATCTAATTATAGCTGTCTCATTTTAGGGGGAGTGGACAGCTACCCGTTGAATAAAACATCTTGGTTCTAAACATGTCTGCTTCAGGGCTTAACTACGTTCAGCGTATAGTCTTTACTGAAATAGCTAGCTGGGGCGATCATGCTTCCATACATTCCACCACTAATATTTATTTTTATAGCACCCGGTTTTGTGGGGGTGCCGTAGACTTCAATACAGTTATGATCCTTAGTATCCCTTGTATCAGCTGTAATCACTGAGTCAGGTAATCGGCAATTACGTAAAAAAATCCCTACATCATCAGGGACTACAACTCCCACTTTTTTTTCAGCTCCACCAAAAACACTACCACCAAAAATATTAATCTTTAAAAGATAGGGTTTCCCTATTGTTGCCTCAGATAATTCTTCGTTATTCGGTGTGTATTCAGCCTTAGAACTTAATAGACTACAAGCCGACAGAGGCAATATGAATAAAATAAGAAATAATCGAAAATATAACATTATTATTTCAGTGGTTTAAAAACCACCCCTCCAAAGAATCGACGAATGAAGAAGGATAGATCCTTTTGAGGTTTTATTCGATCAGATACATCACCCCATGAAAATAGATCTAAATGTACATGCCCGTCATCATCTTGGGTCACTGGACCATTCCATACGATCCAATGTGTAGGTATTGTTAAGCTCTCCGACTGGCCTCCTCTTAATAAGCCATCATTAATAAGGGTGACGACTTTATAACCTTTATTAATATATTTATTTAAATCACGAATCCCCTGAATACCTGCTTGAGTGATTCCTACATTACTGAACACCTTTTCATAACCTGATTTTTCAAACCATTCTGATAGCGTCTGCCACAGAGTGACACCGGCAACAGGGGAGTCAAGAGTATCAAAGCTAAATACCACATTTTCTGAATCCCTTAGGCCTGCTAGGGTCATCCAGTCAAGGCCTGAGATATTGTCATAAAAATGACCCGCAGGATGGCGGCATCCCTCACTAGGTTCTATCTCAAGGTCACCGATTCTGGTTTTGCCATATCGCCACAGTTCACGGGCTGCCTGTGCATAAACATCAGGGCGGTCTTTTTGCAGACAGTAAAAAAATGCAGCAGGGCCACACACACTAGCCCCGGATTGAGAAGGATAAGAGAGATTACAGAATCTATCCTGAATATCCGCTTCAATTTTATTCTTTTCGAACGGATCTTGTGGCGTTCCTATTGGGTATTCTTTCGCAATAAATGGACGTTCCGGGACAGTGATTTTAATGTGCTTTGTTTCGCCCCCCTGACTCTCAGATTTCATTGTCCCTTTTGATTCAAAATAACAGGGGTTCTCCCGCTTCACCGGAGACCAGGCTTTGCCTGACGCAAATTCTTCCAGCATGTACATTTTAGTGAACGGAACAGGCGTTACACAGTGCGTATGCAACATGGTTTTTCGGTAAATTTTCATTTCCATAATATAAATAGTCGAGAGTGACTCATTTATATTTCCGGTCATGTGGCTCTGTGTTTCATAATTTCCCTGAAACGGCTGTTGTTTCACATCAATCAGGGGGTATTTATTCCTTTCGGAGTCCATGCGGTAAATACACAGGTCATACCGAAGGGAGTCAGCCGGAACATTAGAGTTAATACGGGTACTGAGGTGGTAAACAGCCATCATTAATCCATTAATATATGCAGGTTAATATTTTCAGCGGATTCAGCATAATGCCACCCCGTAATCCCGTGTTCGTCGGTAACGCCAGCTTCAGAACGTCCGTCCGGGAACATCAGGGTATAGCGACAGCCAGCCATTAGCTGACCATCGTCACCGGTGCACTGAAAGCGAATACAGTTCCGGGCGCTGGCATCCTGTGCCTGCTGCGCCGGGACAGGAGACTGACGGGTATTGCGGGAGGTCAGAGAACCAGTATCTGTGCTGGTAGACTGCGAGGCTGAACCGTAAACATAGTGATCGGGGCAACGGCATAGCACTCTGTCACCTGTCGCAGCATACGCTTTGCCTTCTTCTGCCCAGTCCTGTGCGGAGGCAAGGATTTCAAAATACCCGTTACATTTGCTGCATGATGCCTTGTCGCCAGTCCGGGCTATTGCTTTACTCCCTTCGAACCAGGTCGCAGTGGCGGAAATGATTTCCCCATAGCTCGTTTTGTCGCCAAGGCAGGCCAGTGCTCTTGCCATTATTAATCCCTCAATATGTAAGCGGTTATACTCACCGGCATCATACAACAATCACGACTTAACCCAAATCACTCGCTTCTGATTGTCGGTTGTAGTGGCACACTACGCTGTATTGTGGTACGGGATGAAGAAGGTGCTACGGTTGGCTGTGGGGCTGTTTTATTATCAGGAGATGGTGCGGGTGAAATTAAGCGTGTTTATATTCGACCCGCATATCGGGGGAAAAAGCTGGGAGAGCTTATCGTTGCCCGTCTGGAGACAATTGCAATTGACTCAGGTTGCAGGTTACTGCGTCTTGAAACCGGTATTCGTCAGCAGCCAGCCATCGCTTTATACCATCGCTGTGGATATGAGCAATGCGGAGCCTTTGCTCCGTATATTGAAGACTCACTGAGCGTATTTATGTGGAAGCAACTCAATTCCAGTTCGTAATACGCTATTTTAGCTCTTTTTCCGCTGTTCAACCGCTTTCTTAATATAAGGCTCAAGTAGTTTTGCCACGGCGGCAAATACGGGCACCACTACGGAATTACCAAACTGTCGATAAGCCTGAGTATCGGAGACCGGAATACGGAATTGATGCTCACCCGGCTGTTCAAAGCCCATCAGGCGAGCACACTCCCGCGGCGTTAAACGCCGTGGCCGTCGGGTCAGATTATCCGGATGATGGAAATCATTTTCACCCAACTCTTTATCCCAGCCTCTGTCTATCAATATTTCCGAGCCATCCTTGTGGTAGCGGGCAGACAATGTTCTCGTCACGACATTCGGGTTATCAGGCGATACCAGACCAAAACCAAAACCATTTCCTTTAGCCTTATGTTTTTTGGCGTAGTAGTAGAGATATTCCCATAGCTTCACTGTCAGTATGTATTTGTCATTAACCTGACTATCCAGCAATTGTTTCAGTGTTGGGCGAACCTTCGGATAGTAACGGTGAATATCCTGCAAGGTGAAATTCTCGGCCAGATTCAAGTCTCGGCGAAAACCAACCAGTACAATACGCTCTCGGTGCTGGGGTAAGAAAGGTTTACCGTCGATAACTTTCGGGTCCGCGACACCATCAAGATGAGTATCCGCAACCTGATACCCGAGTTCATCCAGTGTTTGCTGAATAATTTTAAAGGTTTTACCTTTATCGTGGCTTTTCAAATTCTTCACGTTTTCTAGCACAAAGATAGCCGGCTTTTTAACAGCAATAATACGCGCGACATCA
>Ga0308165_1004574_pt1 | contig 13539 bp, 11 predicted proteins | sample PhyWR2_FD_201032 | JGI IMG/M metagenome (GOLD analysis project Ga0308165, IMG submission 201032) | Phyllosphere microbial communities from UC Gill Tract Community Farm, Albany, California, United States - DLSLW.R2 | ecosystem: Host-associated > Plants > Phyllosphere > Unclassified | place: USA...
GCATCGGCGCCGTGTTGCAGAGCGACAATGACCAGGTGAAAGTCGTGCGCCTGGTGCCTGCCGGCCCGGCCGACAAGACCAAGCAGGTTGCACCGGCGGACAAGATCATCGGCGTTGCCCAGGGCAACAAGGAGATGGTCGACGTGGTGGGCTGGCGCCTGGACGAAGTGGTCAAGCTGATCCGCGGGCCAAAAGGCACCGTGGTGCGCCTGGAAGTCATCCCCGCCAGCAATGCGCCGAACGACCAGACCAGCAAGATCGTGCCGATCACCCGCGAAGCGGTGAAGCTTGAAGACCAGGCCGTGAAGAAGTCGGTCCTCAACCTGAAACAGGACGGCAAGGACTACAAGCTCGGCGTCATCGAGATTCCGGCCTTCTACCTGGACTTCAAGGCGTTCCGCGCTGGCGATCCGGACTACAAAAGCACCACCCGCGATGTCAAGAAACTGCTGACCGAGCTGCAAAAAGAGAAGGTCGACGGCGTGGTCATCGACCTGCGCAATAACGGCGGTGGATCCCTGCAGGAAGCCACGGAGCTGACCAGCCTGTTCATCGACAAGGGCCCGACCGTGCTCGTGCGTAATGCCGATGGCCGTGTCGACGTCCTGGAAGATGAAAACCCGGGCGCCTTCTACAAAGGGCCGATGGCGTTGCTGGTCAACCGCCTGTCAGCCTCGGCTTCGGAAATTTTCGCCGGCGCCATGCAGGATTATCACCGCGCGCTGATCATCGGTGGCCAGACCTTCGGCAAAGGCACCGTTCAGACCATCCAGCCGCTCAACCATGGCGAACTGAAACTGACCCTGGCCAAGTTCTACCGGGTTTCCGGCCAGAGCACCCAGCATCAGGGCGTATTGCCTGACATCGATTACCCGTCGATCATCGACACCAAGGAAATCGGGGAAAGCGCTCTACCCGAAGCCATGCCGTGGGACACCATCCGCGCGGCCATCAAGCCGGCGGTCGATCCGTTCAAGCCGTACATCACCCAGCTCAAATCCGAGCATGACGTACGTACAGCCAAGGATGCCGAGTTCGTGTTCATCCGCGACAAGCTGGCCCTGGCTCAGAAACTGATGGCGGAAAAAACCGTCAGCCTCAATGAAGCGGAACGTCGTGCCCAGCACGCCGATATCGAAGCCAAGCAACTGGCGATGGAAAACATCCGTCGCAAGGCCAAAGGCGAAGAACCGCTCAAAGAGCTGAAGAAAGAAGACGAAGACGTTGCTGCGGCGGAACCGGACAAGGTCAAACCAGAAGATGATGCCTATCTGAGCGAGACCGGGCGCATTCTGCTGGACTACCTGAAACTCAACACGGCGGTGGCCAAGCACTAAGATGGTGGCTATTTAATGCTGACGCCGCTGAGACGTCATCAAACAGTCATCAATCTGTCGTGAAATAAAGGACTGGAACCTCTCTTGAAAAAAGCGAGTTTCCGGTCCTTTTTTTTACCAAGAGATCGCCATGACCACGACCGAACAGCTGGGTGCATTGAGTTCAATCTTGACTCAAGGTGGTTTGCACAGCCTGTTCCAGCCGATCATTTCCCTCTCTGAACGCAGGATTCTTGGTTTTGAGGCCCTCAGTCGCGGCCCGTCCAACAGCCCGCTGCACTCCCCCATCGCCCTCTTTGCCGTCGCCCGTCAGGCCGGTCGACTTAACGAGCTGGAAATCGCCTGCCGCGAAAGCGCTTGCCGACGTTTCCACGAACAGCAACTGCCCGGCAAACTCTTCCTCAACGTGTCGCCGGAATCGCTACTCGAAGCCGCACACCAGCCGGGCCGCACCCTGCAACTACTGGAAGATTTCGGAATACCGCCGAGCCAGGTCGTCATCGAACTCACCGAACAGACGCCCATTGACGACTTCCAACTGTTGCAAAAGGCCCTCAACCACTACCGGGCCATGGGGTTCTCCATCGCGCTGGATGATCTGGGTGCCGGCTACTCGAGCCTGCGTCTGTGGTCCGAGCTGAGACCCGATTATGTGAAAATCGACCGGCACTTCATCGACGGCATCCATCAGGATGCGCTCAAGCGCGAGTTTGTCGGCTCGATCATGCAAATCGCCAAAGCGTCCCGGGCGCAAGTGATTGCCGAGGGCATCGAGCTGGCTGAAGAACTCGCGGTGCTGACTGACATGGGGGTGGACCTGGTCCAGGGTTACCTGCTTTGCCGGCCGCAGGAACAGCCGCCACGGGATGCGCGGCCGCTGATGCCCAAACAGGACAGCGCTGCCGTGGCCTTGAACGACGAAGGCAGCGACCTCAGCGCCCTGCTGAACGAGCAGCCGGCAGTCGACCGGGATACGCCGACAGCGACGGTACTGGAGGCCTTCCGCCGCCAGGCCAATCTGAACTCGCTGGCAGTGCTCGACGAATACGGCCGACCGTGCGGTATCGTCCACCGGCATTCACTGTCGGACGCCCTGCTCAAGCCGTTTGCGACCGACCTGTTCGCCCGCAAGCCCATCAGTCGGCTGATGAGTGACGATTTCCTTGCCGTGGAAATGAGTCAGTCGCTGCAACAGGTCAGCCGCCTGATCACCAGCCGCGCCCGGCAACGCATCGAAGAAGACTTCATTATCACCCTCAACGGCGGCTATCTGGGGCTGGGCCGGGTCATCGACGTACTCAAGCTGATTACCGAACTGAAAATCCAGCAGGCCCGCTACGCCAACCCGCTGACCCTGCTGCCCGGCAACGTACCGATCCAGCAATGCCTGACCCGCTTGCTGCAACAGCAACGCGAATCGGTGATCTGCTACGTCGACATCGACAGCTTCAAACCCTTCAACGACATCTACGGCTACGGCCGCGGTGATGAAGTCCTGCTGTGCCTGGCGCAATGCCTGAACGACCGCGTCGATCCCTCACGCGACTTCGTCGGCCACATCGGCGGCGACGACTTCCTGCTGGTGCTCGGTCCGGACGACTGGCGCAAACGCCTGAACCAACTGCTGGACGACTTCCAGAGCCAATGCCGACGCTTCTACCGCGCCGAACACCTGGAAGCCGGCTGCTTCATCGCCCCCAACCGCCAGGGTGTGCGCCAGGAATTCCCCTTGCTATCGCTGTCGATCGGCGTGGTCCACCTGCACACACAGGCCTGCGCACAACTCGACGCCAGCCAACTGGCAGAAATGGCTTCCCAGGCCAAGCATCACGCCAAGAACATTCCGGGGTACAGCGTGCACGTGATCGACAGCCTCACCGCACAGGAACCTGAGCTGGAATGCTGAACCTGTGGGAGGGTTAGAGGGAAAAGGATTTATTGCGCAGTGTCGCGAGCAGCCAATTCGTTGAGCTTGATCTCGGCCAATGGGTGTCCTGCTTTCAAGGCCAGGTTCCAGAACCGAGCGGCCTCCACCGGGTCTGGCGCTTTGCTCGCGCTTCCAGCCAGGCTGATCACACCCACTTGGTAGGCCGCCTTGCCATCACCGGCCAACGCGGCCAGGCGCAGCAAGCGGATGCCTTCTTCCCGCGCACCGAGCCCCACGCCACGGAACGTCAGGATATGCCCGTAGAAGCTTTGCGCCTGGACGTTACCCAGGTTGGCCATGCGGGCAAACTGGCTTTCCATCCAGCTCCAGACACGGGGCTGGCGAACGCACCATGTCCAATGAAAAAGCCGGCGGGCAAGCCAGTAGCCAGCCCGCGCCTTGAATCTAAGCAGCATTCAGGCCTCCGCCGATTCGGGGTATTCGTACTCGAATACACGCACAACTTCCGAGGCGTGCCAGGATGCCGCGGCGACTCCGTCAGACGGCCCGGAAAAACGCCCCAGACGCTCGACGCATTCGAAAAACCCAGTGCGTGGCAAGCGACTGGCGCCCTGGCTGATCACCAGGGAGCTGCGCAGGGGCTGCTCAGCCTTGGCATCCAGTGCGGCCAGATGCTCCAGGGCCGCCGTGAGGGTTTGCATGGCCGGCGTCGGCAACTGCAAACGCTCCAGCAATGCACGGTAGGTCAGCAGATGCCTTTGGCGGCGCGCCTGATCCAGCTCGCCCAGCAATCCGTCCCAATGTTGACGACTGATGCGTACGCTCACGATTCATCCCTCCACCCTGGCACCTTCAATTCCCAGGCCAGACTGCGGCGAATCGCAGCGTCGGGTTGACGCTCACCACGTTCGATCATGGCCAGATAAGACGGGCTGATGCCTACCGTGCGGGCGAGCGCCTCGATGGCGATGCCCTGTGCTTCGCGTAAACTGCGCAGTTGATCCAGGCCCGGGAGAATCGGGTCCGGTGTGGCCGACGGACGCTCTGGGGCGGCCTGCGGTGGTTGCGGGTCAATGCCCGCTGCTTTCAGTAAAGCCTGATATCGGGCCCACGGCAGAACCGCATACTCGGGCTCACCATCGCGTGTGATTATCTGAATATCCATGACTTCCCCGTAGGACAACGACCCTAAACGAGCCGGTGCTTTTCCTTGGAAGTGTAATCCTAACAGCGGCCAAGGTCGCGGGGTATGGATATAGGAATGATCCTTAACAAAATCAGGCTTTTTTCGAGCCCTGGAACTTCAGTTGTTCCGGGGTGGCGGGCAGTCGCTCCACGACCAGGAGTTTCTCCGGCACCTGGCTTTTGCGCCAGGCACGAAAAGCGTTGAGTTCGTCATCGAGCACTTTCATCAACCAGGCGAGCACGGCGATGTCATCGATCATGCCGAACACGGGGATGAAATCCGGAATGGCATCCACCGGGCTGAGGAAATACATCAAGCCCGCCACAACCGACACCAGCGCTTTTGGACTGATGGCCCGGTATTCGCCCCGCCCGTAAGCCAGGCACAATGCCTGCAACAAGCGCAGATCGTCCTTGATTTTGCCGAGGCGATTGCCCTGGCTGGCGCTTTTGCTGGCCACGGCGAACAGCAGCGTCGGCAGTCGACCACGAGCCAGCAGGCGTCCGGCCAGCGGCAGGAACCGAGCGAAATTCCACGGAGCTTTCATCATTCCTCCCACGGCAGGGTTATCCACACAAATTGTGGATAACCTTGTGAACAGACCTGCATTTCACCGCTGAAAGGCCCGTATCACAAGGGCCTCGCTTAGATCGGGCGTTTTTTACACACATAAAAACGCCCAGAATTTCATTGACTTGGCGCCCCGTCGCGGCGTACGCAAGCACCTCAATGGGTCTGACTGCGTGCTGCAACATCCGTTCGCTTTGTTTACCTTCGTCAGGCGCCAGATGCAACAACGCCCCGCATAAGCGAGGCGTTGCAGGCGGGACAGACGCTGATTATTTCGCGGCGTCGTCTTGCTTGGATGGATCCTTGATAGCCAGCAGTTCCAGGTCGAATACCAGCACCGAGTTGGCTGGAATGGCTGGGCTCGGGCTTTGGGCCCCGTAAGCCAGTTCGCTAGGAATGTACAGTTTGTACTTCTCGCCAACGTGCATCAGTTGCAGGCCTTCGACCCAACCCGGGATCACGCCGCTGACCGGCAGATCGATCGGGCTGCCACGCTCGACGGAGCTGTCGAACACGGTACCGTTGGTCAGGGTGCCGGTGTAGTGAACGGTCACGACGTCAGTCGGCTTTGGCTGAGGGCCGTCGGCTTTCTTGACCACTTCGTACTGCAGGCCCGAAGCCGTGGTGGTGACACCGGCTTTCTTGGCGTTGTCTTCGAGGAATTTCTTGCCAGCAGCGGCCGACTCTTCACTCATCTTGGCCATACGCTCTTCGGCACGCTTTTGCAGTGCAGCGAAGGCTTCAACCAGTTCGTCGTCTTTGAGCTTCTGCTCTTTCTTGCCGACGGCATCTTCGATGCCCTGGGCAACGGCCTTGGAGTCCAGGTCATCCATGCCTTCCTGAGCCAGGCTCTTGCCCATGTTCAGGCCAATCCCGTAGGAAGCTTTTTGCGCCGGGGTTTTGAGCTCGACGCTGGTCTGGGAATCGCAACCTGCGAGGACCAGGGTGACCAAGGCAACTGCCGCCGCCAACCGATGCTGTTTCATGCTATTTCCTTGTTCATGCGCCAAAAGGGCAATCGAGTAAAGCCGCGAGCTTATCAGGCGGCCACGACCAATGGCTACCGGGATGAGAACAGGATGTTACTGATAAGTTCAGGTGTTTTAACGCATTTCCATAATTGGATGATGAAGCTTATGTCATCAAGGCACTTCGTTTGTCACTGACTTGCGTCATCTCCGGCGTAATGGCCACTTGCCGCAAAATTATAGGTCAGGCATAAGGAAGCGATAAATCGACAAGGATAGTTAACTTGCGCCTCTTTTACCGATTGCTGATTCTGATCGTGGCGCTGCTGGGCGTGGTCCTGGCGGTGGTCCTGTATTACGTCGCCAACCCGAAACTGCCGCAATGGTCACCTGCACAGCAGGTGCATTATCTGGAGCAGTGGAGCGCGAGCGACCGCCAGACTTACTATTTCACCCCCCAGGGCACGCAAGTCAAAGGCCTGCGTTATGAGTGGTTCACCGCACTCGAATTGCCCTTCTCGGAGCGACGATTCGCCGCGCCGGAGTACCTGGCACGTTTCGGTTTCCTCATCGACCCCGGCCAGAAAGCCACGCCCGACAACCCCGGCAACCTGCCCGTGGGCTTCGCCCGGCATAAAAACCCCGGCAACAAAGATGAATTTCTGGATATTACCTGTTCCGCTTGCCACACCGGCGAGCTGCGCTTCAAAGGCCAGGCGATCCGTATTGACGGCGGCACGGCGCAACATGTATTGCCCTCCAGCGTTCCTACATTACGTGGTGGCAGTTTCGGACAAGCACTGGTCGCCAGTCTGACATCTACTTACTACAACCCTTGGAAGTTCGAGCGTTTCGCCCGCAATGTCCTGGGCCAGGATTACGACAGCCAACAGCAGCAACTGCGCAAGGACTTCAAAAAGTCCCTCGACACCTTCCTGAAAGTGGCCTGGAACGATACCCACCGTGGGCTTTACCCTACCGAGGAAGGCCCTGGTCGCACCGACGCATTCGGCCGCATTGCCAACGCCAGTTTTGGCGACGCGATCTCCCCCGCCAACTACCGGGTGGCCAACGCACCGGTGGACTACCCGCAACTGTGGGACATGTGGACCTTCGACTGGGTGCAGTGGAACGGCTCGGCACAGCAACCCATGGCGCGCAACATCGGCGAAGCGCTGGGGGTGGGAGCCACGCTGAATTTCTTCGACGAAAACCGCCAGCCGCTCATGGGCGACGAGCGCTACCCCTCCAGCGTGAGGGTGCGTGATCTGCATTTGATTGAACAAACCCTGCAACGCCTCAAACCGCCAGCCTGGCCGGAGGAGCTGCTGGGCGCAGTCGATAAACCGCTGGCAGCCAAGGGCCGCGTGCTGTTCACAGAGAACTGCGCTGGTTGTCACGTGCCGAAAGTGACGCAGGAAGGCGAGCGCTGGGTCCAGCATCTGCACATGCTGCCGGTCGATGTCATCGGCACCGACCCCACCGCTGCCAACAACATCGCCAACCACCGTTTCGACCTGACCGCCCTGCAATGGGACCCGGCGGAACTTGCCAGGCTGGACGTGAAGCTGGACCCCGAGCCCAAGGAACCGCTGGACTTGAGCCAACTCTCGGTGGCCAAGGGCCTGGCCTACGTCACGGCCTTCGTCGAAAACCGCGCTTACCGCGACGCCGGGATCACGGCTGCCGAGAAACCACAGTTCGACGGTTTCGGCCTGCCCATCGGCGTGCGCGAAAAAGTCGCGTACAAAGCCCGCCCGCTGGCGGGTGTCTGGGCCACGCCGCCGTTCCTGCACAACGGCTCGGTGCCGAGCATCTATCAATTGCTCTCACCACAGGATGAACGCGCCACCACCTTCTACCGGGGCACCTTCGAGTACGACCCACGGCACCTGGGCTACCGCACGGAAGCCTTCGACAACGGCTTCGTGTTCGATACGCGCATGACTGGCAACCGCAACAGCGGCCATGAATTCCGCGCCGGCCAACGGGGCAATGGCGTGATTGGCCGGTTGCTGCAACCCGAGGAGCGCTGGGCGCTGCTGGAATACCTGAAGGTGCTGGGCGGCCCGCTGGAGACACAACTGCCATGATCATGACCACGTTCAAAAAGGAATTGCCGCTGTTGGCCAGGCTCTGGTTGCGGCTGGGGCGCTTGCTCGGCAAGATTTTGCTGTGGACACTGGTGATCGGCCTGCTTGGCTGGGCGGTTTCCAGCGCCTGGTTTGCCTGGCAACACCGAGGCCCGGTGCCTTCGCGAGAGCAAATCCCCGAAGGCGAAGCGGCCATGACCCGGGACGTGATCCAGACCGCCGTGCGCATCGTCGATCAACACCGCGAAAGCACCCGCTACCTGCGTGATGCCCACGCCAAGGCCCATGGCTGCGTGAAGGCCGAAGTGCAGGTGTTGCCGGAACTGGCGCAGGACCTGCGTCGCGGCGTGTTCAGCGAGCCGGGCAAACGTTGGCAAGCCACCCTGCGCCTGTCCAACGGCAACGCCTATCCGCAGTTCGACAGCATCCGTGACGCCCGAGGCATGGCGATCAAACTGCTGGATGTGCCGGGCAAACAACTGCTCGCCAACCGCCAGGACCAGGGCGAACAGGACTTCGTGATGTTCAGCCACCCCAACTTTTTTGTCAGCGATGTCGCCGAATACCGTCAGAACGTGGCGGCGCAGGCCGACGGCAAAAAGGTCATGGCGTTCTTCCCTGGCTGGGACCCGCGCACCTGGCAGGTCCGCCACCTGTTCATCGCCCTGGCGACGCTCTCGCCGCCACCGGACAGCCCGACGCAGACCACCTATTTTTCCGTGTCGCCGTACAAGTTCGGCGAGGGCAATGCAAAGTTCAGGGTCGCGCCGGATCCGGACAATTGCCCGGCCTACACCTTGCCCCAGCAGAATCACGACCTGCCGAACTTCCTGCGTAGCGCCCTCACGCAGCAACTCTCCACCGACCGGGTGCCGGCGTGTTTCGTCTTGCAGATCCAGCGCCAGGACGCGAACAAATACATGCCGATCGAGGACACCAGTGTCGAGTGGCGTGAGGCCGATGCACCGTTCCAGACCGTGGCCCGTATCACCCTGCCCGCCCAGGATTTCGACACCCCGGCGCAGAACCTGAAATGCGACAACCTGTCGTTCAACCCGTGGTTCGGCCTTGAGGCGCACCGCCCGATTGGCGGAATCAACCGCCTGCGCAAGGCGGTGTATGAATCAGTGAGTGATTACCGCCACAGCCACAACGCCAGGCAATAAAGGGCACCCTGTGGGAGCGGGCATGCTCGCTCCTACAGGGGCTGAGATCACCACACCGCAATGTGCGAATCCGCCCGCGGTTCTGTCCCCCCGCACAGCACACCCGTCACCGGATCGCGCAGGATGATCTGCCCGCGCCCATAGTCGGTCAGGTCGCTGGCGATCTGCACGTGATGCCCGCGCCGGGCCAATGCGTTGGCCAGGTCGCGGGAAGCGCCCTGTTCGATGCCGACCTTCATCTCGCCCAGCCACTGCCAGCGCGGCGCATCCAGTGCGGCCTGCGGGTTGAGGCCGAAGTCCACCAGGTTCATGACCATCTGCACATGCCCCTGAGGCTGCATATAGCCACCCATCACGCCGAACGGGCCGAGGGCCTGGCCGTCCTTGCTCAGGAAACCGGGGATGATGGTGTGAAAGGTTTTCTTGCCTGGAGCGAGGCAATTGGCGTGTACCGGATCGAGGCTGAATTCCTGCCCGCGATTCTGTAAGGCGATACCGCTGTCGGGCAGCACCACACCGGAACCAAAGCCGTGGTAGTTGCTCTGGATGAACGAAACCATGTTGCCCTCGCCATCGGCGCATGCCAGGTACACCGTGCCGCTGGCATGGGGGTCGCCAGGCGCGGGCGGTTGCGCCTGCTCGCCGATCTGCCCACGGCGTCGGGCGCTGTAGTCATCGCTGAGCAGATCAGCCACGGCCACGCGCATGTGCTGCGGGTCAGTGATGTAGTGCAGGCCGTCGCTGTAGGCCAACTTCATGGCTTCCAACTGACGGTGCCAGGTCTGTTGGCTGTCGCGGTGGTCGAAATCGAAGCCTTCGAGGATTTTCAGCGTCATCAGCGCCACCAGGCCTTGCCCGCTCGGCGGGATTTCCCAGACATCGACGCCACGGTAGTTGATGTGGATGGGGTCGACCCATTGTGCGCGGTAGTCGGCCAGGTCCGTCGCGCGCAGGTAACCACCGGTGGCTCTGGAGTGGGCATCCAGGCGCTGGGCCAGCGCGCCGCGGTAAAAGCTTTCACATTGCGTGGCCGCCAGTTCCTCCAGAGTGCGGGCCTGGGCCGGGTTGCGGAACAGTTCGCCTGCCCGGGGGGCGCGACCGTCGATCAGGAACGTCTCGAACCAGGGCTCGAGCAGCGCGTCGCGGTGGGGGCTGAACTCATCCAGGGCGACCTGCCATTGCTGGGCGACCACCGGCGACAGCGGGAAGCCGTCACGCGCCAGGCTGACGGCCGGTTGCAGCAGATCGGCGAACGGCAGCTTGCCAAAACGCCGGGACAATTCAGCCCAGGCGGAAGGGCAACCAGGCACGGTGACCGGCGTCCAGCCATACAACGGCATCTGCGCATGACCTGCCGCCTTCACCGCCTCGATGCTCAGTGCCGCCGGGGCATGACCATTAGCGTTCAAGCCATGCAACTGGCCCTGAGTCCAGACCAGTGCAAAGGCGTCACCGCCCAGGCCACAGCCGGTAGGTTCAACAACGGTGAGGGCGGCCGCCGTGGCAATCGCCGCATCGATGGCGTTGCCCCCCTGACGCATGATTTCAATCCCCGCCTCCGCCGCCAACGGTTGCGAGGCGGCGACCATGCCGCGACGGGCGAACACGCTCTGGCGCTGGGACGGATAGGGATATTCGTGGGCAGAAAAATTCAACATGGCAAACACTCGTCAATTCATTGACCGGACTTGATCCGGTTCCACTCGCGGGTGATCAGGCGCTGTATCGGGTCTGGCAGGTCGGCGGAGACGAAGGTGTGGGCGATCACGTCGTCGCCGGGATAGATGCCCGGGTTGCCGCTGACCTTGGGGTCCATCAGCGCGGTGGCGTCCTTGTTCGGGTTGGCGTAACCCACGTAGTCGCTGACCGGGGCGATCACTTCGGGGCGTAGCAGGTAGTCAATCAGCTTGTGGGCACCCACCGTGTTGCCGGCATCCTTGGGAATGGCCAGCATGTCGAACCACAGGTTGACCCCTTCCTTGGGCAGCAGGTAGCGGATGTCGACGGTTTTCCCGGCTTCCTTCGCCCGGGTCTGGGCCTGCATCACGTCGCCGGAATAACCGATGGCCACGCAGATATCACCGTTGGCGAGGTCCGCGGTGTATTTCGACGAGTTGAAGTAGGTCACCGACGGCCTGAGTTTCATCAGGAGCGCCGAGGCCTTTTTGTAGTCATCGGGTTGGGTGCTGTTGGGGTCCAGGCCCAGGTACAACAAGGCCTGGGGAATGATCTTCACCGGTGCATCGAGGAAAGCCACGCCGCAACTCTTGAGCTTGGCCAGGTTGGCCGGATCAAAGACCATCGACCAGGAATCAAGCACCACGTCCTTGCCCAGGGCGGCGCGGACTTTTTCCTCGTTGTAGCCGATGCCCACGGTGCCCCACATATACGGCACGGCGTATTTATTGCCCGGGTCAGCAGCTTCCAGGCGCTGCATCAGGCGCGGGTCGAGGTGCTTCCAGTTGCCCAGCAGGTTGCGCTGCAAGGGTTGGTAGGCGCCGGCGCGGATCTGCTTGGACAGGAACTGGCTGGAAGGCACCACCAGGTCATAGCCCGAATGCCCGGACAACATCTTGGCCTCGAGCATTTCATTGGTGTCGAAGATGTCGTACTGGACCTTGATGCCGCTGTCCTGCTGGAAATTCTTCAAGGTGTCGGGCGCAATGTAGTCGGACCAGTTGTAGAACTTCAGTTCCTGTTCGGCCGCCTGTACCTGGGGCAAAACAGCGGCCATGCAAAACGCTGCAGCAAGACTCGATAAACGCATCTTCAACTCCTTGGGAAAGATCACAGCACGCGGCTGGGAACGGCTTGGGTTCGGGGATGGCTGGGGTGGCTGGGGTGGCTGAAAATCTGGGGGCAGTACTCAAAGTCACAACAAGTCGCAACAAATCACCGCACGGGTCGGGCTTTGGCCCGTTATTTTCCTGTTTGCAAAAACTTGATCAGTTCGGGAACCGTGTCCTCGATATGCTCGCGCACCACCGCCTCCGCCCGTTCGGCATCGCCGGCGCGAATTGCATCGAGGATCACCGCATGTTCCTCGTGCGCGCTCAGGGGTTTGTCGACGTGTTGCAGCCACAGGCGCATGGGTGCCTCGATCAGCGAATACAGGGCCGATATCTGCTTGAGCAACCGTGGCCGGCCACTGAGGCTGCACAGGTACTCATGGAACTTGCGATGGTGGCTGACCCATTCGGCGCTCTCGTCTCGGTAGTCATCCATTTCATCGAGCAGACGCTCCAGGGCCGCCAACTGGCGCTCGCCGATGTTGGGCACGGCCAGGCGCATCGCCAGGCCTTCGAGGGCGCTGCGCATCTCGAACACCTCTTGCAACTGGTCGATGTCCAGGCCGCTGACAATCGCCCCGCGGTTGGGTCGCAGCGTCACCAGGCCCTGCGCATCGAGGCGTCGAAAGGCCTCGCGCACCGGCATGCGGCTCATGCCGATTTCGCTGGCGATATCCTCGGCAATCAGCCGGTCGCCCTTGCGATAACGGCCACAGCAGATCGCTTCGAGGAGAAAGTTGTAAGCCTCCTCCTCGGCGGTCAGGGGTGGGCGGTCAGCGTAAGCGGGAGCGAATTGCATGGCGGCACCTTTTGACTTTTTGTATCCAATTATCCACGGATGCAAAAAGCACAATGCGTGCCACAGGCTGCGTGAGTGATCCAAGCTATTGATTCAACAGATTTGAATGGATAAGTGACGCCGAAGACGATCGATCGGCCAAGGGATGATTGCTACTTCATGGATCAACGATGGGCCCATAAAGGTGCAAAACGGTAGCGAGGTAACCGTTGGGAAAGGCAAAAACGCAAAAAGCGGCCCAAGGGCCGCTTTTTGCGTGACATCCAGGTGTTCAGTGGGCCTGGATGCGAAATATGGCGCAGCGGACGGGACTCGAACCCGCGACCCCCGGCGTGACAGGCCGGTATTCTAACCGACTGAACTACCGCTGCGCGTAGCGTTGAAAGCAAGTGGTGGGTGATGACGGGATCGAACCGCCGACATTCTGCTTGTAAGGCAGACGCTCTCCCGGCTGAGCTAATCACCCTTTATCTTCGTTGCGGGGCGCATTGTGCCACAGATTTTCATAAAGTGTTGATTTAATTGAAAAATATTTCAATCAATCGGAAAACCGGTGAAACGTTGCAACCTGCACAAACATCAGACAGAAAAAAGCCCGCGTGAGCGGGCTTTCCGTGGTGACCTGGCGTTCAGTGTTCCAGGTAACCGAATATGGCGCAGCGGACGGGACTCGAACCCGCGACCCCCGGCGTGACAGGCCGGTATTCTAACCGACTGAACTACCGCTGCGCGTAACACTTGAA
>Ga0308165_1004576_pt1 | contig 13530 bp, 14 predicted proteins | sample PhyWR2_FD_201032 | JGI IMG/M metagenome (GOLD analysis project Ga0308165, IMG submission 201032) | Phyllosphere microbial communities from UC Gill Tract Community Farm, Albany, California, United States - DLSLW.R2 | ecosystem: Host-associated > Plants > Phyllosphere > Unclassified | place: USA...
ATGAGCCGTAGTGAAACCGTGTGGATCGTCGATGACGACCGTTCTATCCGCTGGGTCCTGGAAAAAGCCCTGCAACAGGAAGGCATGAACACGCAAAGCTTCGACAGCGCCGATGGCGTAATGAGCCGCCTGGCGCGCCAGCAGCCGGACGTGATCATTTCCGACATCCGCATGCCCGGCGCCAGTGGCCTGGACCTGTTGGCGCGAATTCGCGAACAACACCCGCGGCTGCCGGTGATCATCATGACCGCGCACTCCGACCTGGACAGCGCTGTCGCTTCCTATCAGGGCGGCGCCTTCGAGTACCTGCCCAAGCCGTTCGACGTCGACGAAGCCGTGTCGTTGGTCAAGCGCGCGAACCAACACGCCCAAGAGCAGCAAGGCCTGGAAGTGGTTCCAACCCTGACCCGCACCCCGGAAATCATCGGTGAAGCGCCGGCCATGCAGGAAGTGTTTCGCGCCATCGGGCGCTTGAGCCACTCCAACATCACGGTGCTGATCAATGGCGAATCCGGTACCGGTAAAGAGCTGGTGGCCCACGCCCTGCACCGACACAGCCCGCGCGCGGCATCCCCGTTCATCGCGTTGAACATGGCCGCCATCCCGAAGGACTTGATGGAGTCCGAGCTGTTCGGCCATGAAAAGGGCGCGTTCACCGGCGCGGCCAACCTGCGTCGCGGTCGCTTTGAACAAGCCGACGGCGGCACGCTGTTCCTCGACGAAATCGGTGACATGCCAGCCGACACCCAGACCCGTTTGCTGCGGGTACTGGCGGACGGCGAGTTCTACCGCGTCGGTGGTCATGTGCCGGTGAAAGTGGATGTGCGCATCATTGCCGCCACCCACCAGAATCTGGAGACCCTGGTACACGCCGGGAAATTCCGCGAAGACTTGTTCCACCGTCTCAACGTCATCCGCATCCATATCCCACGGCTGTCGGACCGTCGCGAAGACATTCCAACCCTCGCCAAGCATTTCCTCAGCCGCGCCGCACAGGAGCTGGCCGTCGAGCCGAAGCTGCTGAAAAGCGAAACCGAGGAATACCTTAAAAACCTGCCGTGGGGCGGCAACGTCCGTCAACTGGAGAACACCTGCCGCTGGATCACGGTCATGGCTTCCGGTCGCGAGGTACACATCAGCGACCTGCCGCCAGAACTGTTGAGCTTGCCGCAGGATTCAGCGCCAGTGACCAATTGGGAGCAGGCGCTGCGCCAGTGGGCCGATCAGGCCCTGGCTCGCGGTCAATCGAGCCTGCTCGACAGCGCCGTACCGGCCTTCGAGCGAATCATGATCGAGACCGCACTCAAGCACACCGCTGGGCGTCGTCGTGATGCGGCGGTGTTGCTGGGCTGGGGACGCAACACCCTGACGCGCAAGATCAAGGAGTTGGGGATGAAGGTCGATGGTGGGGATGATGATGAGGGGGATGAGGGCTAAATAGCCTCTGGATCTTCATCGCCAGGTAAATCCAATCGCGGGCAAGCCCGCTCCTACAGGTTCACCGCTAACCCTGTAGGAGCGGGCTTGCCCGCGATGCTTTTGGGGCCGCATGCACCACCGCAAAGCACCCTGACCTGCAATCGAGCATGCCGCCCACCGGAAAAATCCGCGCACACACCAACAAAACCCTACCACACAAAAACGCGAAAGCCCCGGTCTACGGGGCTTTCGGCATTTCCAACAGCCTTTGTATTGCAACCTGTTAAAAACTGGCACGCCCCCTGCAATAGTCCATTCAGTGATTAGATTCACTACCCGGTTTCGGGGACCTTGGTACAGGCAGGCCGGGGATTCCCCTCTTTACATCGGGCTCACACCGCCATCGCGACGAGCCCAACCCTTTTGGGGCCCTTGATACAGGCAGGTCAGGGGTTCCTTCTTTACACCGGGCTCACGATGCAACGCGCGAGCCCTGCCGTTTTGGGGACCTTGGTACAGGCAGGCCGGGGATTCCCTCTTTTATTGCTCACGGAGATGGATCTCCACTCGCCAGCGGTCATCGACCTCGCTACCGGACCATTCGCCCTGTAACGGTCGGGCCGCCACCACCGATAGCAACAAGCCTTCCTTACTCAACATCAGTCGCCAGTTCACACTCTTTTCATTGAGCTTGAGCTGGCCTTTTTGCGTCCGCCCCTGCGCATCGAACAACAACGCCAGGCTGCCGTCGACGAACTCGCCATGGGTCTTGGGCTCGTTGTTGAACCACACCACCAGCCCGTCGCTCGTCACCTCGACCGTTTGCAGCTCGCTGGGTTCGGGCGTGGTCAGGCGACCGATCATCAAGCCCACCATCAACCCGAAAATCGCCAGCGAGCCCATCACCCGCGGGAATAGTTTCGAACGCTGGTCTGCTTGCGGCGTAGAATGCCCGTCATCTTTATTTGCGGAGCCGTGCATGTTTCACGTCATCCTTTTCCAACCAGAAATTCCGCCGAATACCGGCAACGTTATCAGGCTGTGCGCCAACAGTGGCTGCCACCTGCATTTGATCGAACCGCTGGGCTTCGAGATGGATGATAAGCGCCTGCGCCGGGCCGGTCTCGACTACCACGAGTATGCCACTCTGCAACGCCATGCTGACCTGGCCAGTTGCCTGGAAAGCCTGGGGCATCCGCGCTTGTTCGCCTTCACCACCAAGGGTTCGCGGCCGTTTCACGACGCCAGCTTCGCTGCGGGCGACGCATTCCTGTTCGGTCCGGAGAGCCGTGGCTTGCCAGCTGAGGTGCTCGACGCCCTGCCGGACGAACAACGCCTGCGCCTGCCGATGCGCGAGGGCTGCCGTAGCCTGAACCTGTCGAACACGGTGGCCGTAGCGGTTTATGAAGCCTGGCGGCAGAACGACTTCAAGTAAGCCCAGAATCACTCTTGCCTGATAGAAACAATCGCGGGCAAGCCCGCTCCCACAGTGGACAAAGTGAGTCACAAATTGAGTGAACACCAAAAATCCCTGTGGGAGCGGGCTTGCCCGCGATTTTTAGCAGCGCCGCTTACTGAACGGTCGGAGTCTCGCCAGCCGCCTGCATGCGTTGCAGTTCCTGGGCATACAGCGCGTCGAAGTTCACCGGGGCCAGCATCAGCGCCGGGAACGAACCGCGGGTCACCAGGCTGTCCAGGGTTTCGCGCGCGTACGGGAACAGGATGTTCGGGCAGAACGCGCCCAGGGTGTGGCTCATCGAAGCGTCGTCCAGGTTCTTGATCAGGAAGATCCCGGCCTGTTGTACTTCAGCGATGAACGCCACTTCGTCACCGTTTTTCACGGTCACGGACAGGGTCAGCACGACTTCGTGGAAGTCGGCTTCCAGTGCCTTTTGACGGGTGTTCAGATCCAGACCGACGCTCGGCTCCCATTGCTGGCGGAAGATCGCCGGGCTTTTCGGGGCTTCGAAGGACAAGTCGCGTACGTAGATGCGCTGCAGGGAGAATTGCGGTGCGCTATCGTCTTCGGCAGCTGCAGTGTTCTGTTGGTCAGTCATCTCAGATCCTTTCTGATCTCGGGGTCTAGTAGGGGAAACACTCAGGCCTTGAGCAGCGCGTCGAGCTTGCCGGCGCGCTCAAGGGCAAACAAATCATCGCAGCCACCCACGTGTCGCTCGCCTATCCAGATTTGCGGCACGGAAGTACGTCCGGCCTTCTGGGCCATGGCGGCGCGCACCTGCGGCTTGCCATCGACCTTGATCTCTTCGAAGGCCACGCCTTTATTCTCGAGCAGGTACTTGGCTCGCGAGCAGTAAGGGCAGTAATCGCTGGAGTAGACGACGACGTTGCTCATGTCACTTCACCAGCGGCAAGTTGTCGCCTTTCCAGCTGGAGATACCGCCGGACAGCTTGGCGGCGGTGAAACCGGACTTCATCAACTCGCGGGCATGGGTGCCTGCGGTCTGGCCCATGGCGTCGACCAGGATGATGGTCTTGGCCTTGTGCTTTTCCAGTTCGCCAATGCGTGCCGTCAGCTTGTCGTGGGGAATGTTCAGCGCGCCAACGATGTGACCGGCGGCGTAGTCCTTGGCGGCACGGATGTCGATGACGACGCCGGCGTCCTTGTTGACCAGGCCGGTCAATTCAGCGGTGCTCAGGCTGCGGCCGCCGCCTTGCATCTGATAAGCGATCAGCGCTGCCAGCAGGATGACGAAAAGACCGACGAGCAGGAAGTGGTTAGTGGCAAATTCAATCAGGTGAGCAACCATCGAAGGAGGTTCCAGGGCGTTAAAATGTCGGCCAGTATACACAGCCACTATGGTGGGCCAAACCCCGTCCGGCGGTGACGTGGCCGGAACTTCGTTTTAAACTGCGACTCCTTTGCATCGCCCTCTTTTATTCAGCCACGAGTCGAATCCATGACTACCACGCCTAAACCTTTGGTCCTGATCATTCTCGACGGCTTCGGTCACAGCGACAGCCCAGAGTCCAACGCCGTGTTCGCGGCGAAGAAACCTGTACTGGACCGCCTGTGGGCCACGGTACCGAACGGCCTGATCTCGGGCAGCGGCATGGATGTCGGCCTGCCGGACGGCCAGATGGGCAACTCCGAAGTCGGCCACATGAACCTCGGCGCTGGCCGCGTGGTGTACCAGGACTTCACTCGCGTGACCAAATCGATCCGCGACGGCGAGTTCTTCGAGAACCCGACCATCTGCGCCGCCGTGGACAAGGCCGTGGCTGCCGGCAAGGCTGTGCACTTCATGGGCCTGCTGTCCGACGGCGGTGTGCACAGCCATCAGGATCACCTGGTGGCCATGGCCGAACTGGCGTTCAAGCGTGGCGCCGAGAAAATCTATCTGCACGCCTTCCTCGATGGTCGCGACACACCGCCTAAAAGCGCCGAGTCGTCCATCGAACTGCTCGACGCGACGTTCCAGGCCCTCGGCAAGGGCCGCATCGCCAGCATCATTGGTCGTTACTTCGCCATGGACCGTGATAACCGTTGGGATCGCGTGGCCCAGGCCTACAACCTGATTGCCGACGGCAAAGGCGAATACCACGCTGCCACCGCCCAGGACGGCCTGAAGGCGGCCTACGAACGAGGCGAGAGCGACGAATTCGTCAAAGCCACCTCCATCGGAGAACCGGTGAAGGTCGAAGACGGCGACGCCGTGGTGTTCATGAACTTCCGCGCCGACCGTGCCCGTGAACTGACCCGCGTGTTCGTCGAGGACGATTTCAAGGAATTCGAGCGCAGCCGCCAGCCGAAACTGGCCGGTTTCGTCATGCTGACCCAATACGCCGCCAGCATTCCCGCGCCATCGGCCTTCGCCGCCGGCAGTCTGGATAACGTGCTGGGCGACTACCTGGCAAAAAATGGCAAGACCCAGCTGCGCATTGCCGAAACCGAGAAGTATGCGCACGTCACCTTCTTCTTCTCCGGCGGGCGCGAAGAACCGTTCCCGGGTGAGGAACGCATCCTGATCCCGTCGCCAAAAGTCGCCACCTACGACCTGCAGCCGGAAATGAGCGCACCGGAAGTCACCGACCGCATCGTCGACGCCATTGAAAACCAGCGTTATGACGTGATCGTGGTCAACTACGCCAACGGTGACATGGTCGGCCACAGCGGCGTGTTCGAAGCGGCCGTCAAAGCCGTCGAGTGCCTGGATCAATGCGTCGGTCGCATCGTCGATGCCCTGGAGAAAGTCGGCGGCGAAGCGTTGATCACTGCCGACCACGGTAACGTCGAGCAAATGGCCGACGAATCCACTGGTCAGGCCCACACCGCCCACACCACCGAGCCGGTGCCGTTCATCTATGTCGGCAAGCGTGACCTCAAGGTCCGCGAAGGTGGCGTGCTGGCGGACGTGGCGCCCACCATGCTCAAACTGCTGGGCCTGGAAAAACCGGCGGAAATGACCGGGACTTCGATCCTCGTCTGACTTTGTGGGAGCGGCGGTGCGAGCAAGTCGAGTCGTCGCACCGCCGCTTCCACAGGGTGTTCCGCAAAAGTTTTCCGGGTTTTTCGGGCCAGTTATCACACAGCCCCATTTGGGCGTTTTTTTTGCAGCGTATGGCGGGCATACTAGGCCGTCCCTAACCCTGGTGCCGCCTGTCTCTATGCTTCGCGTCCTGATAGCTCTTGCTCTGACTTGCCTGCTCCAACCGGCTTTCGCCGACGAGCGCGCGCAAACCCAACAACAGTTGGACGCCACGCGTCAGGACATTGCCGAGCTGAAAAAACTGCTGGGCAAGCTGCAGGAAGAAAAGTCCGGCGTCCAGAAGGACCTCAAGGGCACCGAAACCGAGATGGGCAAGCTCGAGAAGCAGGTCGAAACCTTGCAGAAAGAGCTGAAAAAAAGCGAAACCGAGCTGCAACGGCTCGATGCGGAGAAAAAAAAACTCCAGAGCGCGCGCACTGAACAGCAACGACTGATCGCCATCCAGGCCCGCGCGGCCTACCAGAATGGCCGTCAGGAGTACCTGAAACTGCTGCTCAACCAGCAAAATCCGGAAAAATTCGCCCGCACCCTCACCTATTACGATTACCTGAGCCAGGCCCGCCTGGAGCAGTTGAAGAACTTCAACGAAACCCTGCGCCAACTGGCCAATGTCGAAAAAGACATCGGCCTGCAACAGGCGCAATTGCTGGTGCAGAAGAGCAGCCTCGACACCCAGCGCGATGAACTCGAGAAAGTCCGCAAGGAGCGCCAGCAAGTCCTGGCCAAACTCAACGACGATGTAAAGGCGCGAGACCAGAAACTCGCTGCCCGCGAGCAGGATCAGGCAGACCTGTCTAAAGTCCTTAAAACCATCGAGGAAACCCTGGCTCGCCAGGCTCGTGAGGCAGAAGAAGCGCGACAAAAAGCGCTGATCGCCCAGCAGGAAGCCGAAAAAAAGCGTTTACGTGAGGCTCAGGCTGACGCAGATGCCAGCGACGCCCCACGCAAAACAACCAAATCGACACCCGGCGCGCTGGTTTCCAGTTCAGGTGAAACCTTCGGCGGCCCCTTTGCGTCAACTCGCGGCAAACTTCCATGGCCAGTTGATGGTCGATTGCTGGCACGTTTTGGTGAAACCCGTGGCGACGACTCGCGCACCAAGTGGGATGGTGTGATGATCAGCGCCTCCGCCGGCAGCCAGGTGCACGCCGTACACGGCGGGCGGGTGGTGTTCGCCGACTGGTTGCGCGGCGCCGGCCTGCTGGTGATCCTGGATCATGGCAATGGTTTTTTGAGTCTTTACGGTCACAACCAGACGCTGCTCAAGTCTGCGGGTGACGTGGTAAAAGCCGGTGAGTCCATCTCCACTGTCGGCAACAGTGGCGGGCAGGACACACCAGCGCTGTATTTCGCAATTCGTCAGCAGGGTCACCCCAGTGATCCGGCCCAATGGTGCCGCACGCAAGGATAAGCGTGCCGCCTAATTCAGGAGTTTGTTCGACATGCTGCATTTGTCTCGCCTTACCTCGCTGGCCCTGACGATCGCCCTGGTGATCGGCGCGCCCCTGGCGTTCGCTGCTCAACCGGCTGCGGCGGTCGCGCCTGCAGGCACTGCTGCAACCACCAAAGCGCCATTGCCGCTGGATGAGTTGCGCACCTTTGCCGAGGTCATGGACCGGATCAAGGCGGCCTATGTCGAACCGGTGGACGACAAGACACTGCTGGAAAACGCCATCAAGGGCATGCTCAGCAATCTAGACCCACACTCCGCCTACCTGGGCCCGGAAGACTTCGCTGAATTGCAGGAAAGCACCAGCGGCGAATTCGGAGGCCTGGGCATCGAAGTCGGCGCCGAAGACGGCTTTATCAAGGTGGTCTCGCCGATCGATGACACCCCAGCTTCCAAAGCGGGCATCCAGGCTGGCGACTTCATCGTCAAGATCAACGGCCAGCCTACTCGCGGCCAGAGCATGACCGAAGCCGTGGACAAGATGCGCGGCAAGATCGGCCAGAAGATCACCCTGACCCTGGTCCGCGATGGCGGCACCCCGTTCGACGTGACCCTGACCCGCGCCATTATCCAGGTGAAAAGCGTGAAGGCGCAGTTGCTGGAGTCCGGCTACGGCTACATCCGCATCACCCAGTTCCAGGTCAAGACCGGCGAGGAAGTCTCCAAGGCCCTGGCCAAGCTGCGCAAGGACAACGGCAAGAAGCTCAATGGCATCATCCTGGACCTGCGCAACAACCCGGGCGGCGTGCTGCAGGCGGCGGTGGAAGTCGTCGACCACTTCATCACCAAGGGCCTGATCGTCTACACCAAGGGCCGTATCGCCAACTCCGAACTGCGCTTCTCCGCCACCGGCAAAGACGAAAGCGAAGCAGTGCCGATGGTGGTACTGATCAACGGCGGCAGCGCCTCGGCGTCGGAAATCGTCGCCGGCGCCCTGCAGGACCAGAAACGCGCGGTGGTCATGGGCACCAACAGCTTCGGCAAGGGCTCGGTACAAACCGTGTTGCCACTCAACAACGACCGCGCCTTGAAGATCACCACGGCACTGTACTACACACCAAATGGTCGCTCGATCCAGGCCCAGGGCATCGTGCCAGACATCGAAGTGCGCAAGGCCAAGATCACCAGCGAGCAGGACAGCGAGTACTTCAAGGAAGCCGACCTGCAAGGTCACCTGGGCAATGGCAACGGCGGCGCGGACAAGCCAAGTGGTTCGAGCAGCAAAGCCAAGGCCATGCCGCAGGATGATGATTACCAGCTGGCACAGGCCTTGAGCCTGCTCAAAGGTCTGAGCATCACTTCCGGCCGCTGAGATGCGCCTGCAGTTGCTCCTCGGCCTGTTGGCCTGCCTGGCGGGTGTTGCCCATGCAACGCCCGCCACCCCAACCCCGCAAAAGGCCTACCTGAGCCTGATCATCGATGACCTGGGGCAGAGCCTGCCCCGGGATCGCCGTGTGCTGGCCCTGCCCGGTCCAGTGACGGCGGCGATCATGCCCGACACGCCCCATGCCACCGAATTCGCCCGCGAAGCTCATCGCGCCGGCAAAACCGTCATCCTGCACATGCCCATGGACCCAGCCACCGGCCCGTTCGCGTGGCATCCCGAGTTACCTATCGAAGAACTGGAAAAACGCCTGAACGCGGCGTTCAAGAGGGTGCCCTATACCGCAGGCATCAATAACCACATGGGCAGCCGCATGACTGCACAACCTGCGGCCATGGCCTGGTTGATGGCGGATTTGCAGCAACGGCACAAGTTCTTCGTCGACAGCCGTACCAGTGCTCAAACGGTGGCGGCGGCCCAGGCGCAGAAGATTGGCCTGGCGAGCGTTTCACGGGATGTGTTCCTGGACGATGAACGCACCGAGGCGGCGATTTTCACCCAGCTACAGACCGCGATAAGTCTGGCGCGCAAGCAGGGTTCGGCGGTGATGATCGGCCACCCTTATCCGCAGACATTGACGGTGCTGGAGCGTGAACTGCCCAAGCTCAAGGCGCAGGGCATTGACTGGATCGACATCAAGTTGATGATCAGCGTACGCAGCAACAAGGCAATGGCGGGGCATGGGAAGGATGGGGTTTATCGCTGACTACTTGATACTGTTTTCAGGTGGGAGCGGGCAAGTCGAGTCGTCGCACCGCCGCTCCCACAGGGAACAGAGTTAATCAGAGATACCGCGCCATGATCTCGTCGACGCCGCCATCCTTGCGCAACTGATCCAGCGCAGCCTGTAGCTTGGCGACGGTTTCGTCCGGCACGTCCTTGTTAAGCGCCAGGTACAACTCGGCACTGTTGAAGCGCAATACCGTCTTGAGCCCCGTCACGCCGTCCTGGCGCGCCAGGTAGCGCCCCGCCGGGTCACCGGTCGCCCACAGATCGATCTGGCCGCTGGTGAGTTTCTTCGCGTTGTCCTGATCGCGCAGTACGACAATCGGTTTCAGTCCCTGCTTGGCCAGGGTCTCGGCGATCGCATCACCTTTGTACGCACCGATCTTGTACTTGCGCGCATCGTCCAGGGTTTCCAGGGTGATCTTGCTGTCTGCCTTGGCCAGCATGATCCAGTCGTCCGGACCAATCGGGCCGACCCACTTGAACAGCTTCTCGCGGTCGGGCAGCCGCGCCATCACGAACACGCCATAACCCGGCTTCTCGAGGGCAAGCTTGTAGATGCGCTCCCAAGGGAATCGCAGCGTCAGACTGTAGGAAATTTCGGCGCGCTTGAAGATCTCGCGAACGATGTCGACGGCGATGCCGTTGATGTTCTCGTCCTGGGCAAAGTTCTTGCCGTTTTTGGCCATGTTGTAGGGCGGGAAGTTTTCCGTGAGCAACACGAGGTCGGCATCGGGATTCCCTGCCGAGTGAGCTCCATTGACGAACAGGAGGGAAACGCTGGCGAGAGCAAGAAGCAGGCGTTTGATCATGTCAGGCTACCGAAATCCATGGCGTACCCAAGAGTGCCCTGAGCGTGTGGCGCTGTCTACTGGCCTTTTGATCTCATTGCACAGCAAAGCCTCGGAACATCGTGTTCCGAGGCTTCGGCAGTCAGCGCATGACGATACCGCGATGGGCCATATAGGCCTTGGCTTCCTGCACGGTGTATTCACCGAAGTGGAAAATGCTGGCCGCCAATACCGCACTGGCATGGCCTTCGAGAATACCGTCGGCCAGGTGTTGCAGGTTGCCGACACCACCGGAAGCGATCACCGGAATACCCAGCGCATCGCTGATCGCACGGGTTACGCCCAAGTCGAAACCGTTTTTCATGCCGTCCTGGTCCATGCTGGTCAGGAGGATTTCACCGGCTCCCAGGCCTTCCATCTTTTTCGCCCATTCGACGGCGTCGAGACCGGTCGGCTTGCGGCCGCCGTGGGTGAAGATCTCCCAGCGCGGCGTTTCGCCTGGCCCGGATACCTTTTTTGCGTCGATGGCCACGACGATGCACTGCGAACCAAAATGCTGCGCCGCTTCGCCGACGAACTCCGGGTTGAATACTGCGGCGGTGTTGATCGAGACCTTGTCCGCGCCCGCATTGAGCAAATTACGGATGTCCTGCACGGTGCGCACACCACCGCCGACGGTCAGCGGGATGAACACCTGGCTGGCCATGCGCTCGACAGTGTGCAGCGTGGTGTCCCGGCCATCGACGCTGGCAGTGATGTCGAGAAAGGTAATCTCGTCGGCACCCTGCTCGTCATAACGACGGGCGATTTCCACCGGATCGCCGGCATCGCGGATGTTCTCGAACTTCACACCTTTGACGACCCGGCCGTTGTCTACGTCCAGGCAGGGGATGATGCGCTTGGCTAAAGCCATAGGCTTAATCTCCGATTAAGAGTTGCAAGCTTCAAGCTACAAGCTGCAAGTAGAAGCGGATCGCGTCGCGCCTCCAACTTGCAGCTTGGAGCTTACAGCTTGGAGCTGGCCGCGTAGCCATCACAGAACGCTTGAGCCTCAGCGACATCCAGAGTGCCCTCGTAAATCGCGCGGCCTGTAATCGCGCCGATGATGCCGGGTGCGCGGGCGTCGAGCAGCGACTTGATGTCACCCAGGTTGTGGATGCCACCGGACGCAATCACCGGGATCTTCGTGGCAGCGGCCAGCGCGGCGGTGAACGGTACGTTGCAGCCCTGCATCATGCCGTCTTTGGCAATGTCGGTGTAAACAATGGCGGACACGCCATCGGCTTCGAACTGCTTGGCCAGGTCGATCACCTGAACGGTGCTGATTTCAGCCCAGCCGTCGGTGGCGACGAAACCGTCCTTGGCGTCGAGGCCGACGATCACCTTGCCCGGGAACGCACGGCAGGCTTCGGTAACGAAGGCCGGGTCTTTCACGGCCTTGGTGCCGATGATCACGTAGCTCACGCCTGCCTTGACGTAGTGCTCGATGGTTTCCAGGGAACGGATGCCCCCACCAATCTGGATCGGCAGATTCGGGTAGCGCTTGGCGATGGCCGTGACCACCTCACCGTTGACCGGCTGACCTTCGAAGGCGCCGTTCAGGTCGACCAGATGCAGACGGCGGCAACCGCCCTCCACCCACTTGGCAGCCATGCTCACCGGGTCATCGGAGAACACCGTGGAATCTTCCATGCGGCCCTGGCGCAGACGAACACAGGCACCGTCTTTAAGATCGATAGCGGGAATAATGAGCATGCTTTTTCCTTCGTCAAAAGAGCTGCTAGCTGCAAGCCATAAGCTGCAAGCGAGCGGCACACAAGTTCTTGCAGCTTGAAGCTTGCGGCTTGCAGCTGCTAATTCTTTTCAAGCGCCCACAAGTCGCTTTCGATGCTTTCGAACCTCTCCTTGAGGTTCGCCTGCACATCGAAAATCGCCCTGTTGTAATAATGCGGAGCAATTTCACGGGTAAACAGCTCAAGGATTTCGGCCGCTTCGAACGAACCCAGGTCCAGTTCGAAGCGATCCTCCATGAAGCGCTGGATCTTTTGATTGGCCTCACGCTCCTGTTCGGGCGTGAGGGTCAGGATCGGCGGCTTCTTCTTGACGGCCATTTACCAGCGCCCGTCCCACGCCGCGAAGTTCTGCAGCAATTGCAGGCCATGGGTATGGCTTTTCTCGGGGTGGAACTGCACCGCGAAACGCGAGCCATCGGCCAGCGCGGCGGCGAAATCGACACCGTAGTGACCGCTGCCCACCACCTGACGCGCGTTGGCGGCGGCGATGTAATAGCTGTGCACGAAGTAGAACCGCGCCATGTCTGGAATGTCATGCCACAGCGGGTGATTGACCGCCTGCTTGACCTGGTTCCAGCCCATGTGTGGCACTTTGAGGTGCTCGCCGTCTTCGTGCAGGTCCTTGCCGAAGAACTTCACTTCACCGGGAAACAGACCGATGCAGTCGACGCCGCCGTTTTCTTCGCTGCTGTCGAGCAAGGCTTGCATGCCCACGCAGATACCGAGGAACGGGCGGTCCTGGCTGACTTCACGCACCAGCGTATCGAAGCCCAGGCGACGAATCTCCGCCATGCAATCGCGAATTGCGCCAACACCCGGGAACACTACCCGGTCGGCTTCGCGAATGACGTTGGCATCGCTGGTGATCAGCACCTTGCCGGCACCCACGTGCTCGAGGGCCTTGGCCACCGAGTGCAGGTTACCCATGCCGTAATCGATTACCGCAACCGTCTGCATTACAGGACGCCCTTGGTCGATGGCATCTGACCGGCCATGCGGTCATCGAGCTCGACGGCCATGCGCAGGGCGCGGCCAAAGGCCTTGAACACGGTTTCGATCTGGTGGTGGGTGTTGTGGCCGCGCAGGTTGTCGATGTGCAGCGTGACGTTGGCGTGGTTGACGAAGCCCTGGAAAAACTCCTGGAACAGGTCAACGTCGAAACCGCCGACGGTGGCACGGGTATACGGAACATGCATCTGCAGGCCCGGACGGCCAGAGAAGTCGATGACCACGCGCGACAGCGCTTCATCGAGCGGCACGTAGGCGTGGCCGTAGCGACGAATGCCTTTCTTGTCACCGATAGCCTGTGTGAACGCCTGGCCCAGGGTGATACCGACGTCTTCCACGGTGTGGTGGTCGTCGATATGCAGGTCGCCCTTGCTGACGATATCCAGGTCGATCAGCCCGTGACGGGCGATCTGGTCGAGCATGTGCTCAAGAAAAGGAACACCGATGTCAA
>Ga0308165_1004579_pt1 | contig 13520 bp, 12 predicted proteins | sample PhyWR2_FD_201032 | JGI IMG/M metagenome (GOLD analysis project Ga0308165, IMG submission 201032) | Phyllosphere microbial communities from UC Gill Tract Community Farm, Albany, California, United States - DLSLW.R2 | ecosystem: Host-associated > Plants > Phyllosphere > Unclassified | place: USA...
TTCGAGTGCTGGTGCGGAGGCGTCGATCGCCCGGGCTCAGAGCTTCTCGACGAGTTCGGGCACGGCGACGAACAGGTCGGCCACCAGGCCGTAGTCGGCCACGGAGAAGATCGGCGCCTCCTCGTCCTTGTTGATCGCCACGATCACCTTGGAGTCCTTCATGCCCGCCAGGTGCTGGATCGCCCCGGAGATGCCCGCGGCGATGTAGAGCTGCGGGGCGACGATCTTGCCGGTCTGGCCGACCTGCCAGTCGTTGGGCGCGTAGCCCGCGTCCACTGCCGCGCGGCTCGCGCCCAGGCCGGCGTTGAGCTTGTCGGCCAGCGGCGTCATCACTTCCGTGAACTTCTCGGCGCTGCCCAACGCGCGGCCGCCCGAGACGATGATCTTGGCCGCCGTCAGTTCCGGGCGGTCGCTCTTGGTGACCTCGCGGCCGACGAAGCTGGACTTGCCCGAGTCGGCCACCGCATCGGCGTTCTCGATGGTGGCGCTGCCACCGGAGGACGCCGCCGCGTCGAAGCCGGTGGTGCGCACCGTGATGACCTTGATCGCATCGCTGCTCTGCACCGTGGCGATGGCGTTGCCGGCGTAGATCGGGCGCTCGAAGGTGTCGGGCGAATCGACCTTGGTGATGTCGCTGATCTGCGCGACGTCGAGCTTGGCGGCCACGCGCGGCGCGACGTTCTTGCCCGCCGCCGTCGACGGGAACAGGATGTGGCTGTAGTTCGAGGCGATGGCCAGCACCTGCGCCGCGACGTTCTCCGCCAGGCCTTCGGTCAGGCTCGCGCCGTCGGCCACGATGACCTTGGCGACGCCGGCGATCTGCGCGGCGGCGGCGCCCGCCTCCGCCGCGTTGGCACCGGCGACGAGCACGTGCACGTCGCCTCCGATGGCCAGCGCGGCCGTGACGGTGTTGAGGGTCGCCGGCTTGACGCTGGCGTGGTCGTGTTCGGCAATGACGAGGATGGGCATGGTCAGATCACCTTGGCTTCGTTCTTGAGTTTGTCGACGAGGGCGGCCACGTCGGCCACCTTGACGCCGGCACCGCGCTTGGGCGGCTCGGCGACCTTGAGGGTCTTCAGGCGCGGCTTGACATCCACGCCCAGGTCCTCGGGCTTGACGACGTCGAGCGTCTTCTTCTTGGCCTTCATGATGTTGGGCAAGGTCACGTAGCGCGGCTCGTTCAGGCGCAGGTCGGTCGTGACGATCGCCGGCAGCGTCAGCGACACCGTCTCCAGGCCGCCGTCGACCTCGCGCGTGACATTGACCTTGTCACCCGACACCTCGACCTTGCTGGCGAAGGTGCCCTGGGGCAGGTCGGCCAGCGCGGCGAGCATCTGGCCGGTCTGGTTGGCGTCGTCGTCGATCGCCTGCTTGCCCAGGATCACCAGCTGGGGCTGCTCCTTGTCGATCAGCGCCTTGAGCAGCTTGGCCACCGCCAGGGGTTGCAGCTCCTCGCTCGTCTCCACCAGGATGGCGCGGTCCGCGCCGATGGCCAATGCGGTGCGCAGGGTCTCCTGGCACTTGGTCTCGCCGCAGGAGATGGCGATGATCTCGGTGACCACGCCCTTCTCCTTGAGCCGGACGGCTTCCTCGACGGCGATCTCGTCGAAGGGATTCATGCTGTGCTTGACATTGGCCACGTCCACACCGCTGCCGTCGGATTTCACCCGAACCTTCACGTTGTAGTCGACGACCCGCTTGACTGGGACCAGAACCTTCATTGATATGACTCCATGAGATGGCAAAACCGCGCGCCTCCGAGAGGGCAACCGATCATTCTAGGGTCGGTCTTTTCGGACGACTGTCCGTTTGTGTCACCGCGGTGCCTGCGCGGTCCGGAGGACGATGAGAAAAAAGAACGATCGTTCTTTTCTTTCAAATTATAAAGGAGCTTCGTGGCCGGCGGTGAAATCGCGTGGCAGGGATTCCACCCGCAGCACGCGCTGCGCGAACGGGATCTCGATCCGCGCCGCGCGCAGGCCCTCGAGGATGGCGATGTTGATCGCCGAGCGCACGTTGTCCTTGCCCTTGTCGGGGTCGGCGATCCAGAAATGCAGCGTGAACTCGATGCCGTCGGGCGTGAAGGTGGTCAGGAAGGCGACCGGTGCCGGCTCCGTCATCACGCGCGGCTGGGCGGTGGCCGCCGCGACCAGGATCGCCTGGACCTGCGCCACCTCGCTGCGGTAGCCCACCACGATGGCCGTCGTGATGTTGAACTTGCGGTCGGCCAGGGAGAGGTTCTCGACCCGGCTGGTGATGAGCGATTCGTTGGGCACGATCGCCTCGCGGCCGTTGCCCGCGCGCACCAGCGTGTAGCGCGTCTTGATGTCGGTGATGCGACCCTCGAAGCTGTCGATCTTGACGTTGTCGCCGATGCGGATCGAGCGCTCCAGCAGGATCACGAAGCCGCTCACGTAGTTGGCCGCCAGCTTCTGCAGGCCGAAGCCCAGGCCCACGCCCAGGGCGCCGCCGAGCACCGACAGCGCCGTCAGGTCGACCCCGACCGCCGACAGCGCGAACAGCAGGCCCACCAGCAGCAGGAAGGCGCGGATCGCGTTGGAGGCCACCTTGCGCATCGACAGGTCGCTCACGGCCTCGCGCAGGATGCGCTTCTCGATGGTGGCGGCGACCCACAGCGCGATCACCATCACCAGGCCGGCCGACAGCGTGCCTTCCATGATGGTGCGCAGGCTCACGCGGTCCTTGCCAAAGGCCAGGGTGACCCGGTCGAGTTCGGCCAGCACCGGCGGCAGCAGGCCGACGATCCACAACACCGCCCCGGCCCAGGCGATCCAGGAGACGGTGCGCTCCACCAGGCCGACCAGGGCCGAGGCCGGGAACACCGCGCGCAGCACCCGCGCGATCAGCCGGATCGCCACCAGCGAGGCGAACACCGAGACCGCGATGCGCAGCACCACCACCACCTGATGGTCCAGCATGACGCGGCGCGCGAGGTCGACGAAGACCAGCGACAGCAGCGGGAACAGCAGCCCGTCGAAGGTGCGTTCGCCGAACCAGATGGAGTCGCGTGGCTGGCCGCGGCCGGACCAGCGGCTCAGGCCCCAGGCCAGCGCCAGGCAGCCGGCGAGCACCGCCAGCTCGATCCACAGGCCGCCCATGCGCACCAGCCGCAGGCGGTCGAGGAAGTCGTCGAAGCGCATCGAGGCGTCGGTCGTCCTGCCGGCCGCCGCTCAGAGGTCGGCCAGCACGCGCACGTGCGCCTCGACGCTCGTGGCCAGGGCGTCGAGGTTGTAGCCGCCTTCGAGCATGGAGACGATGCGGCCCCCGGCGTGGCGTTGCGCGACGCCGCGCACGCGCTCGGTGATCCAGGCGAAGTCCTGCTCGTTGAGCCGCAGCTGGCCGAGTTCGTCGTCGCGGTGGGCGTCGAAGCCGGCGCTCACGAGGATCAGCTGCGGCCGGAAGGCCTCCAGGCGCGGCAGCCACATCATCTCGATGAGCTCGCGCACGTCCATGCCCCGGGTATAGGCCGGCACCGGCAGGTTGAGCATGTTGGGCGCCGGGTGCTCGACGTCGGTGTAGGGGTAGAACGGGTGCTGGAAGATGCCCACCATCAGCACGCGCTCGTCGCCGGCGAGGATGTCCTCGGTGCCATTGCCGTGATGGACGTCGAAGTCGACGATCGCCACCCGTTCGAGGCCATGCGCCTCCAGCGCGTGGCGGGCCGCGATGGCGACGTTGTTGAGGAAGCAGAAGCCCATCGCCTGCTCGCGGCACGCGTGGTGGCCGGGCGGACGCACGGCGCAGAAGGCGTTCTCCAGGGCGCCCGAGAGCACCGCGTCGGTCGCCGCCACGGCGGCGCCGGCGGCGCGGCGCGCGGCCAGCACGGTGTGGCGCATCAGCACGGTGTCGGGGTCGAGCTGGGCGTGGTCGGGGCCGCCCGCCGGCGCATCGGCCACCAGGCGCTGGCTCAGGGATTCGAGATGCTCGAGGTGGGCGACGCTGTGGGCCCGGGTGATCTGCGCCAATGTGGCCAGGGGGACATCGAAGCGTTCGAGCGCGTCGCCGACGCCCGTCAGGAGCAGGCGGTCCTCGATGGCGTCGAGACGCTGCGGGCATTCGGGGTGACCGCCGCCCATGTCGTGTTTCCAGCAGTCGCGGTGGGTGAAATAACCAGTCTTGCCCATGTCTCTGTCGCTTGCTCCGGCCCCACGCGACGTGGGGCCGTCGGGCCATGCGGTATTGTTTGCATATGGATACAAAGATGGACGTGGCCGCGAAGCTCGCCAGTTTGCTGGGTCAGCTTAACACGGTGATCGTGGGCAAGGAGGCCCAGGTGCGCGACTGCGTGGCCTGCCTGCTGGCGGGGGGCCACCTGCTGATCGAGGACGTCCCGGGGGTCGGCAAGACGACCCTGGCGCATGCCCTGTCCCACACCTTCGGGCTGCAGTTCTCGCGCGTCCAGTTCACCGCCGACCTGATGCCCGGCGACCTCTCGGGCGTGGCGATCTACGACCGCAACAGCCAGACCTTCGTGTTCCATCCCGGCCCGGTCTTCGCCCAGGTGCTGCTGGCCGACGAAATCAACCGCGCCAGCCCCAAGACCCAGAGCGCGCTGCTCGAGGCGATGGAGGAGAAGCAGGTGACGATCGAGGGCGAGACCCGGCCGCTGCCGACGCCGTTCTTCGTCATCGCGACGCAGAACCCGCACGACCAGCTCGGCACCTTCGCGCTGCCGGAGTCGCAGCTCGACCGCTTCCTGATGCGGATCTCGCTCGGCCATCCCGACCGTGCCGCCGAGCGCGAGCTGCTCGCCGGCGCCGACCGGCGCGAGATGCTGGCGCATCTGCCGGCCCTGCTCGACGCCGGCGAGCTGCTGGCGCTGCAGCAGCGGGTCCAGCAGGTGCATGCCTCCGGGGCGCTGCTGGACTACCTGCAGGACCTGATCGCCGCCACGCGCAGCGGCCGCTGGTTCCTGCAGGGACTGTCGCCGCGCGCGGGCATCTCGGTGCTGCGGGCGGCCAAGGCGCAGGCGCTGCTGGCCGGTCGCGACTACGTGGCGCCCGACGACATCCAGGCCGTGCTGCCGCAGACCGTGGCGCATCGCGTGACGCCGGTGGGCGATGCCGGGCGCGGCGCCCAGGAACAGGTGCGCGCGATGATCGCCGCCGTGCCGCTGCCCTAGGAGCCCGGCGAGATGACCACGGCGGCGCTGCGCCGGCGCATCGACGGCTGGTTCCTCGGCCGCCAGCCGCCCGCCGACATCCTCGAACTCACGCAGCGCAATGTCTACATCGTGCCGACGGCCGCCGGCTGGCTGCTGGCCGCGACCCTGGCCGTGCAGCTGGTCGCGTCGATCAACTACCAGCTCAACCTCGGCTATCTGCTGACCTTCATGATCACCGGCTGCGTGGCCGTGGGCATGCACGTGGGCCACGCGACATTGCGCGGCCTGAGCCTGCACCTGCTGCCGCCGGAGGCGCAGTTCGCCGGCGGCGCGGCGGTGTTCCGCGTCGTGCTGCACAACGCCCGGCGACGCGTGCGCTACGGCATCGGCCTGGCGGTGCGCGGCAGTGGCCAGTGGGCCTGGACCGACGTGCCGGCCCAGGGCAGCGAGACCGTCGAGATCGCCTTCCGACCCGAGCGGCGCGGCCTGCACGCGATGCCGGCGCTGACGGCGGAGACGCGCTTCCCGCTGGGCACCTTCCGCGTCTGGACGGTGTGGCGCCCGGCCGCTCGCCTGCTCGTCTATCCGGCGCCCGAGGCGCAGGCGCCGGCGCTGCCCGTCGGCCAGCCACTGGCCGCCGATGCCGGCGCGCCGGCCCTGCGCACCGGTGGCGCCGGCGAATACGACGGCGTGCGCGCCTACCAGCGCGGCGATCCGCAAAAGCTGGTGGTCTGGAAGAAGGCGGCGCGCGCGCAGGCCGCCGGCTCGGACGACCTGGTCAGCCGCGACACCCAGCAGGACCAGCGCCGCGAACTCTGGCTCGACGTCCGCGCCACCGGCCTGGCCGACACCGAAGCCGCCCTGTCGCGCCTGTGCGCCTGGGTGCTGGCGGCCGACCGCCTCGGGCTGGACTACGGGCTGCGCGCCGGCGGCCAGCAGCTGCCGCCGGGCCATGGCGAGGCGCACCGGCGGCGTTGCCTGGAATTGCTCGCCACATGCTGAGCGCGCGCCCGATCTGGCGCGGGCTCGACCCGCGCACCCTCCCCCGCGACGCGCGCGACACGCTGTTCCTGCTCGGCGTGATCGCGCTGGTGGTGCTGCCGCAGCTGCCGAACCTGCCGTGGTGGTGCGGCGTCCTGGTGGCGGTGGTGCTGGTCTGGCGCGGCCTGCTGGCCGTGCGCGCCGCGCCGCTGCCGCGCGGGGCCTGGCGCCTGGCGCTGCTGGCCGTCACGCTGGCCGCCACCTACGCCACGCACGGCACCCTGCTCGGGCGCGATGCCGGCGTGACATTGGTGGTGGTGCTGCTGGCGCTCAAGACGATGGAACTGCGCGCGCGGCGCGATGCCTTCGTGGTCTTCTTCCTCGGCTTCTTCGCCATGCTGACCAACTTCTTCCAGTCGCAGACCCTGCTGACGGCGGTGGCGATGCTGCTGGCGCTGCTGGGCCTGCTGACGGCGCTGGTCAATGCCCACATGCCGGTGGGCCGGCCGCCGCTCGCGCAGGCCGCGCGCACGGCCGGCGGCATGGCGTTGCTGGGCGCGCCGATCATGCTGGCGCTGTTCATGCTGTTCCCGCGCCTGGCGCCGCTGTGGGGCACGCCCAACGACGAGGTCACCGGCCGCTCGGGCCTGTCCAACACGATGCGCGTGGGCAGCATCGCGCGCCTGGCGCTGGACGACAGCATCGCCGCGCGCCTGCGTTTCGACGGCGGCCGCGTGCCCGAGCAGCGCACCCTGTACTTCCGCGGTCCGGTGCTGTCGGAATTCGACGGTCGCACCTGGAGCGCGCTGCCGCCCTGGGAGCGTGGCGTGCTGACATCGGAGCTGCGCGTGCGTGGCGAGCCGGTCGGCTACGAGGTCACGCTCGAACCCAGCAACCGGCCCTGGCTGCTGGCGCTCGACGCGCCATCGACGCCGCCCGACATCTCGCACGTGCCCGGCCTGCGCGTGGTGACGACCCCTGATCTGCAATGGCTGGCCAACCGCCCCATCGGCGACCTGCTGCGCTATCGCGGCGCGAGCCATCCCGACTTCCAGAGCGGGCCGCTGCGGCGTACCCCGGCGCTGCAGCGCGACGTGGCGCTGCCGGCGGGCTCGAACCCACGCACCGTCGCGCTGGCCGCGCAGATGCGCGCCGATCCGGCGCTGGCCGCCGCCGGCACGCCGGGCTATGTGCAGGCGGCGCTGCAGCGGCTGCGCACGGATGGCTACTCGTACACCCTGGAGCCGGGTGTCTATGGCGACCAGACCGCCGACGAATTCTGGTTCGACCGCAAGGAGGGCTTCTGCGAGCACATCGCCTCCGCCTTCGTGGTGCTGATGCGCGCGCTCGACGTGCCGGCGCGCATCGTCACCGGCTACCAGGGCGGCGAGCTCAACGGCCTGGACGGCACCTGGGTGCTGCGCCAGAGCGACGCCCATGCCTGGGCCGAGGTGTGGCAGGCCGGCGCCGGCTGGGTGCGGGTCGACCCGACCGGCGCCATCGCGCCCGAGCGCGTCGGCGCCCTGCGCCGGCTGGCGCCGCAGCCGGGCTTCCTGGCCGGCGCGATCGGCACCATGAGCCCGACCCTGCTGCAGAACGCGCGCGAGGTCTGGGAGGCGATCAACAACGCCTGGAACCAGCGGGTCCTCAACTACACGCAGAGCCGCCAGCTCGACCTGCTGAAGTGGCTGGGCTTCGAGGCCCCGGACACGCGCGACCTGGCCCTGGCCCTGCTGTGGCTGATGATCGGCGCGACGGCATTGGGCGGCGCCTGGACGCTGTGGGAGCGGCGCCGGCGCGATCCATGGCTGCGCCTGCTTGACCAGGCCCGCGCGCGCCTGGCGAAGGCCGGCCTGGTGCTGCCCGATGCGACCCCGCCGCGCCGGATGGCCGAACAGGCGACGGCGCATTTCGGCGCCGCCGGCCGCTCGGCGCACGACTGGCTGCTGCGGCTGGAGGCGCAACGCTACGCCAGGCAGCCCGCGACCGGCCTGCCGGCCCTGCGCGCCGAGTTCCGCCGCCTGGCGTGGCCGCGCCGGACGGCGCGCTAGACCCGCCTGCCCCGGCGCGCGGGGCCGCCGCTTCGACCGCCGCCGCATCTTCGGTCGCCTCCGGTCGCGCGGGGTCGGCGGACGGCCGGCACAATCCATCGATGCATCGTTCCTCCATCCGCCTCGCATCCGCCGGCGCCGCGTCCGCCACGTCCGCCCTGCCCCGCCACGCCGCGCGCGCCGTCGCCCTCGCCCTGGCGCTCGCCTGCGGCGCCTCGGCCGGCCTGGCGACCCCGAAGCAGGCCCGGCGCCCGGCCGCGCCGGCCGCCGAGGCGCCCCGGGCGGCGCCGCTCTACGCCACGCGCGACGACGCCATGCGCTTCGCCGACGACGTCGCGGCGCGGCGCGGGCTCGATCGCGACTGGACGCGCGCCACCATCGGCGCGGCGCGCTTCCTGCCCAACGTGCCGCGCCTGATGCTGCCGGCCGCGCGCGGTACCGCGAAGAACTGGCGCGCCTACCGGGGCCGCTTCATCGATCCGGTGCGCATCGCCGCCGGCGTGCGGTTCTGGCGCGACAACGCCGCCACCCTGGCGCGCGCCGAGGCCGAGTACGGCGTGCCGCCGGAGATCGTGGTGGGCATCATCGGCGTCGAGACCATCTACGGCCGCAACATGGGCAGCTTCCGCGTCATCGACGCGCTGGCCACGCTGTCGTTCGACTTCCCGGCGGGCCACCCGCGCGCCGCCGAACGCGAGGCCTTCTTCCGCGGCGAGCTCGAGAGCTTCCTGAGCATCGAGAGCCGGACCGCGCAGGATCCCCTGGCGCCCCTGGGCAGCTATGCCGGCGCGATGGGCATGCCGCAGTTCATGCCCAGCAGCATCGCCAAGTACGCGGTCGACTTCGATGGCGACGGCCGCATCGACCTGGTCGACAACCCGGCCGACGTCATCGGCTCGGTGGCCAGCTACTTCAAGGCCTTCGGCTGGCAACGCGGCATGCCGTCGACCTATCCGGTCGCCTTCGATCGGGCGCGCCTGCGCATGGACGTGCTGATGGCGCCGGACATCCTGCCGACCTTCAGCGCCGACAGCTTCGTCGCCGCCGGCGCCGTGCTGGAGGGCCCGGCCCTCTCGCACCCCGGCCTGCTGGCGCTGATCGAGCTGCAGAACGGCGCCGACGCCCCCACCTATGTCGCCGGCACGCGCAACTTCTACGTCATCACGCGCTACAACTGGAGCAGCTACTACGCGATGTCGGTGCTCGACCTCGGCGACGAGGTCAAGGCCGCGATGGCGCAATGAGTCCGGCGCCCGGGCTGTCGCCGGTCGCCCTCAGAGCCGCGCCTGCGCCCGCACGGCGCCAGCGCCATCGACGACGAAGCCCTCGCCCGAGGCCGCGAAACGGCCCGTGAGCGCCGACAGGTTGACCTGATGCGTCACCCAGACCTCGAAGCCCGTGACCGGGATGGCGCGCAACGCCTCGCGCAGTCGGGCCGTGGCCGCCGGCGACAGGGCGGCATCGTCGAAGGTGGAATTCAGGGGCGGCCAGACCTCGACCGCGCCGAAGGCCAGCCGGGCCGTGTCCTGGCAGCGGCACCAGGCGCTCGAGCGCACCGCCAGCGGCCGCAGCCCATGGCCGGCGAACCATCCGCCGATGCGACGCGCCTGCGCGCGACCCTCGTCGTTCAGATTGCGCTGGGTCGCGCAAGCCTCCAGCGCGAACCCCGGCGGATCACCGATGCCCGCCACCGTCTGCCCATGGCGGAACACCACCGCGCACCCGCCCGCGCGCACCGCGCGCAGGAACGCCTCGTCCTGCGCCGCCCACGCACCCACCCAGGGCAGCAGCGCCACCCCCGCCAGTCCACGTCGTCGCATCCCTCACCTCCGGTCGATCAGGCCAAGCCCCCAGACCGCCCAAGATACCGCACTCCCCCGCCGCCGCCAGGCTGGCGCAAATCAGGCCGGCGCCAGCCAGGGACACCGTGGAACCGGCTCCGCCGGGCCACCGGTGTCGCCCCCGGCAGGGGGGTTGGCGAAGCGACACGAAGTGCGCGAAGACTGGGGGGTTACCGGACCTTGCCGTCTTTCCAGGCCGTCAGCAGCTTGTCATAGGCGATCGTCTCGCCCTTGGGCTTCTCGTTGGCGAGTTTCTTCCACGGCGCGTGGGCGTCGCTCAGGTACTTGGCCGGATCGCCCTTGGGCGTCAGCTTGGGCGCGCACTTGGCCATGCCGGCGCGCTCCAGGCGGGCCATCACGTTGTCCATCTCGTCGGCCAGGTTGTCCATCGCCTTCTGCGGGGTCTTCTCGCCGGTGACGGCCTCGGCCACGTTCTTCCACCACAGCTGGGCCAGCTTCGGGTAGTCGGGCACGTTGGTGCCGGTGGGCGTCCAGGCCACGCGCGCCGGGCTGCGGTAGAACTCGATCAGGCCACCGTACTTGTTGGCGTTCTGCGTGAAGTAGTCCGAGCGGATGTCGCTGTCGCGGATGAACGTGAGGCCGGTGATCGACTTCTTCAGCGAGGTCGTCTTCGCCGTGATGAACTGCGCGTAGAGCCAGGCCGCGGCCGTCCGGTTGGCATCGTGACCCTTGAAGAAGGCCCACGAGCCGACGTCCTGGTAGCCGTTCTGCATGCCCTGCTTCCAGTACGGGCCGTTCGGTCCCGGCGCCATGCGCCACTTGGGCGAGCCATCGGCGTTGACCACCGGCAGGCCGGGCTTGGTCATGTCGGCGGTGAAGGCCGTGTACCAGAAGATCTGCTGCGCGATCTGGCCCTGCGCCGGCACCGGACCGGACTCGCCGAAGGTCATGCCCATGGCTTCCTTGGGCGCGTACTTCTTCATCCAGTCGATGTACTTGGTCAGCGCATAGACGGCGGCCGGCGAATTGGTCGCGCCGCCGCGCGAGACCGACGCGCCCGTGGGCGTGCACTTGTCCTCGGCCACGCGGATGCCCCACTCGTCGATCGGCATGCCGTTGGGGATGCCCTTGTCGGCGGCGCCGGCCATCGACAGCCAGGCATCGGTGAAGCGCCAGCCGAGCGAGGGGTCCTTCTTGCCATAGTCCATGTGGCCATAGATCGGCTTGCCATCGATGGTCTTGACGTCGACGCTGAAGAACTCGGCGATGTCCTCGTACGCGCTCCAGTTGAGCGGCACGCCCAGGTCGTAGCCGTACTTGGCCTTGAACCTGTCCTGCAGGTCCTTGCGCGCGAACAGGTCGGCGCGGAACCAGTAGAGGTTGGCGAACTGCTGGTCGGGCAGCTGGTACAGCTGGCCGTCGGGCGCGGTCGTGAAGCTGGTGCCGATGTAGTCCTTGAGGTCGATGCCGGGGTTGGTGAACTCCTTGCCGGCGCCGGCCATGTACTCGGTCAGCGACATGATCTTGCCGTAGCGGTAGTGCGTGCCGATCAGGTCGGAGTCGGAGACCCAGCCGTCGTAGATCGACTTGCCCGACTGCATCGAGGTCTGCAGCTTCTCGACCACGTCGCCCTCCTGGATCAGGTCGTGCTTGACCTTGATGCCGGTGATCTCCTCGAAGGCCTTGGCCAGCGTCTTGGACTCGTACTCGTGGGTGGTGAGCGTCTCGGAGACCACCGAGATCTCCTTCACGCCCTTGGCCTGCAGCTTCTTGGCGGCGTCGATGAACCATTTCATCTCGTCCATCTGCTTGTCCTTGGACAGCGTGGACGGCTGGAACTCGGCGTCGATCCATTTCTTCGCCTCGGCCTCGCCGGCCGACGCTCCTTGCCCGGCGAACATCGCGGCCGCCGCCAGGGCCATGGCCGTATAGCGCATCAACATGTCGTGTCTCCTCTACCAGTGGTTGCATCCCCGGGTCTGCCAGGTCGCGGCTCCGGGGATCGGAGAGCCGGACGGTTGGGAAAAGACGATCAGCCCTTGCGCATCACCAGGGCCAGCAGCAGCATCGAGAGCACGAAGCTGATCCAGATCGACGGCTCCGACGCCAGGCCGAACCATTCCTGGAACCTGCCCGCGAGGCCGATGAACGCCAGGTTGACGTAGGCCGCCATCAGCAGGCCGATGAACAGGCGATCGCCGCGCGTGGTGGCGATCGGCAGCCAGCCGCGGCGCAGCGTGGTGGGCGACTTCAGCTCCCACACGGTCATGCCCGCGAGCAGCAGCGCGATGCAGCAGAAGAACACGGCCACCGGGGTGGTCCACACCATCCAGTCGAACATCGATCACACCCTCCCCATGGCGAAGCCCTTGGCGATGTAGTGGCGCACGAACCAGATCACGATCGCGCCCGGCACGATGGTCAGCACGCCGGCCGCGGCGAGCGTCGCCCAGTCCATGCCCGAGGCGCTGACCGTGCGCGTCATGGTGGCGACGATGGGCTTGGCGTTCACGCTCGTCAGCGTGCGCGCGAGCAGCAGCTCCACCCAGCTGAACATGAAGCAGAAGAACGCCGCCACGCCGACGCCGGCCTTGATCAGCGGCAGGAAGATGCGCACGAAGAACCTGGGGAAGCTGTAGCCGTCGATGTAGGCGGTCTCGTCGATCTCGCGCGGGATGCCGCTCATGAAGCCCTCCAGGATCCACACCGCCAGCGGCACGTTGAACAGCAGGTGCGCGAGCGCCACGCCCAGGTGCGTGTCCATCAGGCCGACGGTGCTGTAGAGCTGGAAGAACGGCAGCAGGAACACCGCCGGCGGCGTCATGCGGTTGGTCAGCAGCCAGAAGAAGACGTGCTTGTCGCCCAGGAACGAATAGCGCGAGAAGGCATAGGCCGCCGGCAGCGCCACCGCCAGCGAGATGACGGTGTTGATGGCGACGTAGATCAGGCTGTTGATGTAGCCCGAGTACCAGGACTCGTCGGTGAAGATGCGGACGTAGTTGGCCCAGGTGAACTGCTGCGGGAAGAACGAGAAGCTCGACAGGATCTCCTCGTTCGTCTTGAAGCTCATGTTGATCATCCAGTAGATCGGCAGCAGCGCGAACAGGATGTAGAGCAGCAGGAAGATGGTGCGCTTCTGGAAGCGGCGCTCGTCGTTCATTGCTCGACCTCGACTTTCTGCGTGCCCACGCGCTGCATCCAGTTGTAGAGGACGAAGCACAGCAGCAGGATGATCAGGAAATAGATCAGCGAGAACGCCGCCGCCGGACCGAGGTCGAACTGGCCCACGGCCTTCTGCGTCAGGTACTGGCTCAGGAAGGTGGTGGCGTTGCCGGGCCCGCCGCCGGTCAGCACGAAGGGCTCGGTGTAGATCATGAAGCTGTCCATGAAGCGCAGCAGCACCGCGATCATCAGCACGCCGCGCATCTTGGGCAGCTGGATGTAGCGGAAGACGGCGAACTTGCTCGCGCCATCGATGCGCGCGGCCTGGTAGTAGGCATCGGGGATGGAGCGCAGGCCGGCGAAGCCCAGCAGCGCCACCAGCGGCGTCCAGTGCCAGAC